>Ga0105044_10000666_pt1 | contig 43201 bp, 54 predicted proteins | sample MAT01_FD_78092 | JGI IMG/M metagenome (GOLD analysis project Ga0105044, IMG submission 78092) | Freshwater microbial communities from Lake Fryxell liftoff mats and glacier meltwater in Antarctica - MAT-01 | ecosystem: Environmental > Aquatic > Freshwater > Ice > Liftoff microbial mat | place...
ACGGCCCGATGCCGCAAACCCGCGAACACATTCTGTTGGGCCGCCAGGTGGGTATCCCCTACATGGTGTGCTACATGAACAAGATCGACCTCGTCGACGACGAAGAACTGGTCGAACTGGTCGAGATGGAACTGCGCGAGTTGTTCTCGTCCTACGAATATCCCGGCGACGACATTCCGATCATCAAGGGCTCGGCGCACCAGGCGATGATCGGGCTGCGCCCGGAAATCGGCGAATCCTCGATCCGCGCGCTGATGCAGGCGGTGGACGACTACATCCCGACGCCGAAGCGGATGGTGGACCTGCCGTTCCTGCTGCCGATCGAGGACGTGTTCTCGATCTCGGGGCGTGGCACGGTTGTGACGGGCCGGATCGAGCGCGGCGTGATCAACGTCGGTGATGAAGTTGAAATCGTTGGCATTCGTGACACCAAGAAGTCGATCTGCACCGGGGTCGAGATGTTCCGCAAGCTGTTGGACCGGGGCGAGGCGGGCGACAACGTCGGCATCCTGCTGCGCGGCATCGACCGCGAGGGCGTGGAGCGGGGCCAGGTCTTGTGCAAGCCGAAATCGGTGATGCCGCACACCAAGTTCGAGGCGGAGGCCTATATCCTCACCAAGGAAGAGGGCGGGCGGCACACGCCGTTCTTCGCCAACTACCGCCCGCAGTTCTATTTCCGCACCACGGATGTTACCGGCACGGTACAACTGCCCGCCGGGACCGAAATGGTGATGCCGGGCGACAACCTGAAGTTCAACGTCGAGTTGATCGCGCCGATCGCGATGGAAGAAAAACTGCGATTCGCCATCCGCGAAGGCGGCCGCACGGTCGGCGCTGGCGTAGTGTCGAAAATCCTCGCGTGATCTTGCGGCGCGCCGTCGCAGGCGCGCCGCCTCTGCGGCAATAATGTGAACCTATTGGACGGGCGCGGTTGCCCGTCTTACGTTCCGAAGGAAAAAGAATGGCCAGTCAAACTATTCGTATCCGGTTGAAAGCGTTCGATTATCGCGTGCTGGATGCCAGCACCGCCGAAATCGTCAGCACGGCCAAGCGCACCGGCGCGCATGTGCGCGGCCCGATCCCGTTGCCGAACAAGATCGAGAAATTCACCGTTCTGCGCGGTCCGCACATCGACAAGAAGTCGCGCGACCAGTGGGAAATCCGGACGCATAAGCGTCTGCTGGATATCGTCGATCCGACGCCGCAGACCGTGGACGCGCTGATGAAGCTCGACCTCGCGGCCGGGGTCGATGTCGAGATCAAAGTTTAAGGGGGCATGAAGAAAATGCGCTCTGGCGTTATCGCAAAGAAGCTGGGCATGACCCGGCTGTTTCTGGAAGACGGCAAGCAGGTTCCGGTGACGGTTCTGCTGCTGGATGCGCTGCAGGTTGTGGCGCAGCGCACGGCCGACAAGGATGGTTACACAGCCGTTCAACTGGGGGCGGGCCTTGCCAAGGCCAAACGGACGACAGCCGCGATGCGCGGTCATTTCGGCAAGGCACAGGTCGAGCCGAAGCGGAAGATTGCAGAGTTCCGCGTGACCCCCGATTGCATGATCGGCGTCGGCGAGGAAATCACGGCGGATCACTACTTTGCCGGACAGTTCGTCGATGTGGCGGGCACCTCGATCGGCAAGGGTTTTGCCGGTGCGATGAAGCGGCACAACTTTGGCGGTCTGCGGGCCAGCCACGGGGTGTCGGTGTCGCACCGCTCGCATGGCTCGACAGGTCAGTGCCAGGACCCCGGCAAGGTGTTCAAGGGCAAGAAGATGGCGGGCCACATGGGCGCCGTCCGCAGCACCACCCAGAACCTGCAAGTGATCCGTACCGACAGCGACCGGGGCCTTATCATGATCAAGGGTGCGGTCCCGGGATCGAAAGGCGGCTGGGTCACGATCAAGGATGCGGTCAAGAAGCCGGTTCCCGACACGGTCATTCGGCCGGCTGCGCTGAAGTCCGACAAGGTGGCGGCGCACCGGGCGGCCGAAGCGGCGGCCGCAGCGGCCGCAGCGGCCGAGGCAGAACACGAGGCCGCGATGGTGGCTGACCGAATGGCAGCAGAAGAAGCCTCGACGCTGGCGTCTGAACGGCCGCAGACCGATGGGGGGCAAGCATGAAACTCGATGTAATCAAACTCGACGGATCGGACGCCGGGTCGATTGACCTCGACGAGGCGCTGTTCGGGCTGGACCCGCGCGCGGACGTGCTGCACCGGGTGGTGCGCTGGCAGCGGGCGCGCATGCAGGCCGGGACCCACTCGGTTCTGACCCGCGCCGAAGTGTCGTATTCGACCAAGAAGATCTACAAGCAGAAAGGCACCGGCGGCGCACGCCACGGGTCAAAGAAGGCGCCGATCTTTCGGCACGGTGGTGTGGTGAAAGGCCCGATCCCGCGCAGCCATGCGCATGATCTGCCCAAGCAGTTCCGCGCTTTGGGTCTGCGTCATGCCCTGTCGGCCAAGGCCAAGGCCGGCGAGCTGGTGATCCTGGACGAGGCCACGATGGCGGAAGCCAAGACCGCGATGCTTGCCAAAGCCGTGTCCGAGCGTGGCTGGAAGCGTGTGCTGATCATAGATGGTGCGAATGTCGATGCGAATTTCGCTTTGGCCGCCCGCAACATCGAAGGCGTGGACGTGCTGCCGACCATGGGCGCGAACGTGTATGACATTCTCAAGCGTGACACTCTGGTGATCACCAAGGCGGGTGTCGAAGCTTTGGAGGCCCGCCTGGGTCAAGGGGGGCTGAAATGAGCGTGAAACCCGAACATTACGACCTGATCAAGAAGCCGATCATCACCGAAAAGGCCACCATGGCCGGTGAAGCGAACGCGTTCGTGTTTCAGGTGGCGATGGATGCGACCAAGCCGATGATCAGGGAGGCCGTCGAGGCGATCTTTTCGGTCAAGGTGAAGGCGGTCAACACGACGATCACCAAAGGCAAGGCCAAGAAGTTCCGTGGCCGCGCCGGCGAGCGCAGTGACAAGAAGAAGGCTTACGTCACCCTGGAAGCCGGAAACACTATCGACGTGTCTACCGGCCTCTGATAGAGACCGTCAATCGCGCGGCCCCGGTTTTCCGGGGCCGCGGATGTTTTACGAATCGGGGAGCTTCGGCGCCCTTCATCCTTGGCCTGCAACGTCAGGCCCCCTGAAAACGGAAGACAGAAAGCATGGCACTCAAGTCGTACAAGCCGACGACGCCTGGCCAACGCGGGTTGGTTCTGATCGACCGTTCGGAACTGTGGAAAGGCCGCCCGGTCAAAGCCCTTACCGAGGGTTTGATCAAGACCGGTGGCCGGAACAATACCGGACGTATCACGATGTGGCACAAGGGTGGGGGCGCCAAGCGCCTGTACCGTGTGGTCGATTTCAAGCGTCGCAAATATGATATTCCGGCGGTCGTCGAGCGGATCGAGTACGATCCGAACCGCACCGCCTTCATCGCGCTGATCCGGTATACGGATGGCGAGGTGGCCTATATCCTGGCGCCGCAGCGTCTGGGGGTGGGAGACAGCGTTATCGCCGGCATCAAGACCGACGTGAAGCCGGGCAACGCGATGCCGTTCTCGGGCATGCCGATCGGCACGATCGTGCACAATGTCGAATTGAAGGCCGGCAAGGGCGGGCAATTGGCCCGCGCGGCGGGAACCTACGCGCAATTCGTCGGTCGTGACGGCGGCTATGCGCAAATTCGCCTGTCGTCGGGCGAATTGCGGATGGTGCGGCAGGAATGCATGGCCACCATCGGAGCCGTGTCCAATCCCGACAACAGCAACCAGAACTTCGGCAAAGCGGGCCGGATGCGTCACAAGGGCGTTCGCCCGACGGTGCGTGGTGTCGCGATGAACCCGATCGACCACCCGCATGGCGGTGGCGAAGGCCGGACCTCGGGTGGTCGTCACCCGGTCACCCCGTGGGGCAAGGGCACCAAGGGCAACAAGACTCGCAAGGCGAAGGCCTCGGACAATCTGATTGTCCGCTCGCGTCACCTGAAGAAAGGGCGCTGATCCATGGCACGTTCTATCTGGAAAGGCCCCTTTGTGGACGGCTACGTCCTCAAGAAGGCTGAAAAGGCAAAAACCAGCACCCGCGCCGAGGTCATCAAGATCTGGTCGCGCCGGTCTACCATCCTGCCGCAGTTCGTCGGGCTGACTTTTGCCGTGTACAATGGCAAGAAGCACATCCCCGTCGCTGTGACCGAAGAAATGATCGGCCAGAAGTTCGGGGAATACTCGCCGACGCGGACCTATTACGGTCACGCCGCCGACAAGAAAGCGAAACGGAAGTAAGCCATGGCAACCGAGAACAACCCCCGCCGCGTGGCCGAAAACGAAGCACAGGCTATCGCCAAGATGCTGCGCACGTCGCCCCAGAAACTGAACCTTGTCGCGGGCCTGATCCGCGGCAAGAAGGTAGACCGCGCCTTGGCCGATCTGACCTTCTCCAAGCGCCGCATCGCCGGTGATGTGAAGAAGTGCCTGCAGTCTGCCATCGCCAATGCCGAAAACAACCATGGTCTGGACGTCGACAGCCTGGTCGTGGCCCACGCCTATGTCGGCAAGAACCTGGTGATGAAGCGCGGCCGCCCGCGGGCGCGCGGTCGCTTTGGCAAGATCATGAAACCGTTCAGCCAGTTGACCATCACGGTCCGTCAAATCGGGGAGACTGCATAATGGGTCAGAAGGTCAACCCTATCGGAATGCGTTTGCAGATCAATCGCACCTGGGACAGCCGCTGGTTTGCGGAATCCAAGGACTACGGCAATCTGCTGCTGGAAGACCTGAAAATGCGCGCTTTCATCCATGAAGAGTGCAAGCAGGCCGGCGTTTCGAAAGTGATCATCGAACGCCCCCACAAGAAGTGCCGTGTGACCATTCACACCGCGCGCCCCGGCGTCATCATCGGCAAGAAAGGCGCGGATATCGAAACGCTGCGCAAGAAGCTGACGGTGTTCACCAAGTCGGAACTGCACCTGAACATCGTCGAGATCCGCAAGCCGGAACTTGACGCGCAACTGGTGGCCGAAAGCATCGCCCAGCAGATGGAACGCCGGGTGTCTTTCCGTCGCGCCATGAAGCGGGGCGTGCAGAATGCCATGCGGATCGGGGCCTTGGGCATCCGCGTCAACGTCGGTGGCCGTCTGGGCGGGGCCGAGATTGCCCGGACCGAATGGTACCGCGAAGGCCGTGTGCCGCTGCACACCCTGCGCGCCGACATCGACTATGCGCTGTCCGAAGCCGTGACGCCTTATGGCATCATCGGAGTCAAGGTCTGGATCTTCAAGGGCGAGATTGCCGAGCACGATCCGCAAGCGCATGACCGCCGCCACGCCGAGGCGCAGGAGGGTGCAGCCCCGCGCCCCCCGCGTCGCGACCGCGAACGCGCGTAAGGGAGAGAGAAGATGCTGCAACCAAAGCGCACCAAATTCCGCAAGATGCACAAGGGCCGGATCCATGGCGAGGCCAAAGGCGGTTTCCTGCTGAACTTCGGCTCGTTTGCCCTGAAGGCCACCGAGCCGGAGCGGGTTACCGCCCGGCAGATCGAAGCGGCCCGCCGCGCGATCACGCGTCACATGAAACGTCAGGGCCGGGTCTGGATCCGGATTTTCCCGGATGTGCCGGTATCGGCCAAGCCCGTCGAAGTTCGGATGGGGAAGGGCAAAGGCTCCACCGACTATTGGGCGGCCAAGGTGAAACCCGGCCGGATCATGTTCGAGATCGATGGCGTATCCGAGATCATCGCCCGCGAGGCGTTGCGTCTGGGGGCGATGAAGCTGCCGGTGACGACGCGTGTGGTGGTCAAGGAAGATTGGTAGGGAGTCGGGGTGAACCCCGACCTACGAGGGGCCTCTGCCGGAAACGGTGGGGGCCCCTTTCAAATTCAGGAGCCTGTCATGGCCGAGATTTCCTCGCTGTTCGTTACCCGCCTGTATCGCGCCGAACTGAACGAATTGGCGAAGAAGAAGGTCAGCTATGACGAATTGCAGTCGTCATGCCTTGCGATCGCCGAGGATGACGAGGCCGGGCAGGCGTGGTGCGAGGCGAACGGCTATCCGGGCTATACCTCCTATTCCTCGCTGAACGACTTGGCATGGCGGTTCCCGATCTTTGGGGCGCTGCAAAAGGCGCTGGACCGGCATGTGGCGGCGTTCTGCGTGGACCTCGGGTTCGATCTGGGGGACCGCAAGCTGAAATGCGATTCGCTGTGGATCAACATCCTTGGCGAAGGCGGGATGCACGCGAGCCACATTCACACCCACTCGGTGATCTCGGGCACAACTTATGTGGCGATGCCGGATGGGGCGAGCGCGCTGAAGCTGGAGGACCCCCGCCTGCCGATGATGATGAACGCGCCGTTGCGGACCAAGGATGCGCCGCGCAAGTTGCAGAGTTTCGTCTATGTGACGCCAGCGGTGGGCGAGGTTCTGCTGTGGGAAAGCTGGTTGCGCCACGAGGTGCCGATGAACATGGCCGAGGAGGAGCGGATTTCGGTCAGTTTCAATTATGGATGGGTGTAAAATAGAGCGGCATGTCATTTGCGCTTTTTTTTGTCATCCCAACTTCCCCTTGCCTCCCAGTCCCCCTTCCCCTATACGACCCCATCTGCGGTTTCGGGGCGACTCGGAATCGACAGTTCAGCATTGATCCACTGGGTTTTGCGTGACCTTGCTTCTGCAAGGGCGTTCCGGTGATTGTAAAAGGATGCGGCATGAAAGCCGATGAAATGACGAAAAAGACGCCGGAGCAGCTGCGCGAGCAGTTGGTGGCGTTGAAGAAGGAAGCGTTCAATTTGCGCTTTCAGGCCGCGACCGGTCAGTTGGAAAACACCGCCCGCATCAAGGTCGTTCGTCGCGACGCCGCGCGCGTGAAAACCGTTTTGCAACAGAAAGCCGCCCAAGCGGCGGCGAACTGAGGAGCGACCGATGCCCAAACGTATCCTGCAAGGTGTCGTCACTTCCGACAAGAACGAACAGACCATCACGGTTCTGGTCGAGCGGCGGTTCAAGCATCCGCTTCTGCAAAAGACGGTTCGGAAGTCCAAGAAATACCGCGCCCATGACGCGGATAACAAGTTCAAGACCGGTGACGCCGTCCGCATCGAGGAATGTGCGCCGATTTCGAAAACCAAACGCTGGACGGTGGTGGTCGAAGCTTCGGCTTGATCCCCTCCGTCTCAACGAAACCCCAGGGCCAGGCCCTGTAGGTCGGGAGACTAGCAAATGATCCAGATGCAAACGAATCTGGATGTGGCTGACAACTCTGGCGCGCGCCGGGTTCAGTGCATCAAGGTTCTTGGCGGTTCGCACCGCCGCTATGCCTCCGTAGGCGACATCATCGTGGTGTCGGTCAAGGAAGCCATTCCGAAAGGCCGTGTCAAAAAGGGCGACGTCCGCAAGGCCGTTGTCGTTCGCACCGCCAAGGAAGTTCGTCGCGAAGACGGCACCACCATCCGCTTTGACCGCAATGCCGCCGTCATCCTGAACAACCAGGGTGAACCGGTCGGCACGCGGATCTTTGGGCCGGTGGTGCGTGAGTTGCGCGCCAAGAACTTCATGAAGATCATCTCTCTGGCTCCGGAGGTGCTGTGATGGCGGCCAAACTGAAAAAAGGTGACAAGGTCATCGTGTTGACCGGCAAGGACAAGGGCCGCGAGGGCGAGATTTCCGTGGTCAGCCCCAAGGACAACAAGGCCGTGGTCGAGGGCATCAACATGGCCATCCGCCACACCAAGCAGTCGGCGGCGGGCCAGGGCGGCCGGATATCCAAGCCGATGCCGATTGACCTGTCGAACCTCGCGTTGATGGACAAGGCCGGCAAGCCGACCCGCGTCGGGTTCCGGATGGACGGCGACAAGAAGGTGCGCTTCGCCAAAACCACAGGGGAGGCCATTTGATGCTGGATCAGGCCATCTATACCCCGCGCGCCAAGGCCGACTACAAGGTCCGCATCCGCCCGGCGCTGAAGGAAGAATTCAGCTACAAGAACGACATGCAGATCCCGCGGCTGGACAAGATCGTGATCAACATGGGCGTTGGTGAAGCGGTGAAGGACACCAAGAAGGTGAAAGCCGCGTCCGAGCAGTTGACGCTGATCGCCGGGCAAAAATCGGTAATTACCCACGCCAAGAAATCCATCGCGGGTTTCCGGGTTCGGGAAGAGATGCCGCTGGGTTGCAAGGTCACGCTGCGCGGCGACCGGATGTATGAATTCATGGACCGTCTGGTCAATATCGCGCTGCCGCGGGTTCGCGACTTCCGTGGCGTGAAGCCCACGTCGTTCGACGGCCGTGGCAACTATGCGATGGGCCTGAAGGAACAGATCGTGTTCCCGGAAATCGAATTCGACAAGGTCGATGATGTGCTGGGGATGGACATCATCATCTGCACCACCGCCAAGACCGATGCAGAAGCTAAGGCGCTGTTGAAGCATTTCAACATGCCCTTCACCGACACCGTGAGGAGCTGACTATGGCGAAGAAATCCATGGTGAACCGCGAAGTGAAGCGCGCCAAGCTGGTGAAACAGCATGCAGCCAAGCGCGCGGTTCTCAAGGCGCTGATCCATGATCAGGCCAAACCGGTCGAAGAACGCTTCAGGGCGACCATCAAGCTGGCGGCGATGCCGCGCAATTCGGCCGCCAATCGCATGCACAACCGTTGCGAACTGACGGGCCGGCCGCACGCCTATTATCGCAAGTTGAAACTGTCCCGCATCATGCTGCGCGATCTGGCCTCGTTCGGTCAGATCCCCGGCATGGTCAAGTCAAGCTGGTAAGGGGGTCGCGGCATGATGATGAACGATCCGATCGGCGATATGCTGACGCGTATCCGGAATGCGCAGATGCGCGGCAAATCCACGGTCAAGACCCCGGCGTCAAAGCTGCGGGCCTGGGTGCTGGATGTGCTGGCGGGCGAAGGGTACATTCGCGGCTATGAAAAGTCCGACACCGACAACGGTCAGGGCGAACTGACGATCAGCCTCAAATATTACGAAGGCACGCCGGTTATTCGAGAGATCAAGCGCGTCTCCAAACCCGGCCGCCGGGTTTACATGAGCGTCAAGGATATCCCTGCGGTCCGCAATGGCCTGGGTGTGTCCATCGTCTCCACGCCGAAAGGCGTCATGTCCGATGCAGCAGCACGGTCCGCCAACGTTGGCGGCGAAGTGCTCTGCACCGTGTTCTAGGGAGGTCGCGATGTCTCGGATTGGCAAGAAACCGGTTCCGTTGGTTGCAGGCGTGTCTGCATCCGTGTCGGGCCAGACCATCGAAGTGAAGGGGCCCAAGGGCACCCGCAGCTTCACCGCGAGCGACGATGTGACGATGTCCGTGGAAGGTGCGACCGTGAAGGTCACGCCGCGTGGCACCTCCAAGCGCGCGCGCTCGCAATGGGGCATGGTGCGGTCAATGGTCGACAACCTGGTTGAGGGCGTCACCAAGGGTTTCCGCAAGGAAATGGAAATTCAGGGCGTGGGTTACCGCGCGGCAATGACGGGCACCACGCTCAAATTGTCGCTGGGTTACAGCCACGACGTAATTTTCGAGGCTCCGGCGGGCGTCACCATCACCTCGCCGAAAAACACCGAAATCATTGTGGAAGGCATCGACCAGCAACTTGTTGGTCAGGTCGCCGCGAATATCCGCGAGTGGAAGAAGCCCGAGCCGTATAAAGGCAAAGGCATCCGCTACAAGGGCGAGTTCGTCTTCCGCAAAGAAGGCAAGAAGAAGTAGGGGCGCATCATGGCGAACAACAAGAGAGAGCTGTTCCTCAAGCGCCGCCTGCGCGTCCGGAACAAGATCAAGGCAACCTCGCATGGGCGGCTTCGGCTGTCGGTGTATCGGTCTTCCAAAAATATCAGCGTGCAACTGATCGACGATGCGCGCGGCATGACTGTCGCCTCGGCGTCTTCGCTCGAGAAGGATCTGGGCGTCGTCGGCAAGAACAACGTCGAAGCGGCGGCAAAAATCGGGGCTGCGATTGCCGAACGGGCAAAGGCGGCAGGGTTCGAAGAATGCTACTTCGACCGGGGTGGGTTCCTCTTTCACGGCAAGATCAAGGCTTTGGCCGAGGCTGCCCGTGAAGGCGGCCTGAAGTTCTGAGGAGTTTGAGATATGGCAGAACGTGAACAGCGCCGGGACAATCGTGGCGGAAATGATCGCCGCGACAACCGCCCCGAGGAAACGCCGGAATTCGCCGATCGTCTGGTCGCGATCAATCGGGTGTCGAAAACCGTGAAGGGCGGCAAGCGGTTTGGCTTTGCAGCCCTCGTGGTGGTCGGCGATCAGAGGGGCCGCGTGGGGTTCGGCAAGGGCAAGGCGAAAGAAGTGCCCGAGGCGATCCGCAAGGCGACCGAGCAGGCCAAGCGGCAGATGATCCGCGTGGCGTTGAAAGACAGCCGCACCCTGCACCACGACATGGAAGGCCGCCACGGCGCCGGAAAAGTCGTGATGCGGACCGCCGTGGCCGGAACCGGCATCATCGCCGGCGGCCCGATGCGCGCGGTGTTCGAAATGTTGGGGTTGCAGGACGTGGTGGCCAAGGCCATCGGGTCGTCGAACCCCTACAACATGATCCGCGCCACGATGGACGGGTTGAAGAAGGAAACCAGCCCCCGTCAGGTCGCGCAGCGTCGCGGCAAGAAAGTGGCCGAAATCCTGCGTCGCCCGGAAACGGAAAGCGCGCCTGTTGAAGCTGTGGAGGCCTGAAAATGACCGACACCGTCAAGAAAACCATCGTGGTCAAGCAGGTGAAATCCGCCGCCCGCCGCCCTGCGAAACAGACTGCGACCCTGATCGGTCTTGGCCTGAACAAGATGAACCGCACCCGCGAACTGGAAGATACGCCTTCGGTTCGGGGGATGGTCCATTCGATCCGTCACCTGGTGACGATCGTCGAAGAGCGCGGGTAAGCAGAGTCGGGGTGAACCCCGACCTACGCACCCGTCGGGCGGGGTTCACTCCGCCTTTCATTGAAACCGCGTTTGCCGCTCAAGTCGCTTTGAACGGCAGTTCCGGTATAGGGAGAAGCGACATGAAACTGAATGAACTGCACGACAACCCCGGTGCCACCAAAAAGCAAAAGCGCGTGGCGCGTGGTCCCGGTTCGGGCAAGGGCAAGACCGCAGGGCGCGGGATCAAGGGGCAGAAGTCCCGGTCGGGCGTCGCCATTGGCGGCTATGAAGGCGGTCAGATGCCGCTGTATCGCCGCCTCCCCAAGCGCGGCTTCAACAAGCCCAACCAGATGCGCTATGCCGTCATCAATCTGGGCCTGATCCAGAAATTTGTCGATGCGGGCAAGCTCGATGTGACCGTCGATCTGACCGAAGACCTGCTGGTGGCCGCCGGGCTGACCAACCACAAGCGGGACGGCATCCGTGTGCTGAACAAGGGCGTGCTGACCGCAGCCGTCAAGCTGCATGTCACCGGCGCGTCAGTTGCCGCAGTCGAGGCGGCGGCAGCGGCGGGCGGTTCGATCACGATCACGGCGCTGGAGCCCAGGTCCAAGGAATAAGAGGTTGTGAGCGGTCCTCTTACCGCTTACATCCCTTCCTAGTTTTCCCGCGCCGCCGACCGGAAAACGGTCTGGCGGCGCTGATCTTGAAAGAGACCGGATATGGCATCTGCTGCAGAGCAAATGGCGGCGAACCTTAGCTGGGGGGCGCTTGGCAAGGCGACCGACCTGCGCGCCCGCATCGTGTTCACTGTCCTTCTTCTGATGGTCTACCGCCTGGGTACCTACATACCGGTCCCGGGCATCGACGGACTGGCGCTGCGCGAGTTCATGGACAGCGCCGGCGCGGGTCTTGGCGGCATCCTGAACATGTTCACCGGTGGCGCGATCAGCCGGATGGGAATCTTCGCGCTCGGGATCATGCCCTACATCTCGGCGTCGATCATCGTGCAGCTTCTGGGCTCGATGGTCCCGGCGCTGGAGCAACTGAAAAAGGAAGGCGACGCGGGTCGCAAGAAGATGAACCAGTACACCCGCTATGGCACGGTGTTTCTGGCGGTGTTTCAGGGCTGGGCGATTGCGGCCTCGCTGGAAGCGGGCGGGCTGGCCCATGATCCGGGGCTGTTCTTCAAGCTGTCTTGTGTGATCACGCTGGTGGGCGGCACGATGTTCCTGATGTGGCTGGGCGAGCAGATCACCGCGCGCGGCATCGGCAACGGCGTGTCGCTGATCATCTTTGTCGGCATCGTCGCCGAAATCCCGGCGGCGCTGGCGCAGTTCTTCAGCCAGGGCCGGTCGGGCGCGATCTCGACGCCGGTCATTCTGGGCGTGCTGGTGCTGGTGGTGGCGGTCATCGCCTTTGTGGTGTTCATGGAGCGCGCGCTGCGCAAGATCAACATCCAGTATCCCCGGCGTCAGGTCGGCATGAAGGTGTATGACGGCGGGTCGAGCCATTTGCCGATCAAGGTCAACCCGGCGGGGGTGATTCCGGCGATCTTTGCCTCGTCGCTGCTGTTGTTGCCGACCACCTTTGCCACCTTCTCGGGCAACACGACCAATCCGGTCCTGTCGACGCTGCTGGCGTACTTCGGCCCGGGCCAGCCGCTGTATCTGCTGTTCTTTACCGGAATGATCGTGTTTTTCGCGTATTTCTACACGTACAACGTCGCTTTCAAGGTCGAGGATGTCGCCGACAACCTGAAGAACCAGAGCGGCTTCATTCCCGGCATCCGGCCCGGCAAGAAGACCGAGGAATATCTGGAATACGTGGTCAACCGCGTTCTGGTTCTGGGCTCGGCCTATCTTGCGGCGGTCTGCATGCTGCCAGAAATCCTGCGCAACGAGTTCGCGGTGCCGTTCTACTTTGGCGGCACCTCGGTGCTGATCGTGGTATCGGTGACGATGGACACGATCAACCAGATCCAATCGCATCTGCTGGCCCACCAGTATGAGGGTCTGATCGAGAAGTCGCAGTTGCGCGGCAAGAAACGGACGGGGGCAAAGCCGCCACCGGCGCGGCGCTGAGGGGGCCATGGTCAACATCATTCTGCTGGGGCCGCCGGGAGCCGGCAAGGGCACCCAAGCCAAGCGGCTGGTCGATGACCGCCAGATGGTGCAGCTTTCCACCGGTGACATGCTGCGGGCGGCGCAAGGCTCGGGCAGTGACATGGGTCGGCGGGTGGCCGAGGTCATGGCACAAGGCAAGCTTGTCACCGATGAGATCGTCATCGGTCTGATCGAGGAGCGTCTGGCGCAAGGTGGCTCGGGGTTCATCTTCGACGGCTTTCCACGCACTCTGAAACAGGCCGACGCCCTTGGTGACCTGATGGCGCGGATCGGGCAAAGCATCGACGCGGTGATCGAGTTGCGGGTCGATGACGAGGCCCTGAAAAACCGGATCGTCGGTCGTTACACCTGCGGAGAGTGTGGTGAGGTCTACCACGATACCAACCGGCCCACTGCTGTGCCGGGCGTCTGCGATGTCTGCGGCTCGACCGATCTGAAACGACGCGCGGATGATACGGAAGAGGCGCTGCGCACCCGGATGATGGCCTATTACCGCGATACGTCGCCCCTGATCGGCTACTACTATGCCAAGGGGCAGCTTGCATCGATCGATGGTCTGGCCGACATGGATGTGGTGGCCGCGTCGTTTGCGAAAGTTCTTGACAGGCGTTAAGTTTTGGTTTGCAGGCCTTGACGGCCTGTCGAAATGCCAATATTGCACGGCCTTCCGCAAGGGAATCGGTTTCGCAAGAGCGTGCCCCCCGAAGTGTGACAGTCGCGCGCCCCGGATCGCCGGTTTATGGCGCAGTTGTGAAAAAAGGTTCTGGCATCACGGAACCGCAACCAAAAGGAAGCCACGTTTGGCACGTATTGCTGGCGTCAACATCCCCACTGCAAAGCGGGTTCCGATTGCTTTGACCTACATCACCGGGATCGGCCCGCATATTGCGGACATGATCTGCAAGGCCGTCAACATCGACCAGGCGCGCCGTGTCAACCAGTTGACCGATGCAGAAGTGCTGGCGATCCGCGAGCACATCGACGCGAACTACACGGTCGAGGGCGACCTGCGGCGCGAAGTCTCGATGAACATCAAGCGGTTGATGGACCTTGGCTGCTACCGCGGTCTGCGCCACCGCAAAGGACTGCCCGTTCGCGGTCAGCGCACCCATACCAACGCCCGCACCCGCAAGGGCCCCGCCAAAGCCATCGCCGGCAAGAAGAAATAAGGAGGGGCACCCATGGCACGCGATACCAAAGCCGCCCGCACCAAGAAAAAAGAGCGCAAGAACATTGCCGCTGGTGTGGCGCATGTGAACTCGTCGTTCAACAACACCAAGATCCTGATTTCCGATGTGCAGGGCAACGCGATTGCATGGTCGTCGTCGGGCACCATGGGCTTCAAGGGGTCGCGCAAATCGACGCCCTATGCCGCCCAGATGGCTGCCGAGGATGCCGGGAAAAAGGCGCAGGAACACGGCGTGAAAACGCTGGAGGTCGAAGTGCAGGGTCCGGGGTCGGGCCGCGAATCGGCGCTGCGCGCGTTGGCGGCTGTCGGTTTCAACATCACATCGATCCGCGACGTGACCCCGCTGGCGCACAACGGCTGCCGTCCGCCGAAACGCCGCCGGGTTTAAGTCACCGATTTTCGTTCAGGCCGTGCGGTTCGCGCACGGCCTGGTTTTCGTATTTTTCCGGACCCTCGGGCGTCCGCCGCTTACGGGACATGGGCAGCGGGCAAGAATGGAGGCGACAGCATGATCCACAAGAACTGGCAGGAACTGATCAAACCGACGCAGTTGACGGTCAAACCGGGGCCGGATGCACAGCGCACCGCCACGGTCATCGCCGAACCGCTGGAGCGCGGCTTCGGCCTGACGCTCGGCAACGCGCTGCGCCGGGTGCTGATGTCGTCGCTGCAAGGCGGCGCGATCACCTCGGTACAGATCGACAATGTGCTGCATGAATTTTCGTCGGTCGCGGGCGTGCGCGAGGACGTGACAGACATCGTTCTGAACCTCAAGGGCGTCAGTCTGAGAATGGATGTCGAAGGGCCCAAGCGCCTGTCGATCTCCGCCAAGGGGCCGGGCGTGGTGACGGCGGCCGAAATTTCGGAAAGCAACGGGATCGAGGTTCTGAACAAGGACCACGTCATCTGCCACCTCGACGACGGGGCCGATGTGTTCATGGAACTGACCGTGAACACAGGCAAAGGTTATGTAGCCGCTGACAAGAACCGCCCCGAGGATGCGCCGATCGGTCTGATCCCGATTGATGCGATCTATTCGCCGGTCAAGAAGGTGTCTTACGAAGTCACCCCGACCCGCGAGGGCCAGGTGCTGGACTATGACCGTCTGACGATGAAGATCGAGACCGACGGCAGCCTGACCCCCGACGATGCCGTGGCCTATGCCGCGCGTATCCTGCAGGATCAGTTGTCGATCTTTGTGAACTTCGACGAGCCGGAATCGGCCAAACTGGGCGAGATCGACGCCGGGCTTGAATTCAACCCGCTGCTGTTGAAGAAAGTGGACGAGCTGGAACTGTCGGTCCGGTCCGCCAATTGCCTGAAGAACGACAATATCGTCTATATCGGCGACCTGATCCAGAAAACCGAAGCCGAAATGCTGCGCACCCCGAACTTTGGCCGCAAGTCCTTGAACGAGATCAAGGAAGTTCTGTCGGGCATGGGGCTGCATCTGGGGATGGAAGTCGAGGACTGGCCGCCGGAAAACATCGAGGATCTGGCCAAACGCTTCGAAGATCAATTCTGACGCAGCGGCGGGGAAAACCCGCCCTGCGCCTGCCATGCCCGGACTGCCGGGGAACAACCGGGCGACATGCCCCAAGGTGAGCGGAGCCACGCGCAGGCTCTGCCGGACAAAGCAAAACAGACGACAAGGAGCATCCCATGCGTCACTCCAGCGGCTACCGCAAACTGAACCGCACCCATGAACACCGAAAGGCGATGTTCGCCAACATGGCCGGATCGCTGATCGAACACGAACAGATCAAGACCACCTTGCCCAAGGCAAAAGAGCTTCGCCCGATCATCGAAAAGCTGATCACGCTGGCCAAGCGCGGCGACTTGCATGCCCGCCGACAGGCGCATGCCCAACTCAAGCAGGACATCCACACCGAACGGCTGTTCGCGGTCCTGGGGCCGCGGTATGCCACCCGTCAGGGCGGTTACGTTCGCGTTCTGAAGGCAGGGTTCCGCTTTGGCGACATGGCGCCGATGGCGATCATCGAGTTCGTTGATCGCGATACTGCGGCCAAGGGGGCGTCCGACCACGCCCGGACAGCGGCCTTTGAAGATGCCGAAAGCTGACCTGCCCGACGTTGCTTACAACAAAGCCCGCTTGCGCGGGCTTTTTCGTTTGGCGCGAAATGGTGTCCATTTTGCACGCAACTTCGAGATTTACCTTGCGCTCATCCGGTGGGCAATCAATATCAATCTAAAGTAGAAAGGGTGTCCCCGCTCGGGGCGTAAGATGTCCGAACGGAAGGCAGTAAACGTGTTGCTCGAGAGGCTCGATCAGATGGCACCCATGGGGTACACGGTCGGGCTTCACATCCGCTTTGCATCGCCGCTCGTCTACAAGAGTTCCTATCCAGTTGCGTGGGTGGACCACTACAACAGTCATTCCTATTACTTGCGCGACCCGCTGGTGTTCTGGGGCGTCGGTGCCGAGGGCACGACGCGCTGGAGCAGCATTCCGCTGCCTGACCCCTTCGGGGTGATGAAGAAGGCCGCTGTCCATGGACTGGCTTACGGAGCCGTGTCGTCCTATGGGCCGATCACTTCGCGGTCCATTGTCGGGGTGAGCCGGTCCGACCGGGAATTCACCGACGACGAGATGGACCGATTGAAAGAGTTGACGATCCAATTGCACATCGAGGCAAAGCCGCCGTCTGAGCTGACAAAAGCCCAGATCGAGGCCCTGCAATGTCTCGCCAACGGGGATCGGCACACGGCAGCGGCGGCCAAACTGGGGATCTCTGAAAGTGCGCTCAAGGCGCGGTTGCAATCCGCGCGCATCCGGCTCGAGGCACGCACCACGTCCGAAGCGATCAGAAAGGCGCGCGAATACCGGCTGCTCTAGCGCTGTGCCGTTCCCTTCACAGGTTTACCCACCCCCCCCTGAGAAGGAAACACGACAATGGAAGTGACCACCCTGTCCTACGAGAACCTGCACAACCACGGAACCTTGTTTGCCAACATGTTCCGGGCCCGGCACAAGACCTTCATCCGGTTGAACGGATGGGATCTCCCGCAAGCCGATGGCATGGAGTTTGACCAGTACGACACTCCCGCAAGCCGCTGGGTCGCCGTTCACCGCCATGGCGAAGTGCTGGCAGGGGTGCGCCTGACCCCCACGACTCACAAATGCGGCATCTACTCATACATGATCCGCGATGCTCAGAAAGGCCTGCTGGACACGATCCCGACCGACCTTCTGAACTTTCCCGCCCCGGTCGCCCCGCACATCTGGGAATCAAGCCGGGTCTTTGTGTCCGAACAAGTGGCGGCCGGGGATCGGCTGCGGGTGCAGATGCAGCTGATCCACGAGATGGTGATTTCGGCCCGGACCCTCGGGGCGACCTCGTTGCTCGGGATCATTCCCGAACATTCGCCGCGACTTGCCCGGCGGGTAGGGCTGGACTGCATTCCCGCCGGTCCGGTTCTCGACACCGGCGGATCGCGCTCGGTGTGCGTCACGATTTCAATGCAGACCAAACTGCATTGAGCCACGGCAGTGGACCCGGCGAGGCCCCGCTGCCCGAAAGGGCGCGGGGCCTGTCGGGCCGACTGCCCGTCGCGCCGGCACCGCCTTTTTTCTTCGCGTCTCTGCGGCTATATTGCAGTAATGGCTGATCTGTTTGACTCGCCGGAGGCCCTGTCTGTCGGAAGCCCGCGGCCGCTGGCCGACCGGCTGCGGCCTGTGTCGTTGGCCGAAGTCATCGGCCAGGACCAGGTGCTGTCTCCGGGCGGCCCATTGGGGTCGATGCTGGCGGCACGCAGCCTTGCGTCGCTGATCCTGTGGGGACCGCCTGGGGTCGGCAAGACCACCATAGCCCGGCTGCTGGCCGCAGAAACCGAACTGACATTCGTGCAGATTTCAGCGATTTTCACCGGGCTTCCGGACCTGCGCAAGGTCTTTGACGCCGCCCGTCTGCGGCGGCAGACCGGGCGGGGGACGCTGCTGTTCGTCGATGAAATCCATCGTTTCAACAAGGCGCAACAGGATGGCTTTCTGCCGCTGATGGAAGACGGCACGATTTTGTTGGTCGGGGCCACCACGGAAAACCCGTCGTTCGAGTTGAACGCGGCGCTGTTGTCGCGGGCGCAGGTGATCGTGCTCGAGCGCTTGAGCCAGACCGATCTGGAACGGCTGGTACAGCGCGCCGAGCACGAGATGCACTGTGCCCTGCCGTTGACGCAAGCGGCGAGAGAGGCGTTGATCGAGATGGCCGACGGGGATGGCCGGGCGTTGCTGAACCTGGTCGAGCAGGTTGCGGCATGGAAACCGGGCGTGCTGATCGACCCGGCGGCGCTTGCCGTCCGGCTGACGCGCCGGGCGGCCAAGTATGACAAATCGGGTGAGGAGCATTACAATCTAATCTCGGCCCTGCACAAGGCGGTGCGCGGATCCGACCCGGATGCATCCCTTTACTGGTTCGCCCGCATGCTGGAGGGCGGGGAAGATCCACGCTTTCTCGCGCGCCGGATCACTCGGATGGCGATCGAGGACGTCGGTCTGGCCGACCCGCAAGCGCAGGCCGTGTGTCTGAGCGGATGGCAGACCTACGAACGGTTGGGCAGCCCCGAAGGCGAGTTGGCTTTGGCGCAAGCCGTGGTTTACCTGGCACTCGCACCCAAATCGAACGCGGTATACGCTGCTTACAAGGCGGCGCGGACGGACGCCCGCACCACCGGCAGTTTGCCACCCCCGCTGCATATCCGCAATGCGCCGACCCGGTTGATGCGGAACTTGGGATATGGTGTGGAGTACACGTATGACCATGATGCCGACGACGGCTATTCGGGACAGGAGTACTTTCCCGAAGGTTTTGCTCCTACGGTGCACTACAGGCCGAACGAGCGGGGATTCGAGCGAGAGCTGAAAAAGCGGATAGAGTACTTTGCGAGGCTGCGCGCGAAACGTGACGGGTTGGAATGAAAAATTTTCGACGAAAATTTTTCTGGTCCGTCACCTCGAACCAGAAGATTTTTCCTCGAAAAATCTTCGCGCCCGGCGGAGGTTGACAAATGCGGCGGCTCGGCAGATCAGACCGCGATGGTCTGGACTCTTTCTCAAGTGGCGCTCGGTGGCGCAATCGGCGCTTGCGTCCGATTCATGGCCATGTCTGCGGCCGGTGCTGGTGCGCCTTTGGCGACGCTGCTGGTCAACGTGGCTGGGTGTTTCGCGATGGGGTTGCTGTGCGTCACTTTGGCGACCCGTTTTTCGCCCCTGCTGGTCACCGGTTTGCTCGGCGGGTTCACCACGTTTTCGGCCTTTTCACTCGATGCCCTTAAACTGTGGGAAGCGGGGCAGATCGGCGCGGCCGCGCTCTATGTCGGCAGCTCGGTCTTGCTGTCGTTGCTGGCCGTTGGCCTCGGTGCGGCCATCGCGCGGGAAATTTTTGCATGAGCGGCGTCAAACTGCTGACAGTTTCGGTGGACGAGGGCGAACAGCGGCTGGACCGCTGGTTCAAGCGGCGCTTTCCTCAAATCACTCAGGGGTCGGTGGAAAAGATGTGTCGCACCGGGCAGGTCCGGGTCGACAGCGCCCGGGTCAAGCCGTCAGATCATGTGACTCCGGGACAGACCGTCCGCGTGCCGCCCTTGCCCGATGCCGAGGCTCCCAGCCGGCCACGGGATGGCGGGGTGTCGGTGGCGGACGCGCGGATGATCCAGAATGCCGTGCTGTTTCGGGATGACCATCTGATCATTCTGAACAAGCCGCCGGGGCTGGCCAGCCAGGGCGGGTCAGGCATGGGCGACCGCCATGTCGATGGGCTGACCGAGGCGTTGAAGTTTGGCTACAAGGACCGCCCCAAACTGGTCCACCGCCTGGACAAGGACACCTCGGGCCTGTTGATGCTGGCGCGCACCGACCGAGTAGCCCGCGTGCTGTCCGAAGCGCTGCGCCATCGCAATACCCGAAAGATCTATTGGGCTGCGGTGGCCGGGGTGCCGCATCCGCGCAAGGGGTCGATCAAGTACGGGCTGATGAAGGCGCCGGGCGGTGGACGTGGCGAGGGCGAGAAGATGCTGTGCATCCACCCCGCCAGGATGGCTGACCACCCGGACGCCAAGCGTGCCCACACCGATTACTTCGTGCTGTGGTTTCTGGGAAACCGTCTGTCATGGATGGCACTGGAGCCGGTGACGGGCCGCACCCATCAGTTGCGCGCCCATATGGCCGAGATGGGGCATCCGATTGTCGGCGACGGCAAATACGGCGGCGGCGGACAGGAAAACCTCGGCGATGGGTGGGGGGCCACAGTGGGCGGCGACATCAGTCGCAAGCTGCACCTGCACGCCCGCAGTCTGACCCTTGAGCATCCGGTGACCAAGGTCGCCATGACGTTCATCGCACCATTGCCCGAACACATGGCGCGGACATGGAAAACGCTGGACTGGGGCGAAAACGATGTGCCCGCCGACCCGTTCGGGGGAGCTGGATGAGCGGTTGGACGGCCAAACGCTTCTGGACCACGGCCGGCGTCATCGACACCCAAGGTGGTTACGGGGTGAGCCTGGACGGGCGGCCTGTCAAGACTCCAGCCAAACGCCCCCTGGTGGTGCCGACCGAAGCTTTGGCGTTGGCGATTGCGGCGGAATGGCAAGCGCAAAGCGGGCTGGTCAAGCCGCAAACGATGCCCCACACCCGGGCGGCCAATTCGGCGATCGACACCGTCATGCCGCAGTGGGATGCCGTGGTGGCGAGCCTCGCCGCTTACGGCGAGAGCGATCTTCTGTGTTACCGCGCAACGGACCCGGCGGCTCTGATCGACCGGCAGGCCGCGGGCTGGGATCCGTTGCTGCATTGGGCGGCCGATGCGTTGCGCGCGCCGTTGTGCGTGGTGCAGGGCGTGATGTTTGTGTCCCAGCCACCCGCCAGCCTGGTGCGTCTGCACGCAACCGTCGCGGCGCAAACCCCGTTCGAGATCGCAGCCTTTCACGATCTCGTGGCGATCTCCGGCTCGCTGGTTCTTGCGTTGGCGGTCACCCGTGGGCACCTGTCGCCCGGGGCCGCTTTCGGGCTGAGCCGAATCGATGAGCACTGGCAGGCCGAGCTTTGGGGGGTTGACGAGGATGCCGCCATCCTCGAAGCGCTGAAGAAAGACGCATTCCGCCAGGCAGCGTGCTTTCATACGCTCTGTGTGTAAACCCCCGCCGTACCGCACGGACCTTTGCAGAGCCGCCCTATGCCCGGCCTGCGGTTCGGATGAAATGACAGGCAATGCCCAAAGCGCAGGCGGTTTCACTTGACCTGACAAACCGCTTCGTCCGAAACTGTACAGCACTGGCGGTGAAGGCTGTCATTCGATCGCCCGCGACAGTGCTGCGGGATCAAAAACAAACCGACCCAGAACGGGCGGAAACTCAGGAAGAGGTAAGTATGAGAAAATCGGTATTTCTTGGCACCCTGTCGGCGGCTTTGCTGCTGGCGGGCTTTGCCTCGGCTGCGACGCTTGATGATGTGAAAGCGCGTGGCGAGTTGAACTGCGGGTCCAACGCCGGTCTGGCGGGCTTTTCGGCCCCCGATGCCAATGGCGTCTATCAAGGGTTCGACGTGGCGTTCTGCCGCGCGATTGCTGCCGCTGTGCTCGGCGACCCGATGAAGGTCAAGGTCATCCCGCTGTCGTCGGAAACCCGGTTCACCGCGCTGTCGGCCGGTGAAGTGGATCTGCTGTCGCGCACCACCACCTGGACCTATTCGCGCGACACCGACCTGAAGCTGGATTTCGTCGGCGTCAGCTACTACGACGGGCAGGGCTTCATGGTGAAGAAATCCCTCGGCGTGTCGTCTGCCAAGGAACTCGATGGTGCCACCGTCTGTATCCAGACCGGCACGACGACAGAGTTGAACCTGGCCGACTTCTTCAAGACCAACGGCATGACCTACGAACCCGTGCCCCTGAAGGACAACGCCGAAGCCGAACAGCAGTATTCGGCCGGGTCCTGCGACGTCTACACCACCGACGCCTCGGGTCTGGCCGCCACGCGCGCGACCTTTGCCGATGCCTCGGAACACGTGATCCTTCCTGAGATCATCTCGAAAGAGCCGTTGACGCTGACTGTACGGCATGGCGACAACGAATGGGCCGACATCGTCAAGTGGACGTTCAACGCGCTGCTGACGGCCGAAGAATTCGGCATCACCTCGGCCAACGTGAAGGAAATGGGAGCGGCAGCGGGGACCAACCCGGAGATCAACCGGCTGCTGGGCACCGAAGGCGAGCTTGGGGCCATGATGGGGCTCGACAAGGATTGGGCCGTGCGCGCGATCATGGCGGGCGGGAACTATGGCGAGATCTTCGAAGCCAACATCGGAGCCACAACCCCGATCGGTCTGTCGCGCGGTCTGAACGCGCTGTGGACCCAAGGCGGGTTGCAATACGCTCCGCCTTTCCGTTGATCTGATCTGGGGCGCGCCAAACCGGCGCGCCCTCCTTCGTTCGATCATCCGTTCAACCCGGGCCATCCGACCAGTGCCGACTGGCGGCAACAAAAAAAAGGCAGAGCCCGGGGAACACAGGGGAGTAACCAATGACAGTTGCACTGGACCCGCCTCGCGCAGGTTTCCGGCCGGGTATGCTGATCTACGATACCAGGTATCGGTCGATCACGATCCAGGTGATCTTCATGATTCTGGTCGTGGTGTTCGGCTACTGGCTGTTCGAGAACGTCAAATCCAACCTCAGGGCGGCCGGCAAGGACTTTTCCTTCGGCTTTCTGTGGACCCGCTCCGGCTATGACATCAACCAGATGCTGGTCCAGTATTCAAGCGACAGCACCCATGGCCGCGCCTTGTTGGTCGGCATGCTGAACACTTTGTTTCTGGCCTTCATGGCCTGCATTCTTGCGACCGTGATCGGCCTGATCGCCGGGGTCTTGCGTCTGTCGAAAAACGTGCTCGTCGCTCGGCTGATGGAGATTTACGTCGAAACCTTCCGCAACGTGCCGGTGGTGCTGTGGATCGTTCTGGTCAACGCGATAATGGCCGTCAGCATGCCCGAGCCGAAAGAGTTTCGTGGCGAAGCGCCGACCGCCTCGATGTTGTTTTTTGACAGTGTCGCCGTGACCAACCGCGGTATCTATGTGCCCGAGCCGCTGTTTTCGCGCAGCCTTGGCAACACGGATGCGGGAATCTTTCTGATCTCAAACGATCTTCTGGCAATCATCGCCGTAGTTGTCGCTTCGATCTGGGGCTACCGGCGGTTGCACCGCAACGCGACGACCGTGCAGAATGCAACCGGCGTCCGGCCGGCGACCCGGTGGAAGGGCCTTGCCATCGTGGTTCTTCCCCTGGCGGCGCTGCTGGCGGCTACCGGCTTTCACCTTGGCTACCCCGAGTTGAAAGGCTTCAACTTCGTCGGCGGAGTGCATGCCCGCAACTCGCTGGTGGCGATGTGGCTGGCCTTGTCGATCTATTCGGCGACCTACATCGCCGAAAGCGTGCGCGCGGGCATCCTTGCGATTTCGCGCGGGCAGACCGAGGCGGCGCTGGCGCTGGGGCTGCATCCGGGTCTGGCCACCCGGCTGGTCGTGCTGCCACAGGCCTTGCGCGTTGTCGTACCGCCGCTGATCTCGCAATATCTGTCGATCACCAAGAACACCTCGCTGGCGTTGGCCGTGGGATACATGGATCTGCGCTCGACCCTGGGCGGCATCACGATGAACCAGACGGGGCGCGAGTTGGAATGCATGCTGATGCTGATGGGCATCTACCTGTCGATCAGCCTGATCATCTCGGCGCTGATGAACGTCTACAACACCAGCATCAAGCTGAAGGAGCGCTAGGATGGCCGAGACCTCTTACGTCCGCAGCGCCATGCTGGCGCCGCAAAAGCCGCCGGCCTCGGAAACCGGGGCGGTGCATTGGGTGCGGGCCAACCTGTTGTCATCCTGGGGCAATATCGCGCTGACGATCCTGTCGGTCTATGTGATCTACGTCATCGTGGCGACAATCGGCCCCTGGTTCTATCGGTCGGTCTGGACAGCGGGATCGCTGGAGGAATGCCGCCAGATCATTGCGGAGACATGGGGGGAGGGCAAGCGCGGGGCCTGTTTCGCGGTGATCGCCGAACGCTGGCAGCAGATTCTGTTCGGTTTCTATCCCAAGGAGCTGTACTGGCGCCCCACCCTGACGCTGGTGCTGATGCTGGTGGCCCTGGGGCCCATCCTGTTCTCCTGGGTGCCAAAGCAGATCCTGTGGTTTTCGATCACCTTTCCGGCGGTCGCGTTCTGGTTGCTGTGGGGTGGTTCGGTCTGGCTGCCAGTAATGATTCTGGTAGGCTTTGCGTCAGGCTTTGCGGCGTTCCGCGTCATCTCGAACGTCAACGGTCTGGCAGGCGCGCTGTCGGCCGCCCTTGTTCCGGTCTTGTGGTGGGTTTTTCTCTGCAACCCTGCCGCAGAACTGGTGCAATCGGTTCTGCCGATCGGCCTTGTCGAGCTTGGCTCCGACCAGTTCGGCGGCTTTCTGCTGTCGACCGTCATCGGCGTGTCGGGAATTACCTTTTCGCTGCCGCTGGGCATCCTGCTGGCGCTTGGACGCCAATCCGACCTGCTGATCGTGAAATCGTTCTGCGTGGCGTTCATCGAAGGCTTCCGGGGCGTGCCGCTGATCACGCTGTTGTTCGTGGCGTCCCTGCTGCTGAATTACTTCCTGCCGCCGGGCACCACGTTCGATGTCATCCTGCGGGTGATCATCATGGTCACCATCTTTTCGGCCGCCTATATGGCCGAGGTGATCCGGGGCGGTCTTGCCGCCTTGCCCCGCGGGCAATACGAGGCCGCCGACGCGCTCGGCCTCGATTACTGGAAGGCGCAGCGGCTGATCATCATGCCGCAGGCGCTGAAGGTCTCGATCCCCGGCATCGTCGGCAACTTCATCGGCCTGTTCAAGGATACCACGCTGGTGTCGTTCATCAGCCTGTCAGACCCGATGCAACTGGTGTCCGCAATCCGGGCCAACCAGGAATGGAACGGCATCTACTGGGAGCTGTTCATCTTTGTCGGTCTGCTGTTCTTCATCTTCTGTTTCAGCATGTCCCGCTACTCGATGTATCTGGAAAACAAGCTGAAAACCGATCACCACTAGGAGGAAACCCGTGTCAGACCTCGCCATCGACCGCTCGAAGATGCACGTGACCGACGAAGTCGCAATCCAGATTTCTTCGATGAACAAATGGTTCGGCACCTTCCATGTGCTGCGCGACATCAACATGTCGGTGATGAAAGGCGAGCGGATCGTGATCTGCGGCCCGTCAGGGTCGGGAAAATCCACGCTGATCCGCTGCATCAACCGGCTGGAGGAACACCAGCAAGGCCAGATCATCGTGGACGGCACCGAACTGACATCCGACCTGAAGAACATCGATATCGTGCGGTCCGAGGTCGGCATGGTGTTTCAGCACTTCAACCTGTTTCCGCATCTGACCATCCTCGAAAACCTGACGCTCGCCCCGATCTGGGTCCGCAAGGTGCCCAAGAAAGACGCCGAGGAAACCGCGATGTACTTCCTGACAAAGGTGAAGATCCCCGAGCAGGCGGCCAAGTATCCCGGGCAGTTGTCGGGCGGTCAGCAGCAGCGCGTGGCCATTGCGCGGTCGCTGTGCATGAAGCCGCGGATCATGCTGTTCGACGAGCCGACCAGCGCGCTTGACCCCGAGATGATCAAGGAAGTGCTGGACACCATGATCGGCCTCGCGGAAGAGGGCATGACGATGATTTGCGTGACCCACGAGATGGGGTTCGCGCAGGCGGTGGCGAACCGGGTGATCTTCATGGATCAGGGCCAGATCGTCGAGCAGAACGCGCCGCGCGAGTTTTTCAGCAATCCGAAATCGGACCGGACCAAGCTGTTTCTGAGCCAGATTCTCGGGCATTGAAGGGCAGGCGCTGCGGCGCGGGCAGACCGGGGGCCAGCCCCCGGACCCCCGGGATACTTGTGCCAGGATGAAAGGGTCGAAGGGAGGTCGGACTCGGGTCGTCCGGCGGCGGTTTCAGGCGACGAATTCGCGGGGCACGGTGAAGTCGATGACAGCGCCTTTGCCAAAGCCGACCTCCGGCCAGTCGGACACGGCGAAGTCGACCACCAGCGTGGCACCAGTGGGATAGCGGGCAAACTCGCCATGCAGCGGCGGGTGGGCCACGAGGCGGGCGGCGAATTCGGCGATGCCGGGGTTGTGGCCGATCAGCATCACGGCGTCGGCCGTGGCATGGTGCAGAACGGCGAGCATCACGTCGGGGCCGGCGTGGTAGAGTGCAGGTTTGAGATCGAGGATCGGCGTTCCGGGCAGCGCGGGTGCGGCGGCGTCCCAGGTCTTGCGGGTGCGCCGACTGTCCGAGCACAGCACCTGACCGGGCACGTAGCCGCGCGATGCCAGCCATTGCCCCAGATCCGCCGCCGCCGCGCGGCCGCGGTCGTTCAGCGGGCGGTCGTGGTCCGGGGTGGTGGGGTCGTCCCAGCTGCTTTTGGCGTGGCGGGTCAGAATCAGGCGCTTCATCGGTGGAACTGCCTCATGTGATAGGCTGATTGTCCGGGCAGTCTTGCATAGGCGTGGGACAACGGGCAAGCGCGGCGCGCAGCGCACCCCATGGTCATGCAACCAGACCCTGCAGGCGTGTCGAGGTAGGCGTGGCAGACGGGGAGGTCATAGCCTTGCGGCGTCAGGGCCGCGACCGGGCAGGCGGTGCGGCAGGGTTGCGGGCATGGGGCACAGGGGTTGGGCGGGGCAGGCGGCAGAGCGAGCGACTGCCGCAGCGCGAGGGCCCCGCGAAAGCTGACCAGCAAGCCTTGCGTCTGATGCACCAGCAGGCGGATCGGACTTTCCCAGACCTGCCCCGTCCGCAGCGCCCATTGCTGAAACGGGTGCCACGGCGGTCCACCGAACGGGAACAGGGCCTTGGCGCCGAGGTCGCAGGCGATGGTGCCGATCACCCGGCGCGACCACCGGTCGACCGGGTCAGGCGCGGTCCATTCCGGTTGGGCGTGCAGGTGCGGCCAGAAGCCGGGTTCCCGCGGGCCCAGCAGCAGCAGAGTCCGGGTGCCTGTCGGCAGGCCGGGGTCGCCATCGCAGGCAAAGCCGCCCAGAACCTCGAGCTGGTGTGCAGCACACGTGGCGGTGATCGCTGCGATTGTCGGAATGGTGGCCTCAGCGTTCATCCAGCCACCTGCATTGCCCTTTGGCCTCGCGTCCGCCGGATGCGACGGGCGCCGAACGGGCCAGCCCCGATTCGTGCATCAATCCGGCGCCATTGCACCCCCGGCATCAGAGTTGGCACGCGCGCAGGCTGCGGCATGTCAGCGCCGCAGCCGCGGCTTGACCCTCGGTTCGGTCGAGCGTATCTGGCTACCCGTGCCGTGGTCGGTGAACAACTCCAGCAAGCAGGCGTTGGGGGTGCGCCCGTCGAGGATCGTCACCGCACGGACGCCCTCGTGCAAGGCAGCCAGAGCGGTTTCGGTTTTCGGAATCATGCCCCCCGCAATCACCCCGTCGGCGATCATCTGGCGCGCTTCTTCGGGGGAGATCTGGGTCATCACCTCGCCTGCGGCGTTCTTAACCCCGGCGACATCGGTCAGCAGCAACAGCCGGTCGGCCTGCAGCGCCCCGGCAATCGCCCCCGCGGCCGTGTCGCCGTTGACGTTGAAGGTCTCGTTATCCGCCATCCCGGTGGCGACCGGGGCCACCACCGGGATGATGCCGGCGTTGTAAAGATCGCGGAGCACCTGCACGTTCATCTCGATGGGCCGCCCGACATAGCCCAGTTCAGGGTCGTCGGCCTCGCACACCATCAGGTCGTCGTCCTTGCCCGAGATCCCCACGGCCCGCCCGCCCGCATCCATGATCGCCTGCACGATCCGCTTGTTCACCAGACCTGACAGGATCATCTCGACCACCTGCACCGTCGCCTTGTCGGTCACCCGCTTGCCGCGCACGAACTGCGACGTGATGCCGAGCTTCGTCAGCATCTCGTTGATCATCGGACCGCCGCCGTGCACCACCACCGGGTTGACCCCGACCTGCCGCATCAGCACGATATCGCGGGCGAATTCCGCCATCGCCGCGTCGTCGCCCATCGCGTTGCCGCCAAACTTGACGACCACAACCGCCCCGGAATAGCGCTGCATGTAGGGCAGCGCCTCCGACAGGACGCGGGCGGTGCTGGCGGCGTCATTCATCGTCATGGTCTGCGCTCTCATCTGGGCCTCCGTGCGGATGCGCCCTGATAGCCGTGATCGTGCCCTGTGCCAAGGCCGGGGCCAGGTAGGGTGCCGCTGTGGGCTTGCATTTCCCGACTCGAATTGTAGGATATTCCCGATCAGGGAGCGTGCGATGACCGAGCCGAAAACCATCGTTCTGACCGGAGCCAGCCGGGGGATCGGCCACGCAACGGTCAAGCGGTTCTCGGCCGAAGGTTGGCGCGTGTTGACCTGCTCGCGGCAGGCGTTCGACCCGCGGTGCCCCTGGCCGGGGGGCGAAGATAACCACATCCGGATCGACCTCGCCGATCCGCAGCGCACGATCGAGGCGATCGAGGTCATCAAGGCCAAGCTGAACGGTCGCCTGCACGCGCTGGTCAACAACGCGGGCGTGTCGCCAAAGGGCCAGGCGGGCGAGCGGTTGAACACGCTGACCACCGATCTGCGCACCTGGGGTCGGGTGTTTCATGTCAACTTTTTCGCGAGCGTGGTTCTGGCACGCGGGTTGATGGACGAGTTGATTGCGGCCAAGGGGGCGGTGGTCAATGTCACCTCGATTGCCGGCAGCCGGGTGCATCCGTTTGCCGGGGCGGCCTATGCCACGTCAAAGGCGGCGCTTGCGGCGCTGACCCGCGAGATGGCGCATGATTTCGGCCCCCTCGGGGTTCGGGTCAACGCGATTGCGCCGGGCGAAGTGGAGACCGCGATCCTGTCACCTGGCACTGACAAGATCGTGGCGACCCTGCCGCTGCAGCGGTTGGGCCAGCCGCGCGAAGTGGCCGATGCGATCTGGTATCTGTGTTCGGATCAGTCGAGCTACATGTCCGGGTCGGAACTGCAGATCAACGGCGGGCAGCATGTCTGATCATTCGAGCGTGGCTATGATCGCCCGCAGCGACTCGATCCCGTCGCCTTTTTCCGAACTGGTCACCACGATCTGCGGATAGGCCGCGACATGCTTGCTCAGGGCGCCCTGAACCTGGGCAATCGCCGTTTCGCGCTCGGCCAGGCTGACCTTGTCGGCCTTGGTCATCACCACCTGAAACGTCACCGCCGAACGGTCGAGCAGCGCGAGGATCTCTTCATCCACCGCCTTGACCCCATGCCGCGTGTCGATCAGCACGAAGGCGCGTCGCAGAGTTTGCCGTCCGGCGAGATAGGACCGCAGCAGCGCCTGCCATTTGGCGACGATGGCCACCGGTGCCTCGGCATAGCCATAACCGGGCAGGTCGACCAGATAGCGCGCGTCGCCCAAGGCAAAGAAGTTGATCTCTTGCGTCCGCCCCGGTGTGTTTGACGCGCGGGCCAGCGCCTTGCGCCCGGTCAGGGCATTGATCAGACTTGATTTTCCAACATTCGAGCGGCCTGCAAAGCACAGTTCAAGCCGGTCGGCCGGCGGCAGGCCGGGCATCGCCACCACGCCCTTGACGAAATCCACCGGACCCGCGAACAGCAGACGCCCCGCCTCGCGGTCCTCGAATTCGGGCTCGGGGGCCAGGGGGAAGGCGCTCACAGCAGGGTCCACAGGTCGCCCGTGGCGATGCGCCCGGGTTGTACCACGACGCCGAAAACCCCGAAGTCCTGGTGGCCAAAGGCGGTCTGCAGGGATGACAGCGTGTCGGCATCGGGGCGACCGGTTTCGGGGTCGACCGTCGTTGCCGCGCAGCGGGTGATGCGCTCTTCGATCCGCAAGACCGCGGTGCCGATCGAAAGATGGCGGCCGATCCAGTCGAATTCGGCCCAGGGGGCCGCCCCGTCGAGCCAGAGGTTGCCGCGCCAGCGATCAACCGACAGATCGCGCCCCATTCGGGTCGACAGATCGTGCAGCGAGGCCAGTCCGTGGATCGACAGCGACGGGATGTCCGAATCCGTCATCCCGCGCCCGGCGGTGACGATACGCGACGGTTGCGCCCTTTCGGGCGGGTTCAGCGGGCGCACCCAGTCCAGAAAGTGCGGCAGATCGGCGGGGTCATCGGGGCGAAAGGTGATGTCGCCCCGGTCCGGATGCTGCAGGGTGACGGTGCGCGTCGCCTCGTCCAGCCGCGCGGTGACCGCCATCAGCGCCGGTGCCTTGGCCCCGCGCGCGAAGTTGACGCAAGCATTCCAGCCCGGCACCAACCGCGCGGCGTCGTGCGCCACAGCCCAATGCCGGTCCCACGGCAGACACGCTCCCGCCGTCAACCCAGCCGAGGCCAGCGCCTCGCGCCCGTGCCCCTTTATCGGGTGACGATGGATTTGCGCAAGCCGGCCGGTCACTTCCGGCCTTTGGTGGTCGGTTTGGCCGGCGGGGTGACAGCGGGTTTGGCCGCGGTTCTGGCCGCGGTTCTGGCAGGGGGTTTGGCCGTGGGTTTGGCCGTGGGTTTGGCCGTGGGTTTGGCCGGCGGTTTGGCCGGCGGTTTGGCCGGAGGGCTTGAAGGGGGGGGGGCGGGCGGCGGCGCAAGCCCTTCGGCCACGGACTTTTTCTTGAACCCCGACCGGATGTTGCCAAAGATATCCGGCCGATGCCCGTGGCTGCGCATGATCAGATACTGCTGCGTGAAGGTGATGATGTTGTTGGCGATCCAGTAAACCACCAGACCGGACGCGAAACTGCCCAGCATGAACATGAAAATCCATGGCATCCAGGCGAACACCTGCTGTTGCACCGGGTCGGTCGGTGCGGGGTTCAGTTTCTGTTGCATCCACATCGTGATGCCCAGAAGGATCGGCAGCACCCCGATGAAGATCAGCGCCAACACCGATCCATGCGCCGGCGCTGCCCATGGCAACACCCCGAACAGGTTGTACAAGGTCGAGGTGTCGGGCCCGGACAAATCATTCAACCAGCCAAAAAACGGCGCGTGCCGCAATTCGATGGTCACGAAGATAACTTTGTAAAGACTGAAGAAAATCGGAATCTGGATCAGGATCGGCAGGCAGCCCGCCGCCGGATTGACCTTTTTCTCCTTGTAAAGCTGCATCATCTCCTTCTGCAGCTTCTGCTTGTCCTCGCCTGCGCGCTCTTTCAGCGCTTCCATCTCGGGCTGCAATTCTTTCATCCGCGCCATCGAGACGTAGGATTTGTAGGCCAGCGGCAGCACCAGAAGTTTCAGCACGAAGGTAAGCCCGATGATCGCAAGGCCCATGTTGCCGATGATCTTGTTCAGCCAGTGCAGCACGGCAAAGATCGGTTTGGTGAGAAAATAGAACCAGCCCCAGTCGATGCTGTCGACAAAGCCCGGGATACCTTCGGCCTGATAACCGCGAATCGTTTCCCATTCCTTGGCTCCGGCGAACAGCCGTGTCGTGCTGCTGACCGTGGCACCGGCGGCGACGGCCAGCAAAGGCTGCCGGGTTTCGGTCTGATAGATGTCTGCCCCCGGCACATATTTGGTGACAGCGGTAAAGGGCTTGCCCTGTTCGGGCACCAGCACGGTCATCCAGTAGTGATCGGTAAAGCCGATCCAGCCATCGGCCAGTGCCGGGACCAACTCGGCCTGCGCTGATTCGCGCTCGACCACGGGCAGATCGCTGACTTCGCCATAGTTGGTTTCGGCGAAACGACCGTCGGTGCGGCTGATCAGGCCCTCATGCACCACCCAGATGTTCTGCAAACCTTTGGGCAGGCCATGCCGCGCGATCACGCCGTAAGGGGCCGGTCGCGCCTCGGCAGCCCCGGTGTTGGTGACCGCATCGGTCACGGTGAACAGGAAATCGTCATCCACCGCGATGGTCCGGGTGAACAGCAGGCCCGCGGCATTGTCCCAGGTCAGGGTGACCGGGGCATCGGGGGTCAGGGTGCCGCCGGATGTCAGTTGCCATTCGGTGCCGGCCCCCGGCACCGCGTCGAACCCCAGATCGCCGCCCGGTTGCCAGCCAAACAGCGCATAGAACGCCGCGTCCTCGCCGACCGGCTTGAGCAGGCGCACGATGGGAGAGCCGGGTGCGACGGTTTCGGTATAGGTCTTGAGGCTGAGATCGTCGATCCGCCCCCCCAGCAGCGAGATCGAGCCAGCCAGCTTGGGCGTGTCGATGGTCAGGCGCGGGGCCTCGGGCACCGCCAGAGCAGGGGCGGTCGGGCTGTCGGCATCGCCGGCAACCGGCGGGGCGGGTGCGGCAGGTTCAAACTGTTCGGCCTGCTGCACCGCAGGTTCGGCGGGGAACCAGTCGGGGAACAACATCGGCCCGGCGACGAACCAGGTCAGGATCACGAGGAAGCTGAGCACGGTTGCAAGGATAAGGTTCTTGTTCTGATCGTCCATTCGGACCACCACCATTCCTGTTCAGGGTTTGGGGGTGGTTCAACGACAGGGGGGGGGAAAGGTCAAGCGGATTCCCCCGAACCCGCCGGGCACAGGCAGCCGCGACGCCGAAAGTTCGGGTTGCAAACCGACGTCAGCGCGCGCGATGGCCGATCCGCGGGGCCGTGCCTTGCCGCGCCCGATGGCGGGCGATCCAGTCGGCTGTATCCTCGACCGGCATCGGGCGCGCGATCCCGAACCCCTGCACGTCGCCGCAACCGAGTTGCGCCAGCATCGCATGTTCGCCCGGGGTTTCCACGCCTTCGGCCAAAGTCTGCAACCCCATCTGCTCGGCCATCGACAGGATTGCCGAGACGATCTTCTGCTGCTCGCGGTCTTCATCCACCCGGGTCACGAAGGACCGGTCGATCTTGATCCGGCGCAACGCAAAGCGGCGGATCGACGTGATCGACGCGTGCCCCGTGCCGAAATCATCCAGATCGATGCCGCAGCCCAATCGCGCCAGAGCCGAAATGTTCGACACCACCACGTCATTATCGGTTTCCGCCACCACTGTTTCCAGAATTTCGACGGTCAACCGGGACGGCGACAGTTCGAACCGGTCCAGTTCCCATTTCAGTTTGTCGGCCAGCCGCGGGTTGCGCAGCTCGCCCTTCGAGAAGTTGACCGAGACATTGGGCACCTTCAGCCCGGCCTTGTCCCAATGGGCCAGCGCCGACAGGGCGTTGTACAGCATCACTTCGCACAGCCGCTCGCTCAGGCCTGCGTCGTCGATCATCGGCAGGAATTCTGCGGGCGGGATCAGGCCGCGCTCGGGGTGGTACCAGCGCGCCAGCGCCTCGAACCCGGTGATCGCCCCGGTGTCGGTCGAGATTTGCGGCTGAAAATGCGCCCGGATCTGGCCTTCGTCAAGCGCCTGTTCCAGATCCTCGCGCTGCGCTTCGCGGTCGGCGCGGGTGCGCGCCATGTCCGTCGCATAGGCGCGGATCGCCCCCGGCCCGTTGCGCAACGCCTCGTCCGCCGCGACCTGAGCCGCGTCGAGCAGGGCCCGGCCATTGGCCTCGGGCGCGCGGACCCCGAGGCAGAAGCCGATCGAGCAGGTGACATACAGCCGCGCCGCGTTCACCGAAATGGGCGAGGCCAGCGCCGCCTGCAGCCGCGCGGACAACTGGATCGCGGTTTCAAGATCCATCCGCCGTACCGGGGCCAGCACCACGGCGAAGCCGCCGCCCTCCAGCCGTGCCACGGTGTCGCCCTCACGCAGGGCAGCACACAGCCGTTCGGCGGAACGGGTCAGTATCTCGGTCTGTGCCGCGCGGCCGTGCCGGTCGAGCAGCACCACCGCATCGTCGAACTGCACGACCAGACAGGCGGTCGAGCGGCCGGTCACGGGCCCGTCGCGCAGCATGACATCCATCATGGCGATGACCTTGGGCCGCAGAGCCAGCCCCGACAGGCCGTCGGCCACGCTGGCGGGTCCCGGGGCCTCGAACCGGAACGCCCCGGCCATGGCAAAGATCAGCGGTGTGCCGAGTGCCACCATAATGAGCACCCGTTCGCCCCCCAGCCAGAACGCGGCCAGCGTCACGGCGGGCAGGAACACCATCAACTCGGGCTTGCGCAACTGCGCCATCACCCAGGCCAGCCCCGTCCGACCTTTTGCCCTGTTGACCACGCGCATGCCGCCTCTCCTGTCGCTTGCGGGGCGCACAAAGCCCCGATTGGCACAGACTAGTTAATCGGGCTGACCCGGCGGTTAATCCACATCCCTCAGTTGCATAGGATTCTCCGCAGTTTCGGGACGTGCAGGGTTGGCAGGGTTGGCAGGGTTGGCAGGGTTGGCAGGGTCTGCGGTTGCCATCGCAGCCGCGCTTTGCCATCGTCGCGCGGACAAGGTGCCAGAGGGACAGATGGATCAGCCGCAGGGGCAACGGTCGGGGCTCGGGATCAATGCGGTCCTGTTCTTCGGTTTCGGCATTGCGGCCGGCGTTCTGATCGCCTTCTCGGGGGCCGGATTCCTGCAGGACAGTGCTGCGCTGATCGCCACGGTGTTCCTGTCGGCGCTGATGGTCATTCTGCTGCTGGGGGTGATCCTGTTCGCCGCCCGGCGGATGATCTGGTCGCGGTTGTTCGGCTTTGCCGAAGTACAGATCGAGCAACTGGCCAATCCGCTGGCCTCGGTGGCCGAACGCGCGATTGCGGGCGACCCGGCCGGAGCGACCATGGCGGCGCGCGATCTGGTGGCGCTGGCGCTGGCGCGGTATTCCTGGGTGACGACCCGGCGCTGGATCATCGCCTCGCTGACCGCGCTGATTGCGGCAATGGCGGCGCTGGCGGGGACAGCGCTGCTGTTCCAGCAGAACCAGCTGATCGAAAAGCAATCCGGCCTGCTGACCGAACAGAACGCCCGCATCGCCGAACAGACGATCCTGTTGTCGCAGCAAACCGCGTTGTCGATCCAGCAGGTGCAACTGGCCGAGGCCGACCGCAACGCCCAACTGGCCGTCGAAATCACCGAGATCGCGGCGGCCTTGGGCGTGGTTCTGGACCGCGTGGCGGTCGAGTTCGAGGCGGCAACGGGCACGCCGCCCGATTTGCTGTTCAACGCGATCCAGACGCAGGACCTCGGGCGGGAACTGGTGCTGCGGATCACTTCGGTGTCGCGGGCGACCAAGCCCTACCGGTTTCTCGACCTTGGCGTGCGGGCCGAAGGGCTGAAGGACCGCACCCGGATTGCGTTTCAGCGCCGGCGCGCCGAACTGCCCAACACCTATGCCCGGATCGGGGCCTATTACGGCTGGATCGACCCCCCTGCCGAGGCGCAACTGATCGACCGCCCGGCGAGCCCCGAGCGCGGGCAGTTGCTGTCGGTGCTGCTGGGGGCGGGGCTGTTCAATCTCGAGGCGCTGAACACGGCCGGTCTGAACCTCAGCTTTGCCCATCTTCCCAACGCAAACCTGTTCCTGATCACCGCGCAGGCCGGCATTCTGGACAATGCGGACTTTACCGGCAGCAATCTGGTCGAGGCTGATCTGGGCGGGTCCAGTCTGGAAAACGCCCGGTGCCGCGGCTGCGTGATCCGCAAATCGAGCTTTGCCGAAGTGACCGCGGACCGTTTGCGCCCGCCGCATGTGGCGATGATGGCCCCGATGTCCACCCGCGCCAACGGGATCGATTTCGCCGGCGCTGCGATCTTCGAGACCAGCTTTGCCCGGGCACAGATGCTGGCCGCGAACTTCGATGGCGCGCTGCTGGTGCAGACCGATTTCACCGGAACCATTCTCGGAGCGGCCACCTTTCGCAAGGCGCTGATCCTGGCCCCGATCTGGGGCGGCACCAATCTGAAATCCGCCGACTTCGACGGCGCGATCCTGTTTGGTGCCGACCCGCTGGCCGGCCTTGCGGCAGGGGCAGCGCCCGGCACTTTCGATGCCACCCGGTTCCGCGTCGATCCGGTGACCCGTGACGACGTGCTGGGGATGAGCATCGTCAATGAACATTTGTCGCCCGACCAGATCGACCTGGTGACCGGGTCGGCCCCGGCCTATCGGCTGATCCGGATTCAGCCGTTTGACGACGGAGTGCCCCCGCCCTGACCCGTCCGCCGCGCCGCGTCATGCTCGGGGTCAGCACCCGGAACCGGGTCATAACCCGTACCGCCCCAAGGGTGACATCGGCAGATCCTCCCCAGCATCAGCGCCCCGCCGCGCAGCGCGCCGTGCCGGTCGAGGGCCTCCAGCGCATAGGCGCTGCAGGTCGGCTGAAACCGGCAGCCGTGCCCGACCCACGGGCTGAGCACCAAACGGTAGGCCCGCACCGGTGCGGCGATCAGGTGGGCGAGCGGGGTCATGGCGGGATCATGGCGGGGTCACGGCGCGGTCATTGCGGCATCATGGCGCGCGGTCGCGGTGCACAGATACCAGCGCGGCCGTCAGGTCGCGACAAAGGTCGGCATAGGCGCGCGTCACCGTCGCTTCGGGTTTGGCGACCAGCACATAGTCCCAGCCGGGACGCGCAAGGGCGGGCATCACGGCGCGCGCCAACGCCCGCAACCGCCGCTTGGCCCGGTTGCGGAACACGGCATTGCCGATCTTCCTGGACGCCGTAAAGCCGACCCGCACGGCCGCACTGTCATCGCCGCGCGCCCGCGCCTGCAGCAGAAAGCTCCCGGTTCCTTGCCTGCGGGCCTGGGCCGCGCGCAAAAAGTCCGGGCGGTTTTTCAGGCGCAACAGATCGGAAGGCGAAACAGCCGCCGGAAAACGAGGGTCAGCCAAGGACCTGCCTGAAGACGGATCCGGCGGCAGCGGCATGTGCATGTCCTTTCCGGGCCCCGCGAGGCCCGCAGGTCAGGCCGACAGCTTTTTGCGGCCCTTGGCGCGGCGGGCGGCCAGCACAAGACGCCCGCCTTTGGTGGCCATGCGGGCGCGAAACCCGTGGCGGCGCGCACGGACAAGATTGGAAGGCTGAAACGTGCGCTTCATCACGAGAACTCCGACGATCGCGCCACTCTCCCCGGATTCGGGGCGGCCTGCGCGGTGAAACCCGTCCTTTACGGACCCGGCAGCACCGAGTCAACGCAGCGTGTCCCGCCTGCCTTAACAAATCCGTCGCACAACCCGGGCAAACCGCGGCCAATGTGCCACAAAGCTGCAATTTCGCAGCGTCAAGACGTCAGCCGATCAAGGCCGCGTGAGGCCCCCTATCGCCGTACCCCGGTTCCGGCCCATGCTGGACGAAGCCAAGGGAATGCCGAATGTCGAGTGCCAGCCTGCCAAAATCGAGCCTGACGCGCCGCCTTCCGCTGATCGCCTTGCTTCTGGTGGCCGGGGCCGGGGCGTTTGCCCTGAGGGACAAGCTGAGCTTTGCCATGCTGGCCGAGCATCAGCAAACCCTGATAGCCTATCGCGACTCGCATTATTTCTGGTCGGCCATGGCCTTCATGGCGGCTTATGCCTTGATCGTGGCGTTGTCGCTGCCGGGCGCCACCGTTGCGACATTGACCGGGGGCTTTCTGTTCGGTCTGTTCCCGGGGGCGCTCTTCAATGTCTGTGCCGCGACGCTTGGTGCGGTTGCGGTGTTCACGGCGGTGCGCGCCGGGGCAGGGGCCGAGACGGCGGCAAGGATTGCCGCACGGGGCGGGGCGGCCGCGCGGCTGCAGGCGGCGCTGAAGGACAATGAATGGAGTGTGCTGCTGTTGATGCGGCTGGTGCCAGCCGTGCCGTTCTTTCTGGCCAACCTGATCCCGGCATTCGTCGGCGTGCGGCTTGACCGCTTTGCCATCACCACGTTTCTGGGCATCATTCCGGGTGGCCTTGTGTTCACCTCGGTCGGGGCCGGTCTGGGCGAGGTCTTTGCCCGCGGCGAGATGCCCGACCTTAACATTCTGTTCACCCCGGCGGTGATGGGGCCGATCCTGGGGTTGGCGGCCCTGTCGGCGCTGCCGATCGCAATCAAGCTGATCCGCCGGAACAGGACCTGAGATGGAAAGGATCACCACAGACCTGTGCGTCATCGGCGCGGGCTCCGGCGGGCTGTCGGTGGCAGCCGGAGCGGTGCAGATGGGTGCGCGGGTCGTGCTGGTCGAGGGCGGCGAGATGGGGGGCGATTGTCTGAACGCCGGCTGCATCCCGTCAAAAGCGCTGCTGGCCGCCGCAAAAGCGGCACAGGCGATGCGCAGCGGGGCCGGGTTCGGCATCACGCCGGTCGAGCCGCAGATCGATTTTGCGGCCGTGAAGGACCATGTCGCCCGCACCATCGCCACCATCGCCCCGGCGGACAGTCAGGAACGGTTCGAGGGGCTGGGCGTGCGGGTGATCCGTGCCTGGGGGGCGTTTTCCGGGCCCGCCACCCTGCTCGCCGGGGATTGCGAGATCACCGCACGGCGCTTTGTGATCGCGACTGGCAGCCGCCCGCTGATCCCGCCGATTGCGGGGCTGGAGACCACGCCGTATCTGACCAACGAGACGATCTTCGCCCTGCGGTCGCGGCCCGCGCACCTGATCATCATCGGTGGCGGGCCGATCGGCATCGAGATGGCGCAGGCCCACCGGCGGCTCGGCTGTGCGGTGACCATCCTTGAAGGCGGCAGGGCTTTGGGCCGCGACGATCCGGAAGCCGCCGCAGTGGTGCTGCAGGCGCTGCGGGCCGAGGGTGTGGAGATCCACGAGGACACCCTGGTCAGTGCGGTGTCGGGGCAGGCGGGCGCGATCACGGTCACCCTGAAGGATGGAAGCGCGGTCGCCGGCAGCCACCTCCTTGTGGCGGCAGGGCGGCAGGTGGCGCTGGACAGCCTGGACCTGGCCGCCGCCGGTGTGGCCTTTACCCGCAAGGGGGTGACCGTGGATGCCGCCCTGCGCAGTTCGAACCGCCGGATCTATGCGGTGGGCGATGCCGCGGGGGGGCTGCAGTTCACCCATGTCGCGGGCTATCACGCAGGCATCGTGGTGCGGCAGGCGGTGCTGAGCCTGCCCGCCCGCGCCACCACCCGCCACATTCCCCGCGTCACCTATACCGACCCCGAACTGGCGCAGGTCGGGCTGACCGAGGCCGAAGCGCGGACCCGGCACGGCGCCGCTCTCGTGTTCGCCCGCGCAGATCTGGCCCACAACGACCGCGCGCAGACGGAACGCAAGACACAGGGCTTTGTCAAGGTGATGATCGTGCGGGGCCGTCCGGTGGGGGTGACGATCGTGGGACCGCAGGCGGGCGAACTGATCGGCCTGTGGGCGCTTGTGCTGTCGGCCCGGCTGAAGATGTCGGCCGCGGCCGGGATGGTCGCGCCCTACCCGACGCTCGGCGAGATCTCCAAGCGCAGCGCTTCGGCCTATTTTTCTCCCAAGCTCTTTGATAACCCTGTGGTCAAGTGGGTGGTGCGGCTGATTCAGCGCCATTTACCCTGAGCCTGTGCCCCGGACGAACGCCGGGGGGTTTCACACCCCCCGGACCCCCCGTGGGATATTTTGACCAAGGGGAAAGGGGACCGACGGGGTGAAGATGGGCGGGCGGTTCCTGAACACCCTGTCGGGGCGGTTCTTGCTGTTGACCGTGGTCTTTGTCATGCTGGCCGAGGTGCTGATCTTTGTGCCGTCGATCGCGCGGTTCCGCGCCGATTTCCTGATGCTGCGGCTGGAGAAGGCGCAGATCGCCAGCCTGTCGCAACTGGCCGCCGAGGACATGCTGACGCCCGAGCTGGAGGCGGAGCTGCTGGCCAATGCCGGGGTCTACAACGTGGTTCTGCGCCGCGACGCCGTGCGGCAACTGGTGCTGTCGTCGCCGATCCCCGAGCCTGTGGCACAGACCTTCGACTTGCGGCTGGCCGGGCCGTGGGAGTTGATCCGGGATGCGATGCAGGTTCTGTGGGATCCGCGGCCGCAGGTGATCCGGGTGATCGGCAATCCGGTGAAGGAGGCGGGCCTGCTGATCGAGGTCACGATGCGCAGCGCACCCTTGCGGGTGGCCATGGTGGACTATGGCTTGCGCATTCTGGTCCTGTCGGCGTTGATTTCCGTGGTGACGGCGTTCCTGTTGTTTCTGGCGGTGCGACGTCTGCTGGTCATGCCGATCCGCCGGGTGGTGCGGCACATGCAGGCTTACGCGGAGGCCCCGGAAGATGCACGTCTGGTCATCGACCCGACCGCCCGGGTCGAGGAATTGCGGCTGGCCGAAGAGGCGTTGCAATCCTTGCAGACCCAGTTGACCGGCGCGTTGCGCCAGAAGGAGCGCCTGGCGCAACTGGGCGGGGCCGTGGCCAAGATCAGCCATGACCTGCGCAACATCCTGACGACGGCGCAACTGTTTGCCGACCGGATCGAGGGTTCGGTCGATCCGGTGGTGGCGCGGTCGGCGCCCAAGCTGGTGAACTCGATTTCCCGCGCGGTCAGCCTGTGCGAATCGACTCTGGCCTTTGGCAAGGCCGAAGAACCGCCGCCCCGGCTGAAACGGCTGCTGCTTCGCCGTCTGGTCGAGGAGGTGATCGAAGGCGAGGCGCTGGCCGCGGAGGGCACGATTGCGGTGCTGATCGACATCCCCGCCAGTCTGACGCTGCGCGCCGACAGCGAGCAGTTGCACCGGGTTCTGAGCAACTTGGTGCGCAACGCGCGGCAGGCGCTGGAAGCTCAGGGCATCGGCGGCACCATCGAGATCTCGGGTGGCGAGTCGGACCGCGAGTGGTGGATCCGGATCGGCGATTCCGGTCCCGGCTTGCCGCCCCGCGCCCGCGACCATCTTTTTGCGGCGTTTCAGGGCGGCGCGCGCAAAGGGGGCACGGGGTTGGGGCTGGCCATCGCCTCCGAACTGGTGCGCGGGCATGGCGGCCATCTGGACCTTGCGCGCAGCGACGCGGAAGGCACCGAGTTCATCATCCATCTGCCCAAGCAGGCCGATCCCGCCTAGGGACAAGATTCATTGACCTTCAAGGCCATGACAAGACGGTTGCGGCAAGAGCAGCGGCGGAAAGGAAGACCTTCGGGCACCAGTCACGGCGCGTTGCCACCCGCCGCCGATCCCTGGGCCGACCGAACACGATCCCGATCGTGCAGCGGCGCATGTCGTATCTGCCGGTCATCCCGCGAGACGTCCGGCCAGGGATGCAGGACTGATCCCCCTGTTCTTCAAGGCTTCGCGCCAGCGGTCCACGTCGTCGCCGCAGCAGTGCAATTGCTGACCCGTCCTGCGGTCATGCCGCACCGCAGCGGACGTCCGGTCGCCATCGGGCCAAAACCAATGGCGCACCATCCGTGAGGGCCTGCAGCTTGGTGTTCCTGCCGCTTGTCGTGGAACCGACCAGATGACAGCGTTCGTCATTGGCCCCGCTTTCACCTGCAGGCTTAAAGCCGAGCGGTGAGCCATGAGATACCCTCGCCAGAAGTTCTCGGACCACTGGCGAACCGCCGGCCCGACGTCGATCATCAGCGTCTTTTGCTTGGTGCTCCCCGGAGGCCAATCCCTCCGTCATCCGGGTGAAGACACCCCGTTCGCGGCCGCGCCCGAACCAATGGCGTACAGCCGTTCACCCACGTCCGTTCGTCCGGTTGCAGAGGGTCTTGCGCGGGCCATGTTCCCTGTTCGCGTTGCATTTCCGCAACCCGTTGCGATTTATGAGGATTATTTCGCCTGGACCCTTATGATCAACAACCCGTGGCATTCCCCACCTGAGGAAACACTCCCCCGGACTGTTTACCGGTTTTCGGACACTCTCGGGAAAGAACCGGCGAGGCCGCGCCCTCTGCGCGTCCGTCAGCCCTGAAAGAATGCTCGTCATGCCCCCCGTCAGGTCAAGAGGGCTGAAAAACGCCCACGCAGCGACATCAGGTTGATGAACAGGTGCTGACCCTATCGCCATGTTTCGGCCTTGCTTTGCGGGACCGAGCGGGCTAAGTCCCGACCCACTGTGGATCCATAGCTCAGCTGGATAGAGCATCAGACTACGAATCTGAGGGTCGGGCGTTCGAATCGCTCTGGGTCCACCATTTAGCCTCGAACAATCAGGCGCTCACGTTCGAGGGCAGCATGCCTCGACCGCTCCGGTTTGCAATTGGTCTGCAAACCCGGTTGCCGATGCGTTCGCGAAGGCGCTCATCGCAGCCTTGGACAATGCGGGTGTCATCGACCGGTCGCGGTCAAGAACCCGGGTTGCCGACTGCTTGGCGTGACATGTCTGTCTCGATCTGTGAAGGCTGCCGGCCGCGGGCAGGGTGGGTAGGATCCTGCCCCACACGTCAGCCGGGTTGCAGTGCCGGTTCCCACCGTCCGTCCGGCCCTCATCTTTGTGACCATGCCCGTGGCGGTGACGCAGGTCGCGACAACCGCGTGGAAATGCAGAACGGGCTCGATTGACCGCGACCATGACGCATCGTTCGCAGCAAATCCGTCGCCCCGCAGCCGCACCGGTTGCATGGGCTTTCCCAATTGCGGCATTCATGGCACAACCGTGCCAGACTGTGCGCAAGGGCCCCGCGTGACCCCCACCGACAAGCGATCCGATCTGATCGACCACATGGCCGATTTCGTGCTGGCCCGGGGTCTTGCCGCCGCCAGCCTGCGTCCGCTTGCGGCGGCGGCCGGGATCAGCGACCGCATGCTGCTGTATTACTTCAAGGACAAACCCGCAGTGATCGCCGCCGTCCTGCATTGTCTGGCCCAACGCCTGACCACCCGGCTGTCCGCCAGCGCCAGCCCGCAACCCCTGCCCGCAGGTCGTTTGCGCCGGCATCTGTTTCAACTGACCTCAAGCGACGAGGTTTGGCCCTACATGCAGCTTTGGCTCGAAATCGCCGCCCGTGCCGCGCGGGGCGATGCGTTTTTCTTCGCCGTGGGTCATCAGATCGGGCAGGGCTTTCTGGGTTGGATCGCCGCCCAACTCGAAGGCGCCAACCCGACCGAGGCTCTGCGCCTGCTGACCTTGGTTGAGGGGCGTCTGTTGCTGAAAAGCATCGGCCTGCGCGATATCGACGCGCAAGCCTAGCGGTTCCGCCCCTTCAACCCCCCCCCCCCCCTCCCCCCCCCCCCCCCCCCCCCCCCCCCCCCCCCCCCCCCCCCCCCCCCCCCCCCCCCCCCCCCCCCCCCCCCA
>Ga0105044_10000667_pt1 | contig 43199 bp, 37 predicted proteins | sample MAT01_FD_78092 | JGI IMG/M metagenome (GOLD analysis project Ga0105044, IMG submission 78092) | Freshwater microbial communities from Lake Fryxell liftoff mats and glacier meltwater in Antarctica - MAT-01 | ecosystem: Environmental > Aquatic > Freshwater > Ice > Liftoff microbial mat | place...
GACGCCTTTTCAAATGCTTTCAATTTATTTAATACTGTGGTGAAATTTTTCTTTATTTCCATTAAACCAGCAGCATTGCTAAAAGGTGAACTCATAACAATCTTCATTTCATTTTGAGCTTCATCCATTTTTACACTGATTACTGCATTTTGGAAAATCGCCTTTTCTTCGGGAGTTAAATTGTCTGCAGAATTCACCATGTCTTTCAGGTAAACGGTGGTGTCCTTTTTTTCTTTTACTTTTTCCGGATCTGCTTTATCAGCTCCCATAGAAGCCGCCATAGACAACATTCTACCCATATCCAGCGTCATGGAGTAAGTACCGGAATTATCATCATTTAAAAAGATTTTCTCTTCGGTATCAAGGCAGGAAGATAAAACAGCGGCGATTATAAGTGCAAGCAGAAATCTCAAATTCTTCATGGTATAATTTTGTCATGCAAAGATGCAAAAATTTACCAATCTTTTTCAGGCTTTTCAGGAGAGGCGGCATTTACTTTTCGTAGTTTATCCTGTAGTTTTTTTTCCTGTTGCAATAAAGCCTTTAATTTTTCCTCTGCTTCCTTCTTCGTCATTTTTGAAGGCTTGGGTTTAGGCAAATCATTGTCTTTGTTTTCCTGCTGCTTCTGCTGGTCTTTTTTTGAGGGATCGTCTTTGGGTTTCTTCTGATCTTTATTGTCTTTTTCTTTTTGTTGCTGCTGTTGCTGTTGCTTCAAGGCTTTCTGCAGGTTCAGCCTTGCATCTTCATCCGTTGGATTAAGCCGTAGTGCATTTTTGTATGCATCAATGCATTCAGGTAGTTTTTTACTATTCTGCAATACAACACCTTTATTATAAAAGGCCCCTGATTTTTCTGCGGGCAACTTGCTATTTTCTATTGCTGCATCATAAGCTATCAATGCATCTTCAGGCTTTTCACTTTTATAAAGTGCGTTGCCTAAATTGAATGATGCCTTTTGATTACCCGGATTTTTTTCAGTTGCTTTTTTATAATTATCACGTGCAATGTCATATTGCTTTTTATTGTAAGCTTCGTTGCCCTTTTTTAATAGTTGGTTGTCATTTTGGGCAAAGGTTGCAGAAGATATGAGTATCAATAAAAATAAAAATGCAATTGGGTTGATGTTGCTTGTAACGTTTTTTAGCTGATTTTTTTTTACCGATTTTATTTCTGAAATGAAAAAGTCAGCTAATAACATCAATAAAACAATTGCCAGCAGCCATGGGAAAAAGCTCTGGTAATTTACGAGTGAGTTTTCTTTGATCGTTTTTTGCCCCATCCCTTTCAGTTGCTTCTCCAGTTGCGATACAACATCATCCGAATTTGAAAACAACTGATAAATTCCGTTACTATTCGCTGCTATGTTTTTTAATTCGGTTTCATTCAATTTTGTAATCACCGGGTTGCCTGTTGCATCCCGTTTTATGTCATTTGTTTCTGCATCTACAATCATTGCTCCCTCTGGTGAACCAATACCGATTGTATTGATCATTACGCCTTCATCGGCCAATGCTTTTGCCAGCGTAACTGCATTTTCATCATGATCCTCACCATCACTGATTAAGATGATCGATTTGTATTTTTTTTCTTTCGAATTAAAAGCAGCAAAGCACATTTTCAATGCATCGCCTATTACGGTACCCTGCGTTGGTACTACATCAGGAGTTGCGGAGGATAAATACATTTTTGCGGCTGCGTGATCGGTTGTAAGCGGCATTTGTAGGTATGCCCTTCCCGCAAAAACAACAATACCTATTCGGTCTTCGGGCAATTTATCAATTAGTTTTGATATGATTTGCTTGGCTCGTTCCAGCCTGTTTGGCTTTACGTCCTGAGCCAGCATACTCTTACTTACATCCAACGCAATCATCACATCTATACCATTTCGATTTACACTGCTTGTGCCCATTGGCATTCTGGGATTGGCAAGTGCAATTACCCCGATGGTAAATGCAAGCGTAAATAAAATAAACTTGAGGGAAAATTTTGAAGGACTATAATCACGAATCAATTGATTTACCAATGCCGGATCACCAATTTTTTTGATGGTCTTTTTCTTCCAGCGAATCACGAGAAAATACAATGCCATCATCAGCGGAACTGCAAGTAAACCGAGTAAGTATTCGATATGTTGAAACTGGATCATAAAATCCTATACTGTATTGAATTGTTAAACGATGTCTGATTTCCTACTGTCTGGCTTTTAAAATTTTAGTCGTATTTATGCAATCTTAATCTTTACAATCGTATCAGCCTGTTAAGGGGGTTGTAAATAAATTAAATAGATTATTGTCTACATCTTTCCTTCAAAGAAACCAAACTGTTTCAGTATCCCCTTTGTAATATTTAAGCGAACGGTTTTCATATCTATATTTTTATCAGCGGACTTTACGAGCGTTACAAAAAAATACGGATGCTTGTTTTCTTCAATCCAGCCAACCATCCAGCCTATTGCATTGTTGTTTTCATCAAAGCCCGATCCTGTTTTGTAGGCCAATGTGTACAATGTGTTATCCTCCTGCGTCATCAAATCCCGAACAATTTGTTGCGTGCGTTTTTGAAAAGGCAACTGGTCGAAATATAAACGCTTTACCAAACCTAGTTGCTCGTCGGGTGAAACTTTTAAGCTATTATCAAGCCAAAAGCTATCAATGTGAGTACCGATTTTCATATTGCCATACTGCAAACTATCCAGCCAATGTTGCATGGTGTCTTTTCCAATGCGTCTTGCTACTTCCTGATAGTAAGGCACTGAGCTTACTTTAAAAGCATCTTCCATCGAAAGATCCTTGTTCCAGTCTCCATTCCAGCGCATTATACCATCCCATTTAATCACCATTTTTTCATCTGTTATTCTTCCAATCTCAAGGCCAATCAATGAGTTTAAAATTTTAAAAGTAGATGCAGGCGTAAACCGCATTGTATCAAGCGCCATATTATAAACGGTTACCTTACCATCCGCATTGTTGAAAAACGTAAAGCATCCTTCTACTTTATTTTCATCAAAATATTTTTTAAGGCTATCATCCACTTTAGCCCTGTTAACAGAGCAGGAAGAAATGGAAATCAGCAAAAGGAAATTGGCAAAAATTAATATTCTTTTCATTTTTAATTTGTTGGTCTATTCAAATCTGACAGACATTTTATAATTCTAATAAATAGTTGTTGTTATTAATTACGGGAAGAAGTCCTTATTTTTTACTCCCCAATTATTTCTTTCCGCTCATTTTTCCTTCTTCGATATGCATTGCGGTCGCTTCCAATGTTTCGTAGAATTCAGCTCCGTATTTTCTAATGAGGGCATCCTTTAAAAAAACATACACAGGTACTTTTAACTTTTTACCAAGTGTACATGCTGCGCTGCAAAGATCTTCTCTTGGTTCATAATTTACAAATTCTGTTTGCTTATTCTTGCTCAGTTTAATACGTATTGGAAACAAATGACAACTAATTGGCTTTTTCCAATTTACCTTACCATCATTGTATGCCTGCTCGATACCACATTTTACAATTCCATTGTTATCCGTAATGCCATACACACAAACTTTACTTTCAATTGTTGGTGTTACCCATCCAAATTCCTTGTCGTAAACGTACCGTCCCTGTTTCTGCAGTTCGATTTTATTTTCTTCATCCAGATAAGGAAGTACCGCTTCATACACATCGTTCAAATTGTCCAGTTCGTCCTTTGAAAGCGGAGCACCGGCATCACCATCCACGCAACAACCACCTTTGCATTTATTAAGGTCGCACACAAATTGTTCCTCTATAATTTCGTCGCTCACTAATTTATTATCTATTACTATCATATAGGTTGCAAAAATACTAACAAAGGCCTAGACAGGTTTAAATTAATTGATCGTTGAAGAATTGAGAACTTTTAGAAGTTAAAAGTTAATGCCGGAGTCAATGTACATGTTATTTTTAATTGACATAATTGATGGAAGTAAGACGGAATGATAAAAGAATTGATTTGATAGCTGGCACTAAAAAAGTATATACAATATAATATAGAATAAATCAGCTATCCACGAATCGGACATTGAGCACTGGAGCTATTGATTCTTCCACTTAAACGAATTAATCATGTGATCCATATCTGCCTGTAAAAAATCCTGAACAGGCTTTAGGGAATCGGCATTGGGGGTTACGTCAAAATACAATGCACCACGAATGAAATTTTTGGTTGTATCCGTTAAAAAAAATTGCTTGGATGTAGCTGCATTACCGCCCACTTTAAAGAAAACACCGCTTACGCCGTTCGAGGTATAAATCAAACTGTCATTAATGGAATTTGACACCACATTGTTTTTATTGGTCAACGTAAAAGCATCATTGACCATTTTGTCAAAATAATTGGTGCCCAACGAATCATTGTAAGTGCCATCGGATTGTTTTATTTTATACAATGCTTTTCCGCCAATGATTTTGTAACTCAAAAATATTCTGCTGTGAAATTGGGGAAAATCGATGTTAACCCAATAAGGGTTTTCCGGATTGGTATCAAAAAAAGTACTGTCTTTTACAATGTTTGCATACACAGGATATTCAAAACTATAAGGGAAACCTTCCGGATCAAATAGCTGGTAACTTCGTTGTGGCAGTTCAATATTGAAATAGCCTCTTTTTTTTGAAACGTACGGAGAATTGCAGGAAGCAAGAAAAAGAGAAATAGAAAGAAAGAAAATAAAGAAAAAAGTGCAGTGGTTTTTAGAAATAACTAATTTATACATGATACAAATCTATTAAAATGGCCCTCCTAAGAGAAATTAAATTATAGGGTTGCAATGCTTTGTCGGATTACCACTTTTACATTGTCAATTCTGTTTTTATTAATCGCCAATGGAATGAAAGTGAAATCACCACTCACTACCTCTTCTTCTACCTGCGGAAATTCGCCGGCTATTTCAAGTACAAGACCAGCCAATGAATCACTATCGCCACGTACTCTTTCGAAGGTATCGCCTGGCAATCCGATTATTTTACAAACATCATTGATCATTGTTTTGCCTTCGAAAATATAAGTATAATCATCTATTTTTTTATTCGCACTTTCCTCATCATCAAATTCATCCTGTATATCACCAATGATTTCCTCCATGATATCTTCAAGCGTTACTATTCCGGAAGTTCCTCCAAACTCATCTACAACCACCGCAAAGTGTATCCGACGATTTCTGAATTCCTGCAATAAATCTTCTATCAGCTTTTGCTCATGTACAAAATACGTGGGACGCATCAAATTATGCCAATCGTAATTTTCTACTTTACTTGCATTCACATGCGGCAATAAATCCTTTGTATGCAGCATCCCCTTCATTTCATCCAGGTTATTATTGTAAACGGGTAAACGGGAGTAATGTAATTCTTCCACTTTTTTAATGACATCCTCAAAGGAACTACTGTGGTCAATACCGCTTACATCAAGCCGGGTACGCATGATTTGCTTAACATTGGTATCACTGAATTTCCTGATTCCTTTAAGAATTTGCTTTTCCTCCATGGTTGCCTCGTTCTCCGGTAATAAATCAATGGCATAATCCAGTTGACTATTATCCAGCATGGATGAATTGTGGGGTGAAAATTTTCGTTCAATTCCGTTACTCAATCCAACCAGTCTTTTGCTAAACCTATAAAAGACACTGTTAAAAATTTCTATGATTAAAGACGCAGTTGAAGCAAACCAAACCTTGTGATGGGTAGCCCAAACTTTTGGTAACACCTCTCCAAAAAGTAACAAGAGGAAAGTAACAGAAAATACCTTTATTAAGAAATTAATCCACGCTGCCAGTTGAAAGGCTTCCAGTATTCCATCCATCAAAATATTGGATATGATGATGATGCCGATGTTTACAAAACTATTTGCTATTAACATCGACCCCAATAAAATTTTTGGTTCTTCCAGCAAAGTGACAATGCGCTTAAAAGCAGGCTGTTGCTTTGTTTTAAGCATGTTGATATCCTTATAGGTAAGTGAGAAAAAAGCGACTTCTGACCCCGCAACAAGAAAAGAAATAGAAAATAATATTACGGCTAAAAAAATAAGCACTGCAGAATCTGCAGCCGTTATTGCGAGTAAAGTGAAGTGCAAATGACTTGCAAAATCAATAACCGAATGGTGATCCAAAACTAGCAGTTTTTGTTAAAAATGTTATTTATATCTGTAAGTACAGGTATTCGCTTTGAAGGCGCATTAATACTTTATCAATTTTAGAAAGGCAAACGTTCCGGACCATCATCCTCTGTAGGCAGATCCCCCAGCCCTTCCATTCCTTCTCCAGGTAAACCGCCAATAGTGCCATCACTACGTTTGTCGAGCATTATTAAATTATCCCCTACTATCTCTGTGGCAAATTTTTTGTTACCCTCTTTATCTTCCCAGCTTCGGGTTTTTAAACGCCCTTCAATGTAGACAAGGCTTCCCCTATGCAAATATTTTTGTGCTAATTCAGCTAGTCCTCTCCACAATACCACTGTGTGCCATTCCGTTTGAGAAATTAATTTTCCGCTTCTGTCTTTATAAGTTTCTGTTGTAGCCAAAGAGAATTTGGCTACCCCGATATTGCCCTCTAAAAACTGCATATCCGGGTCTTTACCCAGATTCCCAATTAACATTACCCTGTTTACGCCTCTCATATTGTAACTATTAATTCTTTTTAAAGTTAGATCCCTTTACCTTAAAACAAGTTTAAAGATACATTTTTATCTTTTAAATAGTTGCTGATATATTTCGGGAAAGGCAGCTTTTGCAATGCCCTTTTCCTTACAATTTCATAGCCTTTTAACTCAATTCGGTCTTTAATTTTTATCCGAATAAACTGTCCCCTTATCGTTTGATGTGTTAACAATTGCTTGTAGATCGGAGAAATTTGTAATAGATCAAATACCGTATTCCCCAATAATTCCTTCACAGGTGCCAGATTTTCCAGTAAAATGGCATCTTTTGTTTCAATCAAAATAAACTCATACAAATTTTCCCAGATATCTTTAACTCCCCGCTTTCTAACATAAACTTCATCATCCATTTCAACTACCAGGTAATAAAACCACCTTGATGTTTTTATTATTGACTTTTCTTTTACTGGCAATTGGTGAACCATTCCTTTTAAAAAAGCAGTACAATGTTCGTTCAGCACACAATTACCACATAAAGGTAATTGAGGTTTACAGATGATGGCACCAAAATCCATGATCGATTGATTATAAATGCCTGGTTGCTTTTTATCAAGTAATTCGTTGGCCAGCGTACTGAATATTTTTTTTCCTTCTGTATTATCTATTGGCACTTCTATCCCAAAATATCTGGATAAAACCCTGAAAACATTTCCGTCCACCACGGCATGTGGCAGGTTAAAAGCGAACGATCCAATAGCAGCAGCAGTATAGGGGCCGATACCCTTCAATGCCAATATATCTTGATATTGATCGGGAAATTGACCGTTGAGATTTTTATGAATATGACTTGCTGTTGCAATAAGGTTTTTGCACCGGGTGTAATAACCTAAACCTTCCCAAAGTTTAAAGACCCTGGTTTCCGGAGCCTTGGCAAGATCACTTACCATTGGGAACGTTTTTACAAATTTGTTATAATACGCTACCCCCTGGTCAACCCTTGTTTGCTGTAGGATAATTTCACTAAGCCAGATTTTGTAAGGATCTTTTTCTCCTTTCCAGGGCATTTGCCTAAAATTCTCATTTTTGTTCCACTTGATAAGCTTGGATACAAAATTTTTCTTGGGGTCAACAACTTTCATTAGTTCTCAAATGTCTGTAAAATTAGTATTAGCCGGCTTTTTGTTTTACAACAACTACCACATTGTGTTTACTTGATTTAAAGAGATTAAACAAATATATTGCCCCAGGGGAATATTACTACCTGATTATCAGTACATAATATTGCATTTTCCAATTTTATTTATTACTTTTCCAGTAGAATAAAAAATAAAAATATTTAACAATGAGAAAAGCAGATTTAATTACTGAAATTTCAGATAAAACCGGAATACCAAAAGTGGATGTAATGTTTACGCTGGAGACTATGTTCAAGGAGATCAAGCAATCTCTCATAGCAGGCGAGAATATCTATATCCGGGGATTTGGCAGCTTTATTACAAAAAAAAGAGCAGCGAAAATTGGCCGAAATATTAAAAAAAATATTGCAGTAGAAATTCCGGAGCACTATATCCCTGCTTTTAAACCAGCAAAAGAATTTGTACAGGAAGTTAAAAGCAAAAAGTTACCGGCTAAAGACACACCGCAATAACTTACCTTTACGCCTCAAAATTTTTTGTGTGAAAAAACAGCAATTGATTCTACTAGGCGCAGGTCTGCTTATATTATCCTCCCTTTTATTTTTTGGTACAACTGTAGCTAAAAAAGATCCCGCTTCCACCAAAACTGCTGGTAATAAGCCTTCTGCTCCTGCATTTAATATTGTTAACTACGTATCAGAAGCAAAGGAAAAGCTCAGCGTTCCTCAATTGGATTATGTCAATAAATTGGAAAACAGCATTTCAAGGGGAGATGTAAAAGAACAACAAATTAAGGTCTACAATCAACTTGCTGCGTTTTGGGATGACTCACTGCATGAGCATGAGTTACACCTTTTTTACACTTCCGAGTCTGCTAAGTTGGTAAATTCTGAAAAAAACCTCACCTTTGCTGCCCAAATGATGTTAGATGACCTGAGGAATGAGTCAAATGGGGCTTTGAGAGGGTGGAAAGGAGAACAGGCGATTGACCTATTTGAACGTGCAATTGCGGTGAATCCTGATAATGTAAACCTAAAAGTAGGTTTAGGAAGTTGTTATGTTTTTGGAAAAGGAATGGCCGGTGATCCCCAGGAAACAATGAAGGGAATCCAGCAGCTTTTACAGATTGTTCGGAACGATTCAATGAATATGCAGGCACAGTTAGTTTTAGGTATTGGTGGAGTAATTTCTAATCAATATACAAAAGCAGTAGATCGCTTGCTGATTGTAACAAAGAATCAGCCGGAAAATTTGGAAGCTGTTTCCTGGTTAGCTGATGCCTATGCGGGTGTTGGCGATAAACCAAATGCATTAAAATGGTATGAAATAAGTAAAAGGATGGTAAACAATCCTGCTTATAGTAAAGAGGTAGACGAGCGGATAAAGATGCTAAAATAGGATTGTTGAAATTTATATAAAGACAATTAAGAACAAACGATATTAAAAATTATTATTAACAACAAAAAGACTAGGTATGCCTTGTGGTAAAAAAAGAAAACGTCATAAAATTGCAACTCACAAACGTAAAAAGCGCTTAAGAAAGAACCGTCATAAAAAGAAATAATTGTTCTTTTGCTATGAGGTGCCGGCTTTCTTAGGCCGGCACACATTTTTTCAACATGTACTAAAGTTTATTTTACATTATACTTTACTGCATTGTTGTACGTTATCCTTCCGTGATGTTATGGTCCCTAATTAAATGTGAATTGCTTGACAAAGGAATTAATTATAAATGCTGCACCACAGGGCGTTGAGATAGCCCTTTTGGAAGATAAGAAACTGGTAGAATTGCACAACGAAAAAGCTGATGCAAATTTCGCCGTAGGAGATCTGTATCTGGGAAAAGTTAAAAAACTGATACCTGGATTAAACGCTGCATTTGTAGATGTAGGGTTTGAAAAAGATGCATTCTTGCACTATACAGACCTAAGTCCCTATGTAAAATCAATTCTTAAATTTACCAATGTATCTATTAATGATAATAGTGAAGGTGGTTTTGATTTTGGAAAATTCCCCGTAGAACCTGAGATTATCAAAACAGGTAAAATTGCTGAAGTATTAAGTGGCCGACCAAATGTATTGGTTCAAATCTTGAAAGAACCTATTGCAGCCAAGGGTCCCCGGTTAAGTTGTGAATTATCCTTGCCGGGCAGGTTTGTTGTAATTACCCCCTTTAATGACATCATTGCGGTATCCCGGAAAATCCATTCAAGTGAAGAAAGGAAAAGGCTTCACAAAATCATTGAATCTGTTAAGCCCAAAAACTTTGGTGTAATTGTACGCACCGCAGCAGAAGGAAAGAATACTGCCGAACTTCACGAAGATCTTCTCTCATTAGTTGAAACATGGAAGACCATACAAACCAACTTAAAGGGCGCCGTGCCTCCATCAAAGATTTTAAGCGAACAGGGCAAAGCCAATAGTATGTTGCGTGATTTACTCAATGAGGACTTTAACCGAATTGTAGTAAATGATAAAAATATTTTTGCTGATACCAAGGCTTATATTCAACGCATAGCTCCTGAAAAGGCTGATATTGTTGCGTACTATAATAATGGCTCTCCCATATTTGATAGTTTTGGTATTACTAAACAGGTAAAAGCAGCTTTTGGTAAAACTGTTAATCTTCCAAGTGGCGCATATTTGATTATTGAGCATACGGAGGCTCTACATGTAATAGACGTAAACAGCGGTTATAAAAGTGTAAGCAATAACCAGGAGCAAAATGCGCTTGAAACTAATTTAGAGGCGGCTGAAGAAATCGCCCGTCAATTAAGATTGAGAGATTTAGGAGGTATAATAGTTGTCGATTTCATAGATATGAAATTGATTGAGAATAAAAAAAGGTTGGCTGACGCAATGGAGCAATTCATGCGTTCCGACAGAGCGAAACACGCTGTTCTTCAAATCAGCAAATTTGGATTGATGCAAATTACCCGGCAGCGTATGAAGCCGGAGATGAATATTAATACTTCTGAAATTTGTCCAAGTTGTAATGGTAGTGGTAAAATTTCATCAACATTAATATTGGAAGATGAAATAGAAAAGAATCTTAGCTACCTTATTATGCAAAAGCATAAAGGACTCACGATTCAGGTTAACCCGATTTTATACACCTTTCTAACCAGCGGTTTTATTTCAAAAAGAAGGAAATGGAGCTGGAAATACAAACAAAAAATTAAAGTACTTTCTAATTCAAACTATCATTTAACAGAGTTTCACTTTTTTGATGACAGTGATGAAGAGATCAAGTTATAGCCAAATTAAAAACGCCCTGTTTTGCAGGGCTTTTTTAATTTGGCAGGCATAATATCTCAATACCTTAATCCCTGTTCCTGCTTGTGTAAATCATTATATAATATAACAGCATTGAAACAGAGGCCAAAGCCGCCACTACATAGGTAAGAGCTGCCCATTTCAATGCATCGGTTGCGTTTTCATGTTCCTGCTTTCTTGTAATATTAGCCGTATCTAACCACTTGAGTGCCCTTGTAGAAGCGTCAAACTCTACCGGCAATGTAACCAGAGAAAATAAAGTAGAAATTGCAAAAAGAATAATCCCTATTAATAAAATCGTTTGGTTACCGCCCCCAAAACCCATCATACCTAAACCTGCTATAATCACCCACTGCGACAAATTAGTACTTATCTGTGTGATTGGAACGAGCCTGCTCCTCAACATCAGCATAGAATAAGCACTAGCGTGCTGAACAGCATGTCCACACTCATGGGCAGCTACTGCAGCAGCCGAAACATTTCTGCCCTCATATACATCCGGACTAAGATTGACCGTTTTTTTTGTAGGGTCATAATGGTCTGATAAAAAGCCAGGGACCGACACTACCTGTACATCATAAATTCCGTTATCTCTCAACATCTTTTCTGCAATCTCTTTCCCGCTTAAACCAGAGGAAGTGGGAACTTCACTGTACTGCTTAAACTTGCTTTTTAGTCTGGATTGAACTACAGAGCCAATCCGCATAGAAATTAGGGAGATGGCAATTGTACCAGGTGGCATAATTCTTCATATTAACTCTCCAAAGCAAAAAAACATTCCTTTTAGAATTGACTGAAATAATTACAATTTAAATCGTTCAATATCATTTCAGGTTCCGTTGAGTTCGAATCGTTAAATAATAAATGGATATCAGGATGGTCAAGTAGTACATAAACAAACAAAGGGCTTCCAGTATTGGAAGCCCTTTGCTAGTTTATGAATCATTAGTAATTACAACTTCTGCAATTTACCATTGAAATTTAATTCTTCATTATATATGTTGAGGTAATAAACGCCTGAGCCTAAAGTTGGAAGGCTATTAATCAGAACAGTATTATTTCCTTTGCTCACATAAATTGTTTTAGAATAAACCATGTTACCGGCGCTATTCCGAATTATTAAACTGGCAGTAGATGCTTTTACTACACCAAAAGCTACTGTAAAATTATTATTGAAAGGGTTCGGGAAAACATCAAAGGAAGTTTTTTCACCCAATGCCAATTTTACAACCGCTGAAAAAGTAGCCTTTCCGTCTACATCAATCTGTTTTAGACGATAGTAAACATTGTTACCTGAATTACCACTGATGTTATCCTGAAAATTATAATTGGTAACTAAATTACTATTACCGGCACTTTTAATGCTACCAACCTTCACGAAATTTAAGCCATCGTTACTCCTGTATATTTCAAATCTATCGTTGTTTAATTCCTGGCTTGTTTGCCAATCCAGTAAAGCCTTACCTAGAGAATAACGGCCGGTAAATGCTGTTAATTTAACTGGAAGTGGTCCGCAATCCGCAACATTGAGTGTATAGTCATTGTAGAACAAACAGTCAGGTGTTAATAGTCCTGCTTGAGAAGTTGATACAACCAAACGATATTTTGTTCCGTTCATTGCTGTTGAAACTAAACCCAGATTATTTGTTAAAGTGTAAGTATTGCCTGAAAATACAGCTTGCGCAGGACCTCCAATATCAATTAAAGAAAATCCTCCGTCTGTGCTTTTTTGCCATTTATACCAGGTATTTGATTGTGTGTTATCTGTAACAGTAAAATTAACTGAAACATTATTACCAGTACAGTTAGATGATGTTCCAGATACGGAAACCTGAGACTGGCAAACATTTATTGAAATGTCATCTAAACCCAAATCGTTACCAATGGCAATGGTTGTGGCATTAACAACCTCCAAATCAACTACAGATGTTGTTGCCACAAAGGCCCCCGTAACTTTTACCCAGGTAGCAGAATTATTGTACGCAATAGCGCCAGAATTAGCAATGATATTGCCGTTCACTTTAAAAGAAATATTAGGCTCCGTGCCTGGCGTAGCATAAGGACTTGAAGCTGGAAGCAGATTAATTACCCAAGCGGAAAATTCATAGGTTGCACCTATGCATACCGGTATTGTCTTAATTTGATAGAAAATCGGACTAAAAGTATTAGCAGGCGCACCATTTACAGCCATAAAATAACCACCATCTCCTGTATGATCCTTGCCGACCCAATCACCTTTTATACAATTTCCCCCGCTGTTGTCGCCAATATTTTTTAAAATAGAGTAGGTGAATTCAGGCTCCAACCCACCACTTATTGAAGTATAAGTATAATTCGAACAAGAACTAATAACACCTGGGTTGAGGCAACCCTGTAAAGCATTGCCAACGTTGCCTATGGGGCTAAATGTGTTTGTACCATTTGACATACAAGTTGTTGCTGTAGTATTTACAGAAACAAAGGGATTACTAAAGGTACCTTTAGCAGCCAGTAGATTGGGACCTTTTACCCCTTCACATTGAGATTGCGATTGTGATCTTGAAGATTGATGACTGCAAAGAATTAGTACAGTCAACACGATTGTGTAAAACTTTTTCATTCCGTTGTGATTTAGAGATTAACAATAAATAATAAGTAAGCGGAAATGCAAAAGATATAGTGGATTATATATTTGGGTAAGACCCCATTCTGAGAAAAAAAGTAAATATAAAATGGGATGTCAAAGGTATATTAAGGATTCAGGCAAGCCTTGATAACAGACCTTACAGTCACAAATATAGATGTCTTTCGGAATAAACCAACTTTTTTTTTTCAGTTCATAAATTTGGCAACCCTATTAAAATGGAAAAAGTGAGCACTTGTAAACGATTACGGGAAAAAACCAGAGAATAGAATTTAAGATATTTTTCGAAATCTGAACCAAATAGGTCAATACCCCTCCCCATTTAAACTGAATTCGACAGTGTTGAACAGCATTGTCAAATCATCAAAAAACTATTTCTATTAATTTGATAATCTGAATTAAAATCCCAGTAATCCCTACATTTAGTTATAAACAACATAGCATTTATTTATTAATAGCAAATCAAACGTGTTCATAAATAAATACCCCTCCTTGTTTCAATTTAGGGAGGGGTATTTATTTTAAAAAAAATGAATCTATTTGTACTGAGAAGTGATACTTTTAGCCAATTCAGTCATTTTCTTTAATCCATCCTCAGGTAAAGCTCCTTTTTTAAATTCTGCCAATATCTCAGGATGTTTATTTTCCATTTCTAACAAGAAATGCTCTTCAAATGCTTTCACATTTCTTACAGCCACTTCTTTTAATAAACCTTGTGTACCTAGATAAATCATCGCAACCTGCTTTTCAACAGTCATTGGTGAGTATTGTAGTTGTTTCAGAATTTCAACATTACGGGCACCTTTGTCAATTACGTTCTTTGTTGCAGCATCCAGGTCACCACCAAATTTAGAGAAAGCTTCTAGCTCACGGTATAGCGCCTGGTCAAGTTTCAAAGTACCTGCCACTTTCTTCATTGATTTAATCTGAGCATTACCACCCACACGACTTACTGAAATACCAACGTTGATGGCCGGGCGGATACCTGCGTTGAACAAGTTACCTTCCAAAAATATCTGACCGTCTGTAATTGAAATTACGTTTGTAGGAATATATGCAGATACATCACTAGCCTGTGTTTCAATAACCGGCAAAGCAGTTAATGAACCTCCGCCTTTTACCAAATGCCGGATAGACTCTGGCAAATCATTCATTTGCTGAGCGATGTCATCCTTTGAAATTACTTTAGCCGCTCTTTCTAGTAAACGACTATGCAAATAGAAAACATCACCTGGATAAGCCTCACGTCCTGGCGGACGACGCAACAACAATGAAACCTCACGGTATGCCACCGCTTGTTTTGACAAATCATCATAAATAATTAACGCTGGCCTTCCGGTATCGCGGAAAAACTCACCTATTGCAGCACCGGCAAATGGAGCATAGAATTGTAAAGGTGCAGGATCAGATGCAGAAGCCGCAACAATGGTTGTGTAAGCCATTGCTCCATACTCTTCCAGAGTCTTCATAATACCAGCAATTGTACTGGCTTTCTGCCCAATTGCTACATATATACAATAAACAGGTTTACCTGCTTCGTAGAATTCTTTTTGATTGATAATAGTATCAACACAAATGGCAGTTTTACCTGTTTGACGATCACCAATTACCAGTTCTCTTTGTCCACGTCCAATTGGAATCATTGCATCGATTGCCTTGATACCAGTTTGTAAAGGCTCTTTTACAGGCTCACGAAAAATTACACCGGGAGCTTTACGCTCCAATGGCATTTCGTATAGTTCACCAACTATCGGGCCTTTACCATCAATTGGTTCACCCAATGTATTGATAACACGACCGCTCATTCCTTCTCCTACTTTAATAGAAGCAATCTGGCCGGTACGTTTTACCTTATCACCTTCTTTGATAGCACCACTATCACCCATCAAAACCACACCCACATTATCTTCTTCAAGGTTCAAAGCAATTGCCTTAACCCCATTATCAAATTCAACCAACTCGCCACTGCGAACATTGTTTAAGCCATAAACACGTGCAATACCATCCCCCACCTGTAATACCGTACCTACTTCTTCCAAGCTGGCACCAGCATTAAAATTACTGAGCTGCTGACGGAGTATCGCCGAAATCTCATCTGGTTTAATTTCTACCATAAAAAGTTGAGTTTATTAATTTTTTTGACCCCTTAATTTCTTCGTTTTCAACAATATTCACCGGCTTCCCGGATCAAATTATCTAAAATTCCAGCCTTTAAAGCCAAGGGAGTCATTTAAGGCTGCAAAGGTAGGGGATGACCATAAGAATGGCAAAAAAATAAGGCGTTTTTAAAAGAAATATCCACCCAAAAGCGGGCATTATAGTCAAAGATTTCATTTAGCTTGTTCCTGGGATAATCCGAATTTTTCTATAAAGCTTCGCATTTAGCTTCTTGTCTGTATCACAACCTGTAAATGTGAAAAAAAATCTTTGATACGATCACATGCTAACATTTCACATCAACAGAAAATCTGATGCGATCCATTCGCTTAAAACAAAAAATAATTTTTATCCTCATACAAATGACATGGTTCATTGTCTTAAAGCTTGCTCAAACCAGCAGAGTATAGGATAATAAAAACCATTCCCTGGCTCACAAATCGGTGGATGTAATATGCTTAATAAACAAAGAACCCCATTCTCATGGGGCTCTTTGTTTATTAAGTATCTTTTCTGACTATCTTATTTTATGTAGATAATCATTATTTAAAAATTGCTTTTTCACATCCTTCAAATCTCTTAATATACTTGCGTCTAATAATTTGCCAGCAGTTTCCAAAACAAATCCACCGATTAAATCAGCATTGACAGCGGTTTCCAGATCAATCGTACCAGAGGGTGTACTGCTTGTAACTTTTGCCAAAATGGAAGCCCGTAAGGTTTCGCTCATTTCAACAGCCGTTGTAATCTTTACCTTGTGTATATTATTGATCGTATTGTATTGGTCAACAAAAGCAGCAGCTATTTCAGGCAAATTGATCTCCCTTGTTTTTGTAACCAATAACTTAATAAAGGCAGATGTAAGTACACTTACGCTTTCCTTAGTTACTGATTCAATAATCTTTCCTTTTGAAGTTGGCTTGATAATCGGGCTCCGCAGCACTGCAACAAAATCAGGGTTTGATTTACAGATACGTAAAATAAATTTCATGTCGTTATACACGGCATCAAGCTGATTCTGCTCAACAGCTAAGTCAACTATACTTTTTGCATATCTGGTTGCTAAACGTGGATTGTTCATTTAATATAAAAATTTGAAGTGTCAGGAAATTTAAAACCATCAGATACCTCTCCGTTTTTGGATTGGCAATATGATTAATTCATATTTGCCTCTTCCGCCAATTGCTTGATGTACACCTCCTGTTCGGCTTTATTACTCAATTCACGACGCAAAATTTTCTCACTCACTTCAATTACCAATTTACCTACCTGGTTTTTAAGGTCGGTCAATGCAGCCATTTTTTGATGATTGATGGTAACTTGTGCATCGGCTACAATTTTAGCCGCAACTGCTTTGGCTTCTTCTTTTGCCTCACCAATCAATTTGTCCTTAGTTTCTTTTGCTTCTTTCAAAAGCAATGCTCTTTCTTCACGGGCTTTTACTAAAAATGCTTCGTTGTCATTTTTTAACTGAGCCATTTCCAATTTAACCTTTTCGGCAGATGCGATCGATTTAGCGATATTTTCTTCTCTGTCAGAAAGACCTTTGATAATTGCAGGCCAGGCAAATTTTTTCAATATAAAGAACACAATTAAAAAAGCCAATAATGTCCAAATCAATAATCCTAAATCCGGTGTTAATAGTTGCATTTTTATACAATTAAAAATGTAAGTGAATAAATTCTGTAATGTTCAATATTGATATACAGTACAAGAGCCGATAGCCATCGGCTGCGACGCCTGTGAAGTTAAATAGCAACACTAAAGCCTGGCTAAAAAAATTAAAAATACCACATCCTCCGTCCTGTACTTTGGATGCAGTAATGATTTTTGTAACGGTGTTTACAATACCATTGCAAGAAACCCGATAATGATAGCGAACAGTGCAGCACCTTCAACCAAAGCCGCAGCTAAGATCATGTTTGCACGGATATCATTAGAGGCTTCCGGCTGACGGGCAATCGCTTCAACAGCGCCTTTACCAATCTGTCCGATACCGATACCTGCGCCTACTGCTGCAAGACCTGCACCTACTGCACCACCTGCATTTGCTAACGCATCTAATAAAATAAAGTCCATAATTGTGAATTTATACTGGTTAAAAAATAAACTAATTAAACGATTACTGCATCTTCTGGAAGCGCATGGTGCTCATCTTCATGATGATGTTCTCCCTCAAATGCCTGTCCGATGAAAACGGCTGTAAGTACTGTAAAAATGAAAGCTTGTAAAAATGCTACCAATATCTCAATGAAATAGATAAAAACGGTAAATGCAATTGAAACGGGAGATGCTACAAAACCCAAGGCAGGTTTTATTTGCGCAAATATAAAGATCAGCGAAATCAAACAAATGATGATGATGTGACCAGCAACCATATTGGCAAATAACCTGATGATTAAAGCGAATGGCTTAATGAATACACTTAAAAATTCAACCAGAACCAGAATTGGCTTAACAAAACCAGGTACTCCCGGCGGATTGAATATATGTCCCCAATAATGAGAATTGGAACTGGCAAGGATAACCACAAAAGATATTAAACCTAACACAACGGTGAATGCAATATTTCCAGTAACATTTGCAGTGCCTGGCACAAGACCAATAATGTTATTGATCAAGATGAAAAAGAAAACAGTTAATAAATAAGGTAAGTACTTATTGGCTTTGTGGCGCAGGTTTGGTCTGGCAACTTCATCTCTTACAAATGCCACCAGCACTTCTACCAAATTCTGTTTGCCTTTTGGAGCAGATGTAACACCTTGTCCGTTTGCATAAGTTTTGGCTACGCTAATCATCAACCAAACAAGAAAAGCCAATGCCAATAACATTTGTACAACATTTCGGGTTGGTGAAAGATCGTACACTTTTACATTACCGTCTGTAGGAATAATTTTTCCTTCTTCTAGCTTGTAACCATTTACTTCTTTATGCCCGTGCTCAAAAGCAGAAGACATAAAACCAGAAAATCCATTTTGAGGAGAATATAACAGAACGGGAAGTGGGATAGAAACCGGATGCAATTCGCCATCGCTTCCTTTGTAATTTACAAAATGAAACTCGTGGGCATCCAGAATATGTTCAAAGATTACTTCTTTAGCATTGAAGCCTTCTTTCTTTTCAGATGCGTGTTCTTCAGCAGCTTTCGGCTCTTCATGCTGTGCATTAACACTATAGGAGGAAACCAATAAAAATGTACTAAAAACCGCTACCAGTAATGATTTGATGCTATTAGATGCCATATCTTTTCCGAAATTTGCCGCAAAGATAGGAGAATAAAAATTATTTGGGGAATGAAAAGCAGATAATTTCAGGTCTATTTTGTTGTAGATAGTTTAGTCCAGGCCCATTTCTTTGCGGAGCTTAACTATTTTTTCCAGTTCTATCACATCTATTTGATCTTTGGGGCGATTGACTGCCTTTTTGTTGGCGATTAATTGGTTAATATGTAGAAATGGAACTGGCACATTTTCAATTTCAGCAATCGATGAAATCTTTAGACATTCATCAAATGTATAACCTTCAAAGCCGATCATTTCTACCAAAATATTTAAGACTATTCCTGAGCCAATGTAAAATCAGTCCAACCCGGAATAAATTGAAATTCTTCCAAATCAATCTCATCATTACCAAATTGGCTAAACGCTAACCCGAGCAATTTCCGATTATCTCTCGTGTCCTTAATCCAAACATCGATGTATTTCGTGGTTCTTGAATACCCATGCAGATTGACTGCAACATCTCCAACTATAATATACTTTACTCCAAAATGGTTTAGTGATTTCCAGAAATCCAGAAGGCTTTGATCCATTAAATCCATGATGGTTAAGTCATTTTTTTATGAATTACTTTAGCACGGGAGAGCATATTTCCGATTCGCATTAACCTTGTCATAATTCTATACCGTTCCGTATAACTAAGTTTTAAGGATTCTATTAGATTCCTTTCCTCTGCGGCTTTCCGCAAATCTAATTGAGCTGCATCGTCATTTAAAACGTTGCCATCAAGTGCCGGTTTTGTATATTTTTCTGAACCCATTTTGTAATTTACTAAAATGTTTGGGCAAATTTATTATTTACAGGCTGATTTTTTCCTGGATTTCAAACTGCATTTTATGCAATTGGTAATAAAACCCCTTCCGTTCCATCAACTCATCATGCGACCCGATTTCTTTTATTTCTCCCTTATCCAATACCATTATTTTATTTGCTTTGCGGATGGTACTCAGTCTGTGTGCAATTACGATGGAGGTTCTGCCGGCAATTAACCGATCTATGGCATGTTGTATCAGTTGTTCACTCTCGGTATCAACTGACGATGTAGCTTCATCCAAAATAAGAATAGCCGGATCATAGAGCAACGCCCTTACGAAGGACAATAACTGCCGCTGTCCCAATGAGAGTGTGGCTCCCCGTTCCATCACATTGTAATCATATCCGCCGGGCAATTGCATTATAAAATCATGAATGCCTATCATTTTAGCTGCTGCTACTACTTGTTCTTTCTTAATGTCTTCATTTCTTAAAGTAACATTATCATAAACAGATCCGCTGAATAAAAATACATCCTGCAACACCACTGCTATTTTGCTTCGGAGGTAAAAAAGATCGTAATCTGTGATATCAGTATGATCAATTTTGATGCTCCCCTTCTGTATATGATACAAACGGTTCAGCAAACTAATGATCGAAGTTTTACCACTTCCTGTGTTGCCAACAATGGCCAATGTTTCTCCCGGATTTATTACAAACGAGATGTCTTTCAATACGTATTGCTGATCAATGTATGCGAACCAAACTTTTTCAAATGCTACCCTCCCACCTTTGATGACCGCTTTATTAGGTTCGCCATTTTTACCAACGGAAGCGGTTGAGATGGTGTAATCCTGATTGTCCATCACTTTAAAAACCCGTTCACCGGCAATCATACCCATTTGCAGCACGTTGAATTTATCTGCAATTACCCTAAGGGGACGAAATAATAAATTGAGGCATAATATAAAGGCCGTAATATTTCCTGCAGCTTCATGGGTTTGTGCGCCACCCGCCCACCATACCAACAAACCAAGTGAACTTGCCAATACCAGCTCTACTACCGGAAAAAAAACAGAATATGCAAAAATGGATCGCACATTTGCATTCCGATGTTCTTTATTGATTTCGTTGAATTTATTGAATTCTCTTTTTTCAGCAGCAAATGCCTGTACGATTGCCATTCCTGTAATATGTTCCTGAACGAAAGCATTTAATTGAGATACGGCATTGCGTACCCTGATAAAAGATTTATTGACACTTTCTTTGAAGAAATAAGTTGCAATGATCAGTGCTGGAAACGGGGCCATACAAACCAGTGTTAACTGCCAATCTACATAAAACATATAACTCAACACCGCAATAATGGATAACAAATCTGCAATAATGGGAATTAAACCATCACTAAAAATATCATTAATCGACTCTATATCATTGATTGTTCGGGTGGTTAAAGTGCCTATGGGGGTTTTATCGTATTGAGAAAGATTTAAATTAATAACCTTTTTATAGGTAGCCACCCGCATATCTTTAACCACATTTTGGCCAAGCGAGGCGGTAAAAAAAGTAAAAACAAAACGGCAAACGGTTTCAATCAGCAATAGCGCCAGTTGAATAATCGTAATACCAATGATTACCTCAGCCGCTCCTTTTAAAAACCAAACCTCTGCTCCAGGCTGCATTCCTTTATTGATGGTAAGTTGGATAAGCCAGGGTCTTATTGGAGAAATAACTGCTAAAAAAATGGCAAGGAAAAGGGACCAGAAAAATTTTGTTTTATAAGGTGCTGCAAAATTGAACACCCTTCTCAAAATTGAAAAATTGAATACCTTTTTTACTTTAACCGATTCACTCATAGAGCAAAGATATTTAGAAATTGACCGCCGCTGAAAATACCATAGCGGACGAGCGATACATAAAATTTGTAGTATATAATCCTAAAAAAATCAACGCTACAACTCTCCTTCCATTTTTTTATTATAGGCTTTTATAAAAATAGCTCCCAGGTTTTTATACGGAGGTACATAATCATCCCAACTTTCGGCCACTCCCTTATTGGCATCACTGTGAAATAATTTGGTTAACGATGCCCACATATCCTTCCATACCAGCGTTTTGCCTGAGGCAATCGTTTGATTGAGGTAATTGAGGATCGGCCGGTTGATATCGCCTTTACCTATTTCTTTAGTTGAAATAATATGTGCATCCGGACAAGAGTTGATAATCTGACTTAGATTTTGATACCCCCCACATGAACCTAAAACGATGATTTTAGCATCTTTAGCCATTCTTTCAATTGTGCGTGGCAACCAATAGCTATGGCCACGATGCACAACCACAGATGGCTGCATACCATTTCTTGACAAGTACCTGCCTAAATGCAATTGAGCAGTATCATCCAGGTTTTTATCATTGTCCAGCGGAAGATTAGCGAAGATGGATAATTTTTTACCTGTCAGTGATTTAATTTCCACCCATTCTTTTTGGGTAGAGATACTCCATTCTTTTTTGGAAAAGGAATTCAGAAATTGCGGAAAATGTGTTTTACCGTCTTCGTCACCATAAAAAAACACCTGCTGCACTACACGGCCATTTTCATCTGCCAGGTATTTATAATCAACCGAATAAATAGAGGGGATACCAATTTCACTCGTAAGGTCAATACTATTGTCGTTTGCAGATAAAAAAATCGTTTTTAATAAGCCATATATTGTCTTCCCCTTACTGTTATTTTGATTGATACTCTTCTGCTCATTCAGCGTAACATTCTTTAATATATTTTGAAGTAATACTGGGTTTTTGATGCTGCTATAACTGTCTGCCACATCTACTGCATCTTCCAGATTATTGGCCTGGTCCAGGTTGGCAACAAAAGCCTTCATCAGCGTAGTTGCATTATTGCCGGGCATCGTTCTTAAAAAGGTATCCAACTGGTTAAAGTTGGCAGCCATTTTTATAAACTTTTTAAAATAATCCATGTTTACGCTCAATAAAAGAGAGTCGCCCCTGGGTTTGCTGCCCATTCGCTGTAGTAACCTGGCAAAACTATGTTTGTAGCTGGAAGTGTAAATGTCATTTTCCCCCATTACCATTACATAATATAACTCCTCTGCCGACAAAGGATCCAATGCCTTCATTCGAATGTTCAGATTATTTTGTTCATGTAGATTATTGATTGGGGTAATAAAATGCTGAATGGCCTTTTTCTGCAACATTTTTCTTAACCCATTTGCACCAAACATGGCAATAGGTGTATCTTTTAACACCCCTAATCTATAAAAATAATCCTTCTCCGTTTTTACCAATAATTTAAAATAACCAACGCTGTCCATTCGTCCGTCGCCATCACCAATAATTTTTTTGATGGAATCGATGGCTATTTTATTGTGCAGAATATTATCTAAAAAAGGATAATACAACAAAGCGTTGTCCATCTTACTAAACGTTACAATTGCCTTTACTAGCGGATCAGTATTTTGTTGTATCAATTTGCCTTCGGGCGACCTTGTAGAATAGGCGTAATCGTACAATTGTTCCGGATCATTTTTGCAGGCAACTACTACAAGGCTATCAGCAAAGGGTTCTTTTACATATGGCCGTATAATAGAAAGAATCCTATCCGGATGCAGCGCACAGTATTTTAAGAAAACCAGTTTTTTGGCGCTGGCGTATTCTACATTTTTATTAAAAATTTCAACAAGGATCACACCAATTTCGTAGGGCATTTCATTTACATAGGGAAGCATACTTACGCTGTCCATATTCGCCTTCCAAACATGTTCAAAATGATCAACCAGCAAAGGTGCCAAAGCAGGATTGATATTTTTCGATTTCCATTCCATGCGAAAATTCCTAATCAGTTCTTCTATATAATTGAGCTGACGTATTTTTTCGTTGCTTGAAATTACTTTGTCATTCAGTTCTACCCAATCCTGAAACTTATTAACCCGCCTGGTGAGCGCATCTGTAACCTGTAAATTGATTTCTTCATTTGCAGACACCCTCACGATTCCATCAAGCGTTCCATCAGCTTTATCCATCAATATCTGCTCATTGTTAATTCTGTCATGAAACCGTTGGCGGCTCAGAGGGATTACAACAGAATCCTGAAATGCAAATACATCGGTATAAAACGCAACTATAAATAAGGGTAGTAAAAATTTTTTCATGTTTAGTATTCTATTGCAAAGATGGCGAAAAAAGCCAAACTGTTAAATTCATGTATCAAACAAAATATCAGCAAAGCATTATTGCTATCTATCAAAAAAATCAATTTATCCGGTGGTTTAAAACGAACGCTTAATTTTCCATCACGTACGAAAATAGTGACATTTTAAAACCAAACCATCGGTAGCCATAGTTTTATGAGGGATTTGGGAGCACGGAGGTTGATTTGCGTTAACAATTTGATAATACACGGAATGAGCAGGCTTTGATGCAATGATTCATGCGAAGCCCTACTTTTGCGGAGCGAAAAATAGTATGAGTATTGTTAAAAAAATTTTAATTGCAGATGATGAGCCGGATATCCTGGAGATCATCCAATTTAATCTACAGGCAGAAGGATACGAAGTAATCACCGCAAAAAACGGTGATGAGGCAATTGATGCTGCAAAAAAAAATCAACCTGATCTTATTATTTTAGACATCATGATGCCCGGTAAGAATGGCATTGAGGTATGCAATATTCTCCGGATGCAACCTGCATTTAATGATACGCTGATTGTTTTTCTATCCGCATTGAGCGATGAGCAAACAGAAATCCGCGGCTTGGAAACTGGTGCAGATGATTATCTTACCAAGCCCATCAGGCCCAAAATTCTGGTTAGTAAAGTAAGTGCTCTTTTTAGAAGGTTAAATAAAGATAAAGACGAAACTGAGATTGTACAATTGGGCGACCTGGTGATAGACCGGGAAAAATACATGGTTAAATACAAAGGCAATGATATCATTTTAGCACGCAAAGAATTTGAACTTTTGGCACTGCTGGCTTCTAAACCAGGAAAGGTTTTTTTGCGCAATGAAATATTAAACCAGGTATGGGGCACAGAAGTAATTGTAGGTGATCGCACAATTGATGTACATATCCGTAAAATTCGCCAGAAACTAAATCTTGATTGTATCACTACCGTTAAAGGCGTGGGATACAAATTTGAATTATAAATGCTCCTACCCTCTTTTGCAGCCATTATTTTAGTGCTTTTTACATTTTAGGTAATCATTCTCTTTGAAAAGAAATTAACTTACACCTGGTTAATTTTTGAAGATGAAAAAAAATAATTTAGGCCGGCCCATACCAGTTGAGAAAGTGAATAGCCTATCCCACGGACTTGGTATTTTATTTGGTGTAATCTGCATGCCGGTTTTAATTTTGCTGGCATTTAAAAATCAACATCTCGCTGCCCTAACGGGATCTGTTATTTACGGTTGTTGCTTTATTTTGCTTTTTACAGCTTCCACTATGTACCATGGCTTTAATCAACCGAAAATAAAAAAGCGGTTAAAAATTCTGGATCATATCAGTATATATTTTTTAATAGCAGGCACCTACACTCCATTTATTTTAATTTATGTAAACAACACATTTGGTATTACATTGTTGGCAATTTTGTGGAGCTTAACCCTAATCGGTGTCTTTTTTAAATTATACTTCACCGGCAGATTCGAGTTGGTTTCAACAGGTATCTATGTATTAATGGGATGGATTTTATTTGTTGGCGGAAAATCATTCTTTAAAGAAATGCCAGCTCCGGTAATTTCCTGGCTTGCCATTGGAGGGGTACTTTATTCACTGGGTGTAATTTTTTATTTGTGGAAAAAATATACCTATCACCATGTTATCTGGCACCTGTTTGTATTAGCGGCGGCTGTTTGTCATTATGTAGCTATTCTAATTTCTGTTTAATACAAATGTGACCGGATATATCATAAATTAACTAAAACAATTCATCCGAACAGCCATATCAGGTGATTGAGTGGCAATAGAACTTAATAGCTTCTGCTCTTGTATTTATTCATAAACATTATCCTTTTATCAACAATATGTTTTCAGCAAAAAATCTATCGCCACAACAACTCTCTGCAATCACTGCATTGATCATCGCCTTTCCTATCAGCGTGGCTTCCTTTTATTTTCAACCAGTGTGGTGGATTTCAATGATCGTTTTTACAGTCGTTTTCTTAGCTTGTTTCGGGCTGGTACTATTTATGGTGCAGAGTTTTGTTTACCGGAAAATAAAATTAATCTACAAACTCATTTACCAAACCAAGGCCAGCAAACGAGAAGAATTTTATTACAAAAATATCTTGCCACAAAAAAGCATTGATGAAGTAAGGGAAGACGTAGAACACTGGGCGCAGCAACGCAAGGCCGAAATTGAAGTTTTAAAACAGAATGAAGCCTACCGGAAAGAATTTTTACAGAACCTGTCGCACGAATTAAAAACCCCCATATTCGCAATACAGGGTTATGTAGATACTTTACTAAATGGAGCTTTGGAAAACCCTGAAGTAAATAGAAAATTCCTGGGCAGTACCGCCCGAAACATCGACAGGCTGGTAAACCTGGTAGATGACCTTGATGAAATATCAAAATTAGAACGGGGAGAACAGCATTTATTTAAAGAGAATTTTATCATACAAGATCTTGTGAAGGAGGTGTTTGAATCACTTTCAATAAAAGCCGAGCTTAAACAAATAAAAATGGGCGTCAAAAAAGGTTGCGATGCACCGCTTACCGTTTATGCTGACAAAGAAAAACTACGCCAGGTATTCATTAACTTAATTGACAATGCTATTAAATATGGCAAACAAAATGGCGTGATTGAAGCGAGTGCCTACAAGATAGATGGCAAAAGGATTTTGATAGAAATTAGTGATGATGGCACCGGCATAGCAGAAGAACATTTAGGAAGAATATTCGAACGCTTTTACCGGACTGACCTCGCCCGAAGCCGTAAAGTAGGTGGTAGTGGTCTAGGACTCGCTATTTGCAAACACATAATTGAGGCCCATCACCAGGTAATTCACGTAAGAAGTACGCTTGATGTGGGTACAACTTTTGGGTTTACTTTAGAGAGTAAAAAAGATTAGCGGCAACCCCTACCTGGCATATAATGGAATATATCAGCTTGCCCTACTTTAACACCCATAAAAACAAGCGGCCCCAATAAAGCAATCCCACGCTTTAAAAAAGTGACTATTACGCCCGGTTTTCCGATACAACTTAGGCCACATTTTTAAATCTGGTTGATTATAATATACGCTGCAACAACAACCAGCTATTTAATTGGGAATGTCCGGATTAAAAAAGTTTAAGTTTTGGTAAGAATTTCTTTACAATTACTAAACATACGGTATTGATCTTTGGGTTAAACTAATCCATTGGAAAAAAGAAAACTGGATGTTGCTATCATATCCGATGTACACCTCGGTACTTTTGGTTGCCGGGCCAACGAGTTATCCCGCTATCTTTCCACAATCGACCCCACCATCCTTGTTTTAAATGGTGACATCATTGACATCTGGCAGTTTAGTAAAAAGTATTGGCCGCCAGGGCACATGCAGGTAATCAAACAAATCACCAGTATGCTCAGTCGTGGGGTGAAGGTTTATTACATCACCGGTAATCACGATGAGATGCTTCGCCGGTTTGAAAACTTTTCCATCGGAGACTTTCACATTGTAAATAAAATGGTCATTCACCACGACAACAATACCCGTAGCTGGATTTTTCACGGAGATGTTTTTGATGTGATTATGAAGCATAGCAAGTGGCTGGCTAAACTTGGCGCCGTTGGCTATGATACGTTGATCTACATCAACTCATTCATCAATTATATCAGCAAAAAAATGGGAAAGGGTAAAATATCGCTCTCCAAAAAAATAAAGAACTCGGTAAAATCTGCCGTAAAGTATGTCAATAATTTTGAAGAAACGGCTGCTGATATTGCCATTGAAAAAGGATACGATTATGTAATCTGCGGTCATATTCACCAACCAGCCAATCGAATGATCAATACCAGCAAGGGAAATGTAAACTACTTGAACTCAGGTGACTGGATAGAAAACCTTACCGCTCTTGAGTATGAAAAAAATGCCTGGAAAATTTATCATTATAGCGAAGATATAAACGTAAACGAATTAACGGATGCGTATTACGTGGATGAGGCCGCCTACCTGCGTACTGCAGAATTATTTAAAATGATGATGGAGGATTTTGTAATTGCTTCTTAAACTTTTATTATGAAAGTATTATACGCTATACAGGCTACCGGAAATGGACATGTGAGCAGGGCCAATGAAATAATTCCGCTGCTGGAGAAAAAGTGTGACCTTGATATTCTGCTCAGCGGCACCCAGGCCGATGTAGGATTGAACCATGCCGTTACTTACCAGCGAAAAGGGTTCAGTTTTATTTTTGGTAAAAAAGGAGGCATCGATTTTTACAAAACCTTCAAACAATTTCAATCCAAAAAATTTATAAACGAAATCAAAAATTTACCGGTAGAAAATTACGACCTGGTGATTAATGATTTTGAACCCATCAGTGCCTGGGCATGTAAACTGAAAAATATCCCCTGTGTTGCGATGAGTCACCAGTATGCAGTATTGCACGACCGATCACCAAGGCCTGTAAAAACCGATCCATTTGCATGGATGGTGTTACGTTATTATGCCCCCTGCAAAACCGGTGTTGGCTTTCATTTCAACAATTTTGCCGAAAATATTTTCACGCCTGTAATCAGGAAATCGATTCGTGACACAAGCGTGACGAACCTGGGGCATTACACTGTTTACCTGCCGGCTTATGATGATGAAAAATTAATCAGCTTCCTTTCAAATTTTAAAAATGTACAATGGCAGATTTTTTCAAAGCATACCCAAAAATCCTATTCGGTAAATAATTGTCAGATACAGCCCGTTAGTACCAATGAATTTACAACCAGCTTTACCTCCTGCGAAGGAATCCTTTGCGGAGCTGGTTTTGAAACACCAGCCGAAGCTTTGTACATGGGTAAAAAATTGATGATCATTCCAATGAAAAGCCAGTATGAGCAACATTGCAATGCAGCGGGTGCCGCAGAATTGGGCGTGCCTGTAATTAAAAAATTAAAGAAAAAATACATTCACCTGGTAGATAACTGGATTAACGAAGCGAAGGCCATACAGGTTGATTATAAAGATGAAACCAGTAAAATAATTGATCTTGTTTTGGCAAATGCCCCTACCCGTGAAATCAGTAAAAGCATTCCACATCAATTACCTGCGGTTGCAGCCATTCCCGCAGGCAGTTGGTTTTAAGCACCTGAGAAGACGTCTTTATAATGAAATGAAACGATTACTGGAGCTAGTTATTTTTTCAGCGATTCAAGCAATTGCTTTGCCTCCGGCGATAATTTAGTAGCAGTCATTTTACCTTCCAGCGAAAAAGAAAAATGCATACAATCCGCATCATTCATTTTAAAATCGATGTCCTGAATTACTCGGCTCATTTTAAAAAAATGGAGGGACCCATCATAGCCACATTTGAAATTACCGGAACTTTTTTTTGCAGCAATTAAAGTGGCCAGCTCATTGATCGCATTTTTATCACGGATTATTTTCACTGCTACCACGGTATCTATACTACCATCGCCTTTAAAATAATTAATGGCCACACTGTCTGAATTGGTGATGCGTTCTTTTATTTTTTCGTTACCCCAATTACAGGCGGATAACACTATGATGACGCTTAATAAAACCAATAAATTTTTCATTTCGCAAATGTACAGACAATCAGTTTTCCAATGCTGCTTTAAAGTTCTATATAATTAAACAAAACATCTTTTCTGAAGGGCAGTTTTGATGATTTAAAGGTCTATTATTTTTAATAAAGGTGCGCATGGCATTGAAGCTGGATTGTAACTTTATTCATATGCTACCATAATCTAAAGACTTTTATAAGCCTAACACCTCAATAATTTAAATCCGGATAAAGTACAATAACACTTACCTGTTGGCACATAAAAAAGCCACCCGATAAGAATACCAGGTGGGACAAGCATGAGAATATGCTATTTGCTTAAGGAAAGTTGTGGAGGAATATTAACTATTTAAATCCGATGACTTCATTTGTTTAGAACTGCAAAATAATCTGTCCCTATTATGTAATCATTAACCACAGGTTAATGAAATGTTATGCATTGGAAAGGAGTAGACCAAATAAATAAAAGAAAAAAAGAAAATGAGCTGATAAGACAAAATAGCTATGAAAGACTATCTTATTAAACAAAATACTTAGTAACAACAAAATTTAATATTATCTAATTGTTAATTTTCGTACTTTTAGAAGTATCAAAATAGGTTTGAAAAACAGTCATATCATATTAGTCCTTGTTTTTTTACTACAACATTCCACTGTAGTATTGTATAGTCAATCCTATATCCAGAAAGGCGTAAACTTTGATTTTTTTGGAGATTCAATCACTCTGCAGATACAAGTGCCTGTAACGGCTATTTCAAAAAATACTAATTACGAAAAAAGTATAAAGGGGTACTTCGATGATATCAACGCCACTGCCTTTAACCCTGTAACAGATGCCCTACTCGCTTATAGAGAACAATACAAACTGGATGACTGGCTTTACTACCAGTTGATACGCAAAACGGTGCAACAATTTAGTCCTAAGGCCGAAAACTATGAAAGATACACCGTGTATAAATGGTTCTTTCTGATAAAGTCAGGTTATGGCGCAACATTGAAAACCTCCAATGGCAGATTATTATTTTACATTCAAACGAATGAAGAAATTTTTAACCTCCCCTATTATATGCGCAATGGGCGGCAGTACGTATGCCTTAATTACCATGACTATAAATTGATTGATTTAGAAAAAGAAATTTATACTGAATTAAATCTTGCAGAACCTCGGGAAAGTAGGGCCTTCACTTACAAAGTAACCCAGTTGCCTGCTTTTAAACCTGCTGACTACATCGAAAAGGTAATTGGGTTCAATTACTATCAAAATGATTATACCTTTAAAGTGAAACTGAATCCCCAGATAAAAACCATTTTTGCCAATTACCCGGTCGTAAACTATGATTGTTATTTTAACATCCCGCTGAGTAAAGAAACCTATCAATCTATTATTCCGGTTTTGAAAAAAAATATTTACAGCATGAGTGTAAAAAATGGGGTGGATTACCTGATGCGTTTTACCCGCTATGCGTTTTTGTTTGAAACAGATACCAAACAGTTTGGTCAGGAAAAAAGACTATCGCCGGAGCAGACTTTACTTTACGATAAAAGTGATTGTGAAGACAGGGCTTCCCTATTCTTTTATCTCGTGAAGGAAATTTATAACCTGCCCATGATTGTGATGGCCTATCCGAATCATGTAACAGTAGCTGTAGCCTTTGATAAACCTGTGGGTGCACCCATCATGTACAATGGCAACAGGTATGCTGTTTGTGAACCCTCGCCTCAAAAAATTGATTTAAAAATTGGCAAGATGATACCTGCTTTAAAACATGTGGAATATGAAGTGGTATATGCTTATCAGCCAATAAATAAACATTGAATCCACATCTTAATTCATACAGTACGCATAAAACAAAAGCAGCCAATTCAGGCTGCTTTTGTTTTATAATTTGGTACAAAAAATTAGAATCCGAATCTGGTCCATCCCTTAAACCAGTTGGCATCTGGCCCTGAAGGTGCTACACCTCCAATAAAATCTACTTTTTTAATAAATGGCCTTGCAACTAAAATAGGATCATCAAAATGAGTGTTTGTTGCAGATGGAATTACTACTGCTGAATTACCAAATGGGGCAAAATCTGATGACACGTAATCAAAAGGTCTTGTGTAGGTATTCTGTGTGGTAGTCTGACTGATAATCCTGTTTTTAGTATTACTGGAAAACCAGGTAGAAATAGTGGCAGATGTGGCACCAGTAGGAGCACCAGAACTAGCTGCGTAAGCAACAGGTGTTTTACAGCTAATCAGCACAATCCCGCTAAGTTGCAGTGTTCCTGCAGTAATATTCAGGTCGGTTGGTGTACCTGTAGTAGCATCAATTAAAATACCAGTTGACCAGCCTATGAACGAAGAATTAAAAATAGAAATAGTAGAGTTTCTCCTGATTTGTACTGCAGCTCCCAGGTAGTTGCTATTGCCTATATTTTCTGGTGTGGCAAGTGGTCCAAACGCTGAAACATTACAAAACACTGCCCTGGTTTTGGGCGTTAAGATACTGCCTTGTCCATCATTGTCACTTTCAAACGCCTCAGAGCGGGAGACATCGGCAATGGAAGAATCCCTTATGATTAACCCAAACTGAACACTGCCGCTATAACCATTATCAGTGTCAAAATCATCATCCTGGGTTTTGTAAGCAATTAAATATTTGCAGTTTACAGTACCACCAAACCATTCAAATGCATCATCCTTTGCGTAAGACACCTGTACGTGATCAATAACTGTTCTACTACCAACACAAGCCATGGTCAACGAATTCACTTCCTGGTTGGGTAAAAAAGCATACCCGGCGTAGTCTATCCGTACATATTGTAATATACCTGAGCTGTCATCATTTATTGGAGTTGGTACCAATGCATCACCAGAACCTGCATAGCCATCTCTTGCTGCATTATTGATGGCGAGGCCACCTTCTGGTATGTAAAGCCCTGATACACCTCCATTACTTGAATTGATGGATGCTTTACCCAGCAGCATAATACCTGCCCAATCGCCTGATGTCGGTGTGGGTGAAGCCGAAGTGAAAATAATGGGTCTTTCTGATGTACCTTTTGCAACTAACTTGCCGCCTCTATTAACAACTAACGCAGATGTATTTGTTCCTGCAAAAGCCCCTTTTACAGTGGCACCTGCTTCTACCGTAAGGGTGACGCCGGCGTTAACATAAACAATGCCTGAAATAATGTTGTTATTAACCGCCAACAGCGTAGTATCTCTGGTAATATAGCCAGTCAGCGTGACTGTTTTACCTACCGTACCACCACCGCCACCGCCGTCTGGTACTGTTACTATAATTGGCTCACCGTCTGTTTCAATTTTGCGGCATGAGGTGATGCTCACCGATACAAGTGCAGCCAGATACAAAAAATACTTTTTCATTTTTATACTTTTTATTTAAGAAGTTGAGTTGAAATATTTAGATTCTTTTAAAGGGAATAATTAAAAGTTACGCTAACAGTACTACCATATCTGCGGGTAAAGCGGTAGGCATCTTTGTTTTTTTGGAAACTGGTTTTTTTGTCAGCATTTTGGTAGAAATATTGGGTTTGGTTTAAAATATCTGATATACTCAACCTTATTTCTCCCTTTTTTTGAATAATTTTTTTACCTATCTGCAAGTCCAGCACAGGCCGGGGAGCTTCCCAGATATTTGGGATACCGTCACCACTATCAGCGTCAACTTGTCCAACCAGGTAAATACGTTGTCCAATTTGATTAAAGAGCAGGGTTGCATTTAAGCCAGCTTTTTCCAGGTCGTACAATAAGCCGATGTTAATAAGATAAGGTGATTGACCCTGCAAAGGCCGCTTAATAAAATTGGCCCTCCCGCTGGCACTAACTTCGCTTTTTACATAGGCAGCATTTGCCTGGATGGTAAAGTTTTTCAACACATCCACTACATCCAGCTTTTTACGAATCTCCATTTCTACCCCATAAGCGGTTGCTTTTTCCGCATTGATGTAGGTGAAAATCTGGCCACCCTGCAGCAACACCTGTTCAACCGGATTTGCAAAATATTTATAAAAAACTCCGGCAGTAAACACTTCGCCAGACCGTGGATATAACTCGTACCGCAAATCAAGATTGGTAACCTTGTTCCTCACCAGTGCTGAGTTACCCTGCACGGCAGAGTTCAGTTCAAAATCATACAGCGTTAAATTTGCCAACTCACGCTGTTCTGGACGTATCACCGTTTGAGACCCGGATAAACGAAGGTTTGTTTTACTATCTAACTTTATTGTAGCATTCACACCAGGCAGAAAATCTGTTTGCCTTGTATTTTTATGGCGTGGATCCCATTGCTTTACACTACCCAGCAACTGATCAAAATCTTCTACCCTTAGCCCCCAAACTACCCGAAGCTTATTGCTCAACTGGTTATCAAACTGGATAAAGCCTGCGTTTAAAATAGTGTTAGCCATGTATCGGAAATTCCTGTTGTTGATGGAATTGAAGGAGAAGAGGTTACTAGTGTTTGACCCATCACCAAAATTGCCAGGAGCAAAAATCTGGTCAATTGGTAGTTGCCTCACAGCGGCATTATCCCTTTCTAAAAAGTTGGCAAAAAGTTGCGCATCAAACAGCCGGTCTTTTACCTGGAGCATGTAGCCGGCCTTAACAGTTTGCTTTTTATCAAATAAGGTAAAATCATAGGCTGCATCTCCACCTGCGGTATAAATATAATCGCTGAGCGTTTGAAAAACCCTGCTGCCACTTTCCTGGGCAAGTGTGCTTCCAACTAAAAACTGGTAAGCATTGGGTGAACCAATTGGCCGCCTGTACTGATAACGCCGCTGATCGGGACTATAGCTATCTAGTATATTAAACGCCCCGTACCATTTCAACTTCAGTTTTGGTACTATTAAATGTTCACCGCCAAGCTGTGTAGTAAAAAAAGTATTTTGGGAAAATACCAATTCCCCACCTAAAACATCTTCCCTTATAGTGTTATCTACACCACTACGCTGTATTGCGTAGTTATTTGTATTTACATTTACAATAACTTTTCCAGAAATTTTATTGGCTGAATTTAACTGTACAGAAAGGCTTGCAATACCACCCAGCGTGGTTTCGGTAGTATAACGGTTGTCTTCGTAATTAAACTCTTCTGTAAAACGTCCGCCCGATATAGATTGAAAACGGTTGGTAATATCAGTGTACCTAAGATTTTTGCTGTAGTTTACCCCTAGAATACCGCCCACTTTTTTGCCTAACAATGTACCGGTAAATCCACCATTTGCCTGAAAAGAAACATTCGGAATTACAGAAACAGGTTTTGCACTCCAATCGTTGTTGAGTGATTTGCCAATTTGATTTTTTTCAGCCTGTGTTGCAAGGGTAAAGTTCGATTTGATGGTGTAACCGGCTCCAAGACTTCTTGTACCGTCATCAATACCGAGCCAATCTGTGTTGCCACCCTTTGCTTTATAAAAATCTTTACCAATTGTTTGCGTGTTAAACCCTGAACCTATTTGTATATTAAAAAAGTTTTTAGCAGGAATATCCTTTGTATTCACCTGAATTAGGCCACCGGCCCATTCGCCTGGAAGTTCTGGTACAAATGCCTTATTGATAACGATGTTATCAATCATTTGAGCCGGTATAATATCGAAGGAGAATGTTTTACGGTCTGGCTCAGTACTGGTAAGCAGAATACCATTAATCATGGCCTGGTTATACCTGTCTGCAAGTCCTCTAACTACCAAAAATTTACCGTCAATCAAGCTGGCACCTGGTGTACGTTTTAACACCTCACCCGTATTTCTATCGGGCGACCTACGAATTGCTTCTGCCGAAATAACAGAGGCTACGGTATTGGTATTTTTCTGAAAGGTAATCAAAGATGCTGCGGTCTCCTTTCTTGCAGTGCTGGTGGTTCTTACAATAACAGCTTCTTCTGTTTTACCTTTTTGAGTAAGTGATAAATCCTGGGTAGTTAATGTGCCGCTTTTAATTTCAATATCATCTACTTGTTGTGTTACACCATTGTAAGAAAACACTAAAGAAATTTTAGATGTTATTGAAAAATTCAGCGTATAACGACCTTCCAGATCTGTAGACGTTCCCCGATTGGTTGATTTAATCATTACAGAAACTCCGGTAAGTGGCCGGCCGGTTTGTGCGTCGGTAACTTTTCCCTCCAAAACAGTTTTTTGCGAAAAGGAATTAAACGAAAAAGTAAAAATGAATATGATTAACCCTAAGAATCTCATGCTTTAAAATTTATGCAAAGAGAAGCTTTGAATGTTAAGCGAAAGTGACGGGAACGTTACGGGATTGTTACGGAAATGTTAAGCGAATGTTACCAAATGCGTGAATATAAGAAAAGGCAGGGCCAACAAATAGACACTGCACTAAAAAATTTAGATGCTACGGGAGCGTGTTAGTCTTTATCCGCACCAATTTTAGTCTGTTGGAAGTTGTTTCCTTGCTACCGGAATCTTTACCTGTTCAATGCCTCAAATATCGCAATCAGCGTACTTTCAGGGTCAGCCTTCAAAGATTCCTGGTCGAATTCGCCTGATAAATTCTTAATACTCTTAAACTCTTTTGTAAGTGCATTCTGAGAAATCTTCAACTTTTTAATGGCATTTGTTGCTGTAATCGTGTAATAGTAGTCGTAGTTTAAATCAAACTGTCGTAAATCTGCCTGAACATAATTGGCTGAAACAATGCCTAGTTCACCGGTGTACTTCTTGTACAAATTGTATCCCGTTCCTTTTGATAGGAGTTGATAATAAGTTTTGTCATTGGCACCCATCAATGGCCCGTATATAAACAGTAGTTCCTGTGCAATTCCTTGCCCTATATTCCGCTTAAATTTAAATGAATCTACCAATCCCGGTCCTTTTATAAGCGACTTAACAGAATTCTCGTCAGTATAAAATTCAAGTTCCTGATTGAAGGTATTATAACTCAGTAAAATATTGTTGGCATTTTCTGTTGGAGCATAAATACTACCCAAATGTTTTTCGCCGAATAAATAAGGCGAGCCAATCACCTTGTAATTTGAAACCCGTGTATAGGTTCCATTATTTTTTTCAATTAACAGCCGGTTGTAAGATTGCGCCGCATCAAAATAGGATGCCTGCTGGCTAATTGCCACAATTGAAATCAGTAAAAAAATTACCAAAAAAACTGAATTCATTCGCATATAAAAAAATTATTCGTTTTAATACTGTTTGGGATTGTTGCAACACTTGCTGCTGATTTAGTCAAGATCAATTTTCGGACTAAAGATAATGTGTTTAGTGAATCCCTACCAATTACCAAAGCTGAGAGTAGAAAGTAAACCTGGTTAAAATAGTATAGTAAATTGAAAAGGCCACTATAAATAGTGGCCTTTTCAATTTGTGAAATTTCAATTTATGGTCGTGCACTAATAAACGTTAACGTATCAAAGAATGCACGCAACGGATTATTATTATAGTTCCAGTTTACATACATTTTTTTAGGTGTTACGGTACCATCAAAACGACTGATACCAGCACCTGCACCCGTAAACATGGTGATTACTGTACCGGGAGTTTTATTGAACACATCGGTAACAAGGTCGGTAGTAGAATTAAATACTACTTCTGGTGCGATATCTACACCATACCAACTGGTTGCACCCACACCGGTTCCAATTGGATGCCCAATTGACTTAACCTCAGGCCAGTAAAAAATCACTGAATTCGGTCCTGTGGTCACCATATGAATAGTTACATCATATGGGAAGGTGAAGGGGCTTCTGTTGTGACGGCCTTGCAATCTGTAAATGCCATCATATTTATTTTTAATGGTAAACCCAATTACCATATCTTTTGAATTTTGTGCCAATTGATATCCGGCACTCACGGTTGTAATGGTAATACCAACTCCGTAGCTGATATTTGGATCTAGCAAATTTGAATTATTTACCATCAATTCAATATTACTAACAGAACGCTCACCCGCTTTTATTACAGGATCGGTTGTACTTAAACTGTAGCTGCCGGCTGGTAGAGGTGTTAAGTTTTTTGCAGTCACCAGTGCATTTGAAAAGGCAAGTTTCATCGTAACATCAGCAGATGCAGCGGCATCTCCTTCAATTGTGATGAATGGACCAGCAACTTTAAGAGGAGCCGCCTGACCTGTGATACCCACAACAACCGGACTTATTGAAGCCTGCGGGAATGCCACACCTCTAACTTCTTTCACCACAATACCATAATCATCATTTTCATAAGCTTTATCCTTTAAACATCCCGAACCACCAAGCAATAAAAGTGACGAAAGAAATATGGCTGTTATTATATTTTTCATGTTTTACCTGTTTTGTTTTTAATTAATTTAAATCCCAGAAAATCTTACCTGTAAACACATCAATTTTTCCTTCGGCACCTACATTGGCAGCATTGTAATTATATTCTGTTTGAGGATACAACAAACGCCTTGGTATTTTGGTTGAGGTGTTTCCAGGATCCACTGAAATTGGAGGTCCTGCATCATAACCAACCGGAGTTCCCAAAACATAATCCGTTCTTCTGTAATCTGACCATGTTTCAAAAGGGGCAATTGTGTTTAGAGCAAACCATTTCTGGGAAAGAATGGTGAATAATCCGCCCCCTGCTTCATCATAATCAACATCCGGATACCCTGCGTTGGCTGAAATATATGAATTAGCAGCATTGCTGGAAAGGACATCGGTTGTTCCTACTTTCAACCAAATAAATGATTCACGAACAGCAGCGGCCAACAATTCCTTTGCAGTTGGTCCGCTTGTAAGAACACCTCTTTGTCTTGCCTCTGCCTGCAAAAAAAAGCTTTCAACACTTGTCAAAATCCAGGATCTTGAAGCTGCGCCGTCTGGTGATAAGCCCGGACCACGAACGGTAGAGAGTTTTGAACCAATTAAATCCTGGTTGCCTGCTGGTGTTCCAAAAGTGATTCCGGTCTGTCCTGCTGTAGTCCCACTAGGAGATACATAAAAACGATTGATACGAGGATCGCCATTGTACCGGTAATACTCAAGCGCATACTCACCAGCCCTATATTGATCACGTTGGCTACCTGAACCACTTTCATTGGTATTGTAAAACCGATAGTAAGGCTGAGGTTTAGATCCTGAAAATCCGGGATTTAAATGAGCAGATTCACCTGAACCTAAAAATCCTTCTGTAGTAATTTTGGCTACTTGTTCTGAAACAGAAATACCTGGTGCAACGGTAGTACTTGTTACGCCGTTATGCAAGTGTATTATCATACGAAGCCTGAGTGTGTTGGCAAATTTTTTCCATTTTTTTATCTGTTCCGGATCTTCTTGAATAGCCGTTAACGAAGGATTACCATATACGATATCCGCTGTATGAATATCAGGGTTTTTAGTAACCGAAGAAACTGCGGGATTATTAAGCAAGGCAATAGCAATATCCAGATCGGCAAATATTGCTTTATAAGTATCGACAGCTTTGTCATATTTCGGTGTTGGTTTAACAGTACCAAGAAAAGCCTCAGAATAGGGTAAATTACCATAAATATCTGTCAGCATTTGGAAGCAATGCGATTTCATAATGCGGCCAATTGCTTCATAAGTACCAGCACCACTTTCTTTTGCCTTATTAATCATGATATTATAATTATTCGCATTGGCATATAGATTAAACCAAATACCAGCCTGAAAATCGTTCGTAAACCGATAGGTTTCAACATCAGTGATCGACTGATAAGAACCTGAGCGTGCCCAATACCCCATCCACATTTGAAGGAAGGCCCAGTCACCTGCAATTTCTGAACTTGTAAATTGCTGTGCACCTGGTAACAGTACAGATGGTGTAACGGAAACATCGGTTACACTATCAGGATTCGAATTAATATCGAACTTTTCTTTTTTACAACCAGCAGCAAAGAGTACAGTTGCCAATGATGTAAATATTATTATCTTTTTATATTTCATTTTATTGCTAATTTTTTGTTTTAAAATCTGATTACCAGGTTAGCACCAAAAATTCTTGTTGGAGGCATATTGTAAGCGGTACTTCTTCCTACTGCATTTCCAGTATAAGCGGCGTTGCCGTTGGCAGAAAATTCAGGATCAGTCCATTGATTTGATTTTGGTAAAAACATCAAAAGATTTCTTCCATTTATTCCGATGGTAGCACCTTTAATTACATTTGATACGCCCGTTCCAAAAATAGTAACAGGAATCTGATACGTTAATGCAACTTCTCTTAATTTCCAGAAAGCACCACTCGCAAGATAGTTAGTAGTAACATTGGTATTTAAATCGCTGTTATAAAACAAGCGACCGTATGTTTGTGTGTACACATCTTTGTTTTCTACAAACTTTCCAGATCCGTCATCATAAACTGAATTAGGAAATACAAATGCTCGACGACCATTGCCACCACTACGTTCAGAAATTCCGTTGTCATCTAAAAATCCACCTAACTGGTCAGCTACAATCTGGTTGCCCGTGCGGTAATCAGCAACTGCACTAAAGCTAAATCCTCTCCAGTTTACATTCAGGTTAAGACCAACTATATGCTCTGGCATTGTTTTTCCAAATAAAGAAAGATTTGGATTTTGTGTTGGCATACCCGTGCTACGATCAACTATTACACGTCCCTGGTTATCTCTGATATAATCAGTTAATTTAAAAACAAATGCAGATTGCCCAACAATGGCATAGTTAAAATTACCAATACCCAATTCGCTTACACCATCTACAATGGATGTAACCTTATTTTTTTGGTTGGTATAATTCATCTTAAAATCAATGTTGAACTCCCCGATTTTTACAAGAGGCGTCAGTTTCAAATCAAGTTCAAGACCTTTATTTGTAAAAGACGCAGCATTTTGTCTAGCGGTTGTAGAACCGGTCGTGTTAGATTGCTGCACACCAATAATTTGATCAGAGTTGTCCTGACTGTAATAGGTTGCCTCAAAATTGATCCTGTTTTTTGCAAAAGCTAACTCCAAACCAACTTCTTTGTTAACAACAAACTCAGGACTGTATTTAGTAGAAGCTGTTGTTGAGGTGGCCTGAAAACCCAAAATATCACCGTATGGAAAGAAATTCGATCTGGCAAATACATTTTCAAATGCATAAGGATCCAAGTTTACATTTCCAGTTTTAGATAGAGCACCACGTATTTTTGCAAAGCTGATCAGGTTACTGTTTTGAAGAGCAGGAATTACCTGACTTAAAACAAATGAAGCACTTACACCAGGATAGAAGAATGCGATATCACTTTTTTTGAAGGCTATACCAGGCTTAACAAGACGACTATCAACATCATAACTACCAGTTGCTTCTAAGAAAGCCCAGCTATTATAATCAAGCGTAAACCTTCCATAATAGCGCTCTAGTCTTGTTTTTGAATTTGCTACGCCTACATTTGGCTCACCTTTACGCAATTGTGTTGTAAATAAAGTTGCAGTACCCAGGTTATCACTACCAACACTCAGGAACCTTGAACGGCTTTCACGATAAGACTGTCCTACCAAAGCACTCACAGCAAATCTTCCAAACTTTTTATTGATCGTTGCAAACATTTCTGAAGTAAGCCGATTACTAATAGTGGAAGCATCGGATACAGCAGAAGTTATATTAAGCGTACCATGATCTCTAAGCGTATTATGAAAAGCAGAGTAGTTAAAAGCACCTCTTGTGCTGCGGGATTCTGCATTGGCAACAGTTACACCAACCCTATAGGTAAAATTCAACCAACTGGTCGCTTTAAAGTTCAACTCTCCATTACCAAAAATATCATCGCCTCTTCCTTTCTCCCTGTTGTTGTCTTTTGCGAAATAAGGCGTTTTACCGTTGTTGTCAAGGTAAGGACTATAATATCCATCAGGACTTGAAAAGTAATCTGTTCTCCAGTTTTTAAACTGACTTAAATCGTATTGGCCAGGTGCACTCGTTACTCCGTAATATACGATGGTGTTGTTATTGGTAATATCATACTGCGAGTTAGTGTAACGAAGGTTAAAGCCAGCCTTGAATCTGCCATATTCTTTATCTGCCTTTAAAGTAAAAGATCTTCTGTTATTTTCATCGCCGGGCATAGTACCCTTAATAGTAACATTTTGAGCACTCAGGTAAAAATCACCAGCTGCAAATGAAACGTCTGTTTGATTGGTAACACCTGTATTAAAAAAGTTCCTTCTGCCATTTTCAACATATGAATAGGGAAGCATTAATTTTTGTGTATCAGGTTTAGGTCCGGTTTGCCCAAACTGGCGCATTGATCCATCAAAACGATCACCCCAGCTTTGTTGTTCAATTGGTTCAAAAGTGCCGTATCCTAAAGCATCAGGCGCATAACCAGAACCAAATGTTTTCTGAAACTTGGGTAAATAAGAAATACTTTCCAATTGAGTGGTTTGGCTAAAAGTAACGGTTGGTTTGCCTTTTGCACCTTTTTTGGTGGTAACAAGAATAGCTCCATTTACCCCATCCGGACCATAAATGGCTGTTGAAGAAGAAGACTTCAAAACGATTACTTCCGCAATATCATTTGGATTGATAGAACTTAAAAAACCCAATCCCAAAGGAATTCCATCCAACACAAGCATTGGCTGGTTATTACCTGTTAACGAACGGATACCTCTAAGTGTGATACGTGTATCAGCAAACACACCAGAGTTGGTAGTTTGGATATTTAAACCAGATACTTTACCAGTTAAACCATTTTGCAGGTTTACCGGCGAAGCCTGTGTTAATTCCGCAGCTCTTACTTTTGCTGTTGAATAACCCAGCGATTTAGCCTGCCGTTGAACACCCATGGCCGTTACAACAACTTCTTCTAATTTATTATCCTTTTGCTCAAGAACAACACTCAAATTCCCTGTTTCAGAAACTCTTGATGTAACTGTTCCAAAAGCAATAGCAGTGATAGTTAATACATCTCCTGTTTTTGCATTGATTTGAAATTCTCCGTTATCATCTGCAGCAACAGTAGCACCTGCTTTTGTTTTAACAGTAGCCCCGGATACTGCGGAGCCTTTAGAATCAATAACCCTACCCTTTACTAAACGGGTCTGAGCTGAAACGACTCCAATCGATAGTAAGGCTACTATCATCATAGTCATAAATTTTCTCATGTTTAAATTTGTTTTATGTTTGAATTAGTGAATAATGAACGCAGACTGATTCGAAAAAAGGCTTTTCATTGTTGGAAAAAAGATAACAATCACATAATAAAGGATTGTCAAAAGAACGGATTTGCTGCTTAAATAACAAAAGAAATGTTAAAATTCAATATCACTTGATGGTTTACCGATGGGAATTCCTTATATGCATTTTTACGAGATGTGATGAAATCTAAAGTCTGCCCCACTTACTACTTTTTTTGCAAAAAAAAAGCCAATAACCACAAATTGAAATACTAAATCCAAATTTGGTTGAAAATTTTCGAAATCTCACCTTCATATTAAGGAATATATTAATACGAATGCATTAAAATTAGCAAATATTGAGGTTCAAGATCGGGGAACTAACAAAAAAAGAAAAGAAACAATAAAACCAACTGTCAGCCGAAAGGACATCTATCCGATTATGGAAATTAATTATGGCACCTTCTTTTAACTCAAGCGCCTATTTTGTAAATGACAGGTTGAGGCATCCTGTTTTAAATCTGGTTGAATCTACC
>Ga0105044_10000669_pt1 | contig 43182 bp, 32 predicted proteins | sample MAT01_FD_78092 | JGI IMG/M metagenome (GOLD analysis project Ga0105044, IMG submission 78092) | Freshwater microbial communities from Lake Fryxell liftoff mats and glacier meltwater in Antarctica - MAT-01 | ecosystem: Environmental > Aquatic > Freshwater > Ice > Liftoff microbial mat | place...
GCCCCCACCGCCGGAGCCGCCTCCGCGGTCACCGCCCGCACCGGCGCCAACTGCGGGACTGCCGCCGTCGTTGAAGATGAGGATGTCGAACTTGTCGATCAGGTTGCCGGCGTCGAGCATCGGCGGAAACACCACCGTGTACGGGAACTCGAAGTTCTCAAAGATCAGTCGCGTCCAGCCCGACGGCATCTGGCCACCGTACTGGTCGAACAGGCCGATCCGCGGCGCACGAAGCACGGTCATGCGACCGGTCGGCGCGGTGGTGGCCGCCTGAAACGTCAGCCCCAGATCCACCGCCAGCTTTTCGAGCATCGCCCGGGTCGTGGCTTTCGACGTGACGTAGAACGTCCCGGCGCCCATGGGGCCATCCGCCAGCCACGACACCGTCTCGCCAGCCTTGGTCAGGCGATTGATGGCAATGTAACTGTCGTTGGCTTTGTGCGTGAAGTAGTAGCCCGCGGCGGCCTGGCCGCCAATAATGCGGCCGGCCGGCGTCACGGCTGAACCCACAACCTTCACGAAGGGGCCATCAAAGCCGTCGAGGATGCGATCGAACTGCACGCCCATCTGCATCGCAAGCGTGTAGCCGGCGCTGTCATACGGCCGACTGGGCGGGCCACCCGGATACGGGAAGTCGTCCGGGTGATCCTGCGGCTCAAACATGTCCATCACATGCGGGCGAAACGCCTGCGCGGTTTTGACGACGTAGGAGTTGGCCGGGTACTGCTTGCCGCTGACCGTAAACGCTGCGGTCGCGCGGTGCACCGTGATGCCCGTCTTGATCAGGGTGTTCATGAACCGCGTCGCCGTGCCGAAGTCAGGCTGATCCGCGCTCATGATGAACCCGCGGGGGTCGCGCATCTCGGGCGAGTGGAGTTCCGCCCAGTAGGGGTTCGGCGCACCGGCACCGGCGCCGCGTCCGCCACCGGTTGCCACCGCAGCGCCACCAGGCGCCGCCGCCCCGCCACCGCCCGGGCCGCGCCCACCACGGCCGCCACCACCACCGGCCGCCGCCATCTTCGCCTGAATGGCCGCCACATGCCGCGGCGTCATCGTCCACGAATCCTCGTTCGAGCGCTTGATGTTGTCGCGCCCCATCTGGTAGATGTTGAAGAGGAACGTCTCACGGTACCGCGAGGCCAGGTCGAGAATGGCGTAATTGGCCGTCAGCGAGTAGTCAACGGACTGGCGGAAGTGCCACTGCTGCGGCGCAATCGGCGACCAGAGGCTTGAGTTGGGCAGCACCTTCGTGGCCACGAACGGAATCGCGGTCGGCGTCGGGCCGCCGATCGTCTCGGTCAGGATGCCGATCATGTTGTGGAAGTACGCGGTCGTGCGCAGGCCGCCGTTCCACCAGGTCGAGTACGCGGCACCCTGGCGCGACGTCACGCCCGGCTTGCCTTCGGCCAGAAAACGATTGGCCATCGCGGAGCCGACCATGTCGATGCCCGCGGGAATCATCGGGTGGAAGTTGTAGTTGAAGGGGTCGCGGAAGGGCGGCGCAAACATCACCGTGCCGGCCGGGCCAGTCTGGTGGTGGTTGTACATGATCTGCGGGAACCACTCCTTGTACATGACGCGGTTCATGTTGGTGGATTCGTCGAGCGCCGACATGTAGAAGTCGCGGTTGTTATCGTGACCGGCGTACTTCTGATACAGCACCGGAATGCCGCCCGTGGAACGCTGCTCGGGCACGGGATTGCGCATGTACCAGTTCGATACCAATTCCATGCCGTCAGGATTCGCATGCACGGCCAGGATGACCACGTCGTTGAGAATCCGCATCGTCTCTTCGTCGGTACGGCTGGCCAGTTGATACACCGTCTCCATCAACTGCTGTGCGCCCAGCACTTCGGTGGCATGCAACCCACCGTCGATCCAGACCACCGCCTTGCCCTCTTTCGCCAACGCGCGGGCCTGCTCGTCGGTCAGGCCTTCAGCCGTGGCCAGGCGCGCCGAAATCTCACGGAGTCGATCGAGACGACGATGATTCTCCGGTGACGTGATGATGGTCATCAGATGCGGCCGCCCTTCGGCGGTCTTTCCGATCTCCACCACCTTGAGGCGCGGCGATTCCTTTTCAAGCTTGCGCCAGTACGCCATCAACTGCGTGTAGTTGGCGAGGTAGTAGTCGTCGCCGAGGTTGTTGCCCAGCTCCGCCTTCGGCGTGGTGACCGCAGCGAGCGTCTGAGGACCGGTCCGCGGCGGCGTCGCCTGCCGGGCCTGAGCCGCAAGCGTGGAGCCGGCCGCGATCGCCACGAGCACCGTGGCCAGAATCCAGTGTTGCTTCAGTGTTTTCATGTGTGCGTCCTCCGGGACGCGCTAAAGATAACACGCCCCCTGAGTGAGGCCGCGCCGACCTGCCTCGTCCGAAAGGCGGATCTTGACGGCAGCGATGCATGGCGTCACACTAAACACATGAAACGCACAAATCTTGTGCTGGATGAGTCCATCCTGGACGAGGCCCACCGCCTGGGCGGCGAGCGCACGCTGTCGCGCACCGTCGAACGTGCGCTGGCGGAGTTCGTCCGCCGCGCGAAGGCTCGCAAGATTCTGGATCTGACCGGCTCGGGCGCCTGGCGTGGAGACCTGGCGGTGATGCGGGAAGATCGGCCAGGCGACGGAACCAGGCGCCGTGGTCCTCGTTGACACGTCGGTCTGGATCGAGGTCCTGCGGAAGGCTCGACCCCTGCAGTTGGAGTCGCAGGTGGACCTCGACGACGTGGTGACGTGTTTGCCGGTGGTGCAGGAAGTGCTTCAGGGCATCGACCGCGAGGACAATTTTCGAGCGGCGAGCGAAGCGATGTGGGCGCTCCCCATCGTCGAATCTCCCATGCGGCAGGAGATCGTGCAAGACGCCGTCGAGTTGTATCGTCGGGCGCGCCGGGCGGGCATCACCGTGCGTTCGACCGTGGACTGCCTCATCGCGGCGTGCGCGCTGCGCCACGATCTCACCGTGCTGCATGTCGATCGCGACTTCACGCAGCTCGCGCGCATCTCCCACCTGAGCGAACGGCGAGTTACGCCGCCGCGCTAGAACTGCGCCTGGCAAGGCGCACGATGACCACGAGTACGGCTCCCGCCACATCGGCTGACGGCGCGGGATGCACGAGGAGCAGGCCGCCGAGGGCCAGCAGACCGCGCAACCAGGGTCGATGGCGGAGGCCCCAGGCACCCGTCAGCGCGATGGCCAGCGTCGACACGCCAGCGAGCGCCGTCAGCGACCCGACCACCACATCCACCCATGGGCCTTGCATCAGCATGCCCAGGCCGCGCGGCTCAAGCGTGAAGGCAATCGGCACGAGGAATGCCGGCAGCGAGTACTTCCACGTCAGCATCATCGTGCGAAACGGCTGCCCCCCCGTGAGCGCGGCGGCGGCAAATGGCGCCAGCGCCGTGGGCGGACTGACCTCGGACAACACGGCGTAATAAAACACAAACATGTGCGCCGCCATCGGCGCCACACCCACCGTGGTCAGGGCCGGCACCACCATCACCGCCGCGATGATGTACGACGCGGTCACCGGCACCGCCAAACCGAGAATCCACACCGCCAGCGCGCCGAACAACACGGTCAACGGCAGCGACCCACCTGCGAGCGCCACGATCAGGCCGGCCGCCTTGAGGCCAAACCCTGTCAGCGTGACGACGCCGACAATGGCGCCGGCCACGGCGGTGGTGGAAAGCACCGACAGTGTGTCTTTGCCGCCTTCGGTCAGTGCCGACGCCAGTCGCCGCGGCCCAAGCGGCGTGCGCGCCACCAGGCTGATGGCTACGGCTGCCAGCGTCGCCCAGAAGACGGCGCGGAACGGCGTGAAGCTCAAGGCCATTAACACGGCCACGAGGAACAGTGATGTGAAGTGCCAGTACCCGTGCACCGACAGCCGGGCCGGCGGCAGGGCGCCGACGCCACCCGACGCTGGCAATGCGATGCGCTGCGCGTCGCCCTCGATCATCAGCACAATCGACGCGTAGTAGAGCACGGTGGGAATGGTGGCCATCACGAGCACCTGCAGGTACGAGACACGCAGGTATTCGGCAATCAGAAACGCCGCGGCGCCCAACGTCGGAGGCGACAGCAACGCGCCGATGCCCGAGGCGGCCAGCATCGCGCCGGCGGTGTTGGGCTCAAACCCCGCGCGGCGCAGCAGCGGCCACGCCATCGATCCCAACGTTACCGTGGTGGCCACCCCGGAACCCGAGACGGTTCCGAGGAGAAAACCCGCCAGCGATACCGACCGGCCCGTCGCCGCGGGCGACTGCGATCCGCCCGAGAGGGACAGGGCCCAATCGAGGAAGAACGTGCCGGCGCCTGAGGCCTCGAGCACTGCACCGTAGATGCTGAACAGCGTGATGTAGGTCACCGCCACGTCCAGCGGCACGCCATAGATGCCCTCAAGCGTCATGTAGAGGTTGCCCACAAGGCGCGGCAGGTCATAGCCGCGATGGGCGATGTCCACCAGGCCAATGGACGCCAGTGCGGGACCAAAGACCGCATACGCCAGGAACCCCACGGTGACGATGGGAAGCGCCCAGCCCGTGGTTCGACGGACGGCCTCAGTGATGACGAGCAGTGCGGCGAGACCGGCTACGACGTCGCCACCAGACGGGCTGGCGGCGCGATACCAGAACGCTTCGCCTTGCGCGAGCGGCCACCCCAACCCAAACAGCGTGAGCACCACCCACACCAGATCGATCGCGGGGCCCCATCGCCCGGCCGATGGCTTCAGCCGCAGGGTCGCCCAGACGCCGACGAGCAGCATCAGCGGTCGATAGGTTTGAGGGGGAATGACGAAGAGCACCCACGCCAGCGACAACGCCGACAACAGGAACGCGAGGACGGAGGCAGAGGAAACGCCGCGCAGGCGGGTGGCCAGAGACACGAGCTAGAACACGACCCGCAGCGTGAGACCGAGGCCGTTCTGGAAGTACGACACCGCTCGCGGGCTGGTGGCGTGACTGCCCGACAGCCCGATCTCCGCGCCGGACCTGGCGGAGCCAATGATACGGCGCGTCACGTCCCAGTGTGCGGTCAGGTGCGCAAACGGCACCTCCCCGCCAGGCGAGTGCCCCGCAGCAATGACGCGCACACGCGCCTCGGCCAAGAATCCCCACAGCAGCGACCGTTCAGCGAGGACGCCGGCCATCCCGACCGGGGCGGCTGATTCCAGAATCGGATCCGGTGACGCGTTCAACAGGTCGCTACCCGCTTGCGCCGAGACCAGACGCCACACCTGCATGCGGCCTCCGCCAACCTCGACGCCACGGATCAGACCCCAGACACGTTTCTCCTGCCACCGCACTGAGCCAGCCAAGAGCGACACCTGCTGACGATCGTTCCCCACGAGTTGCCACCCTGTGCCCACGAAGAGGCGCCGATTCGGCCGCACCTGAGTGTGCTCGATGCCCAGGGACAGCCGCCAGGTCGCGCGATCAAACACTCGGCGTCCAAGCGCCCCGTGCACCATGCCCAGTCCACCGCGCTCGGAGGGCTGAAAATACAGCACGCCGCGGAAGGGGCCTGTGCGGGCGACTCCCACGCCCACACCAATGTGCTGCGGGTCAGTCGTCGTCATGGGCGTCAGGGCACGCACAAACAGCTGCCATGAGGGCGCCCGATCGCCGCGTGCCTGCGGCGGGTCGTCGGCGAAGGCCGGTGACACACACACAGCCGACACCAGGGTCGCCGCCGCCACGATTCGGCTCCAGTGCATCGTCGTCATCGGAACACCGTCACGCCGTTGTTGACGAGCCACGCGAGAGAGCCCACCTGGTGTTCCGGCAGGTTCACGGCACTGCTTCCCACACCCTGGCGATCTGAGGACCAGTCCTGAAAGACCACACTGTGTGGCGTGCCGACGGCGCTGCTCACTTCATATGCCAGCGCCATGGCCGACGCCACAGCTCCGGCATCGGTCCTGCCGTCATACCCGGTGACGATCAACTCGAAGTCGATCCCGCGATCGTTCAGGAACCCATGCAGGCGTTTCAAATCACGGGAGGCGTTGGCATCCACGTTTCGTCGATGGCGCAGATCAAAATCCAGACGAAAAAACGGCAGCCGCACACCGACGTTCTCGAGCGCGACGATAAACAGGGTGATGTCGTCCACTGAGAAGTAGGGATAGGGCTCGATGAGGCCAATCCGAATCGCGGGGTGCGCGGAGTGGACGCGGTCGATAAACGCCTTCACCTGCACCACGGCCTGATCGATCAAAAAGTCGCATCGCGCCAGGACGGCACCATCGCGGTTCGGCAGCGCTGCCGTAAATGGCTCGTCCATGGCGATGAACGTCACGTGGCTGCCCGAACCGTAGACCACGCGGATGTCATTGAGTACGACGTTGCCCAATTCGCGCCCGTCGCAGGTGTGTTCCTTGACGGCGCCGGCCTCCACGCCAATCTGGATGCCCTGACGCGACAACCACGCAAAGGCCCCTTCGGGGCGAGCGTCCAACAGACTTGCGCCGTTGTTCGGGCCACACCTCGGGCAAAACCCTCGGAGAATCTGCTGATAGAACTGAAACCCCCGAAGGCGTTCGCGGGCCTCGGCCCAGTCCCCCGCGCCGCTGTCGGTAAACATCGCGGCCAGATCGGCCGACCCGCTGGCGGGGGCCATGATGGCGAAGCGATCAGACGAGGATTCGCTGGGGCCGGTCGGTCGGCTGCACGCCGACACCGCGATCAACGCAACTGCCAGGAACGCCCGGGGGGTCATCGACCACAGAGTCTAGGCCACCGGGGCGTCTAGCGCCAGCCCCGTGCCTGGTAGTACCGCAGGGCGCCTTCGTGAAACGGCACCGGGGCGGTGTCGGGTCCCGTCGCGCGCTCAAGATGACGGCCTTCCGGATGTGCGGCCGTCAGGTCGGCTTTTGCATCGAACAGCGCGGCGGTGATGGCCTCCACCAGTTCCGGCGTCAACCGGCTCGACGCCACCAGGACGTTGCTGACGCCAATCACTGTCACGGGCTGGGCGGTGCCGCGATACGTGCCGCCGGGCAGCGAGACCGCGCGATACAACTCTGAGCCATAACGCGCCTGCAGGGCCGGCAACAGATCGTCCTGCGGGACGAGCGCGATCGTCAGCCCGGGAGACGCCGCCAGGTCCTGGATCGCCGACGTCGGCAGCCCGCCGCTCCAGAAGAATGCGTCTACCTTGCCATCCTTGAGCGCGCCGACTGATTCGCTGGCGCCGAGCGCATGGCGCGTGATGCCCTGCCGCGGATCGATACCGGCCGCCTGCAGCAACCGATCCGCAATCAGTTCCGTACCGCTCCCGGGCGCGCCAGTGGAGACCACGCGCCCTTTCAGGTCCGCCACACGTGCGATGCCGCTGCCCTGGCGCGTCACCAGATGGGTGTAGTTGGTGTACAGCACCGCAACCGTGCGGGCGTTGACCGGCCCAATCGCTGCGAATGGTCCCGTGCCGGCCGCCGCTTCAAGGAGCGTGTCGGCCAGCGTGAACGCCAGGTCCGCGCGCCCCTGCTGCATGAGCTTGAGGTTGTCCACCGACGCGCCCGTCACCTCGGCCGTGACCTGTGTGTTGGCAAGCTTCGAGGTCAGGACGCGGGCCAGCGCGCCGCCATAGGGGTAATAGACGCCGCCCGTGCCTCCCGTGGCGATCGAGAGAAACTGGACCGGAGGTCCCGACGGGCCACATGCCACCACCAGGACCATCAGGCCCGATGCGACGACGAGACGAGTCAATCGGCTAGTCAAGGTGTCCCTTCTCCGCATCGCCCATCCTGATGTCGCGGTGCGGGAAGTACTCGCGCCAGCGGCGACTGACCGTGGCGGCCACCTCCGGACGGCACGTCACTTCCTTCGGATACCAGGGTTTCATTCGAGCATCGATCAGTACGGGCCCACGGTAGGCGATGTGATTGCGTACCACCTGCGTCGCTGCCGCGTGAATATCGGCGGCCGGCTCGAACCGTGTGAACGTCGTCCACAGGAAATTCATTGCGCTGCGCGTGGCGCGGTCGGCATCGTCGGTCAGCACCACAAGCGGCCAACCCTCAAACGCGGGGTGCGCCGCGAATCGGCCCGCCGCTTTGGGGTCACTGGCAAACGCCGGCCCGCCGACCACCAGACAGCCGCCGCAAAAGACGCGGACATCCCGCACATCCGACGGTGGCGGCACGGAAGGACGAAACTCGCGCGGGAGATCGCGCACCGGATCGCCAAGCCCCAGCCACACGCCCTTGGAACCTTCGTTGACCGACGGGCCGCTGTAGTCGAGGGTGTCCATCGACAGGTTCGAGAACACGTAGAGATCTGACTCGGGATTCGTCCTCGCCAGCACGTGTTCGAGCGTCGCGCGAAAATCGCGGAGGTTCACCGACTGGTCGGTGACGAGCAGGAACTTCTGCAGTGACAACTGGCCCTCTCCGAGGATGCGGAACGCGCTCGCCATCGCTTCGCGCCGGTACCGCTGCTTCACCACAGCTGCGGCCAGCGAGTGGTAACCCGTCTCGCCGTATGACCACAACTCGGTGACAGCCGGCATCACGAGCGGGAACAACGGCGACAGCAGATCCTGGAGCAGGTCGCCGATGAAAAAATCTTCCTGCCTCGGCTTCCCCACTACGGTCGCCGGATAGATCGCGTCGCGACGATGGGCCACCTGGGTGACCTGGAACACGGGATAGTCGTGCTCAAGCGAGTAGTAGCCGTAGTGGTCGCCAAACGGGCCTTCGGCTTTCCGCACGCCAGGCGCGACCGAGCCCATCAGCGCAAACTCTGCACGCGCGATCAGCGGATGGGCGTGGCCGTTGGGGCCAGGTAGCTGTGCGATCTTCTCGCCGGCGATGAGTGAGGCCAGCAGGAGTTCGGGCACATTCTCCGGTAGTGGGGCGATGGCGGCCAGGATCAAGGCCGGCGGGCCACCCAGAAACACGGTGGCGGGCAGCGCCTGGTGCTTCGCCTCGGCAATCGCGTAGTGAAACCCTCCGCCTTTGCCGATCTGCCAGTGCATGCCCGTGGACGTGCGGTCGTGCACGTGCAGGCGATACATCCCGAGGTTCGAGCCGCCTTTGTCAGGGTGTGTCGTGTACACCAGCGGCAGCGTGACGAACGGCCCGCCATCTTCGGGCCAACACGTGAGCGCCGGCAACTGATCGAGGCGGACGTCGCTGGTCACGACATCGGTGACAGGTCCCGTCGATCGTTTCTTGAGGCCGACGCGAAGGGCCTGCCTCGCGACGTCGCGCGCCGCCCACAATTTTCCGGGCGTCGGGGGCAGCATTGTTTCGGCCAGATGCACAAGGCGCCTGATGAAATGCAGCGGCCGTGGCCCGAAGGCCATCTCGGCACGGCGCGGGGTGCCGAAGAGGTTCGTCACGAGCGGAAACGCCGCGCCCTTGACGTTGGTGAACAGCAATGCCGGCCCGCCGGCGGCGATCACGCGCCGATGAATCTCGGCGGCTTCCTCCACGGGGTCCACCTGCGCATCGACCTCGACAAGATCCTTGTCGCGGCGCAGCTCATCGAGAAATGCCCGGAGGTCAGCGAACATGATCTGACCACAAGACCCGACACATGAAGGCGTGAAGACATGAAGGTTCCTGGCAGCGACACAGGAATGCTACGGGGGGGGGGGCCTTCAAGTCCTTCATGCCTCGTGTGAACCTAGCGTGTGAGCTTCCGGTACTTGATGCGGTGTGGCTGATCGGCGCCTACGCCGAGGCGCCGCTTCTTGTCGTCCTCGTATTCCTGGTAGTTGCCTTCGAACCACTCCACGTGACTGTCTCCTTCGAAGGCCAGCATGTGGGTGGCGATACGGTCCAGGAACCAGCGGTCGTGCGAGATGACCACCACGCAGCCGGCAAATTCGTCCAGCGCCAGCTCCAACGCGCGCAAGGTGTCAACGTCAAGATCGTTCGTCGGCTCGTCCAACAGCAGCAGGTTGCACCCGCGCTTCAGCAGTTTTGCAAGGTGCAGGCGATTCCGTTCGCCACCCGAGAGTGTGCCCACCTTGCGCTGCTGGTCTTTGCCACGAAAATTGAACCATGAACAGTAGGCGCGCGCGTTGATGGTGCGCTTGCCGAGCGTGACTTCATCGTTGCCTTCGGAAATTTCGTCATAGACCGTCTTGTCGGCGATGAGCGCGTCGCGCGACTGGTCCACGTACCCGATCTGCACGGTCTCCCCCACGCGCAGCACGCCGGCATCGGGCTTCTCCTGCCCCACCAGCATGCGGAACAACGTGGTCTTGCCCGCGCCATTGGGCCCAATCACGCCCACGATGCCGCCGCGCGGCAGTGTGAAATTCATGCCCTCGATCAGCAACAGGTCGCCGTACGCCTTCTTGAGATCGCGCGCCTCCACCACCACGTCTCCCAGCCGGGGACCGGGCGGGATATAGATTTCCACGCGCTCGAGTGTGTCGGTCGTGTCTTCACCCAACAGTTGTTCGTAGGCGTTGAGACGCGCCTTGCCCTTGGCCTGCCGGGCCTTGGGGGACATGCGAATCCACTCAAGTTCGCGCTGCAGCGTTCGCTGCCGCTTGGACTCCTGCTTTTCCTCAAGGGCCAGCCGCTGCTGCTTCTGTTGCAGCCAGCCCGAGTAGTTGCCTTCCCACGGATAGGCCTTGCCCCGATCGAGTTCCAGAATCCATCCCGCCACGTTGTCGAGGAAGTAGCGATCGTGGGTGATGGCGACGACGGTGCCGGGATAGGCGTGGAGGAAGTGCTCGAGCCAGGCCACAGACTCGGCGTCCAGGTGGTTCGTGGGTTCGTCGAGCAGCAGCAGATCGGGCGACTGCAGCAGCAGCCGGCACAGCGCCACGCGGCGGCGCTCGCCACCCGAGAGTTTCGTCACGTCGGCATCGGCCGGCGGCAGACGAAGCGCATCCATCGCCTGCTCCACGCGCGCATCCAGATCCCAGGCGTTGGCGGCTTCGATCGCGTCCTGCACGCGCGCCTGCTCTGCCAGGCACTTGTCCATTTCGTCGTCGGACATCTCCTGCGCGAATGTTTCGTTGATCTCGTCAAATCGGGTCAGCAGCGCGCGCGTGGCCGCCACGCCCTCTTCCACGTTGCCGAGCACCGTCTTGGTCTCATCGAGTTGCGGCTCCTGCTGCAGGAACCCGACGGTGGTGCCCTCGGCGCGGAACGCCTCGCCGAGATAGTGCGGGTCGAGGCCCGCCATGATCTTCAGCAGGGTGGATTTGCCGGTGCCGTTGCTGCCAATGACGCCGATCTTCGCGCCGGGCAGAAACGAGAGCCAGATGTCTTTGAACACGACCTGGTCAGGTGGGTACACCTTGCCCAGGCCCTTCATGGTGTAGATGAATTGGGCCATAACGCGACGAGTGCTCTATTCTGCCCGGAAGCCCCGGGATGTGGGCGGTTTTTCCGCGGGCGCCTTGGGGGGCTCGGGCGTGAAATCCTCGCCGGGATTGATGAAACGATCGGCTTCGAAATGGTACTGCTTGTCGTACAACTGGCGGTAGCGGCCCTGTCGCGCCAGCAATTCGGTGTGTGTGCCGCGCTCGACGATCTCGCCGTGTTCGAGCACGAGGATCTGGTCGGCTGACTGGATGGTGGACAGCCGGTGCGCGATGACAAACGTGGTGCGGCCCCGGCGCAACGCGCGAAGGCCGTCCTGGATCATGGCCTCGCTCTCACTGTCGAGACTGGACGTCGCCTCGTCGAGCAGCAGGATGCGCGGATCCGCGAGAATCGCCCGCGCAATCGCCACTCGCTGACGCTGGCCGCCCGAAAGCCGTACGCCGCGCTCACCCACCACGGTCTGATATTTTTTCTCGAAGCCGTCGATGAACTCGTCGGCATGCGCCACCTGGCTCGCGCGACGAATATCGTCGTCGGTGGCGTCAGGCCGGCCATAGGCGATGTTGTCGGCGACGGGTCCGTCAAAGAGGAAATTGTCCTGGAGCACCACCCCCAGATGGTGCCGGTATTCGCCCAGGCGAAGGCCGCCCAGATCACGTCCGTCCACCATGACGCGCCCACTGGTCGGCCGGTTAAACGCCATCACCAGGCTGAGCAGAGTGCTCTTGCCCGAACCTGACGACCCGACGAGCGCCGTGGTGCTGCCGGCCGGGGCACTGAACGACACGGCCTTGAGCACCGGCACGCCGGGCTGGTATTCGAACCACACGTCGTCAAACGTGACTTCGCCGCGCAGTTCGGGCACGGCGGAGTTGGAGGCGTCGGCCGAGTCCTCACGCGGAGTATCAAGCAACTCCCGTATCCGGTCGAGTCCCGCGAACGCTTCGGTGATCTGTGTGCCAATCGACGCGATCTGGACGACCGGCGCGGCCAGCAGGGCCGTGAAAAAGATGTAGCGAATCAAGTCGCCGAGTGTCATCGTCCCGGCGGCAATGGCGTGGCCCCCGATCGTGATGATCACGACGCCCATGGCTCCGATCACCACGCTTGAGAAGGCCGTGGTGGCCGACACCCCGGTCATCGACTGGGCGACGTTTCGAAAGAGCTTGTGCACCCCTCGCGTGAAGACCAGATCCTCACGTCGCTCGGCCGTGTAGGTCTTGACGACCCGAATACCACCGAGGGCTTCGTTGAGTCGTCCAGTAACATCCGCCTGAATTTTGCCGCGATCGCGGAAGAGCGGGCGGAGGCGCTTGAACGCGTAGGCCAGGGCGGCGCCAAACACGGCCAGCACGCCCAGAGTCACGGCCGTCAGAAACCAGTTCACCCAGAACAGGTAGCCCAGCGCAATCACGGCGGTCACGAGGCTGCCGGTCAACTGCGCCAGCCCGGTGCCCACCAGATTCCGGATGCCCTCGGCGTCGTTCATCACGCGCGAAATCAGCTGCCCGGTCTGGTTCTTGTCGAAATAACTGACGGGCAGGCGCACGACGTGCTCTTCCACACGTCGCCGCATGTCGGTGATGGCGCGCTGGGCCGCCACACCAAGGACCTGGGAGAGGGCAAACGACGTCACGGCCTGCACCAGTGTCGCTGCCCCCACAATCCAGGCCAGCGTCGGCAGCACCTCGACGCGCCCCTGCGTCAGGACGTCATCGACGAGGTATTTCGTGAGGTACGGCAACACCATGCCCGCCAGGCGGCTGACGAGCATGAGCACCAAACCGAGCGCCAGGCGGCGGCGGCGCGCCCAGATGAGGTCGCGCGCCTCGGACCAGGCGGCGGACCAGCGGATCTTCTTTTTAGGAGTCGACAATCAGATCGATTATCGCCGAAACCGGCGGACGCCGGGGGGTGAAGACCTCTGAGGTCGGTTCGCGTCTGGTCGGACGCACCGGCCTCAGAGGTCCTCGGGCGCTATTTCTTCAGGTTGACGCGCAGTTCCATCATCACCTGACGGCGGGAGACATCGGCGAAGACGTGCTGCAGAACCTGACGGTTGGTCAGGTTCACGGTCTTCAACGTCGTGATGTACTTCCCACCCGACCACTTGGCGCCCAGACTGGCATTGATCGTGGTCTGCGGCGCGGTCGTGCCGACATACCGCGCGTCGAGCACGTCCTGCCAGAACGCCTCACCCGCGTAGCTGACGGACGCCGAGCCAAACAGGCGCGCCGCCAAGTAGTTGACGCCGGCGCTGAAGCGGTTGTTCGGCGCCAGATTCAGTTCGCTCAGCGCGAAGTTGGGATCCGGGTCCCTCTGGTAGGAGTAGTTCATGTAGGCCGATGTCGTGGGGTTCAGTGACGCGTCCACACCCAGTTCCAGCCCCTGATTCTTGACCTCGCCGAGATTCAGATAGGTGAACGCGGTGGGGAAACGAATCGGCGCCCGAGTGGACGACCCGTCATACAAGGCCGCCCAGGCCGGCACTCCGAGCGATGCGGGCCAGCCGACCGGCGGCGTCAGCCGGCCGTACTCACCCGTTTGCGTGAAGAAGATTTCATCGCTCAGCTTCGTGTAGTAGTAGGCGGCCGACACCGTCACGCGATTGCGGAAGGTCGCCGAGTAGCCAATCTCGAAGGCGTCCATGCGCTCTTCGTTCAGGTCCTGATTGCCAACCGCCGCAGTGGGCACCCTGAAGACCGAGGCCCCGAACGCCGGGTTGAACAGGCCCAGCGGCACCGCGTTGGTGACGATGGTATCGAGGTTGTTGTTGATGGCCGAGGGTGCCCGGAACGCGCGGTTATACGACAACCGAATGGACGAATCGGCGGTTGGCTTCAACAGCAGCGTCGCGCGCGGCGACACCACGGGGCTCTCGATCGACGTGAACTTGTCAACGCGCGCACCGAGAACGACCCGCACTTTGTCACCCAGGAAAATTTCATCCTGCACGTAGATGCCGCCCTCTTTGCGCTGATTCTCCAGCGTGGCGAGCGACAAATCAAACTGGTTGTAGCGGAGGTTGCCGCCGTAGGTGATCACATGTTTGCCGGCGATGGCCTTGGTGTTGCTCAACTCCAGGTCAAAGGTCTTCGTATTGAAGTCCAGCGTGACCGGGCTTCCGGCCGTATCAACCGCAACGAGGTTGGTCGCGTCGCCATTGAGGGTGTTCATGAACGCCTGGATGCGCAGCGCCCCCTTCGAGTAATCAACCTTGCCGTAGCTGAACGTGGTCCCCGGTTTGATGTCGAACGGGCCGATCCCACTGTGCATGATGCCGTCTGTGCCGGCGTGGCCACCCGAAAACGTCCACCGCTGGCCGTTTGAGCCGTCGTAGTCAAAGCGCAGGTCCACTTTCGGTTGAGACGTGCCGGTGTTCTTGTACGTGGGATACGGGGTTCCGGTGCTGTTGCCGCGAATCAGCCCCGTCGGTCGCGTAAAGGCCTCTGACTGGTAGGTGCCCACCGACAGCTTGTACGCCCACTTATCGTTCAGGACCTGCGCGTGGGTGATATTGCCGTAAACCAACGACCCATTGCGGACGCCCTTGTTGGTGATCACACAGGGGCCGCCCACCAGCGGATTCGCCCCACAGTATTCCTTGCCGAAACTGCCGGCGCCCAGCAACAGGCTGGTGCCTTCCATCTCGCGGGGCGTCTTCGTGATCACGTTAATCACCCCGCTGAGCGCGTTCGCGCCCCAGACCGCCGACGCCGGCCCGCGGATGATTTCAATCTGCTTGATTTCGGCGGTGTTCGACGGCATGAAGTCCCACATGACGAACCCGAAGAAATCCTGATACAGCGTGCGTCCGTCGAGAATTGCCAACTGCGATGTGGCCAGGGAACTGGTGGCCGCTCGGCTCGTGATGTTGATGTCACGCGCCGAGAGCTGCGTGATGTTGACGCCGGGCACTGAACGCAGCAGGTCGGCGTAATTGTTCGAGGGCGCCACTTCGAGGGCCCTGGGGCCGATGACCGTCATCGTGGCCGGCGCGTTCACCAGCTGCTGTTCGGTCTTGGAGGCCGACACGACAACGGTCTCCTTGTAGACGGGCTCTTCAGGCTTGGCCGTCGGCTTCGGCGGCGGCTGCTGGACCGGCGGGGCCTGTGTGGGCGGAGGCGGGGTCTGGGCGTCAACGGAACTAGCTAACGCCGGGCCTGCCGTGAGGCTGGCGATGGCGACGAAAAGTACAGCCGTGCGAAACGCGTTCATGGTTTCTCCCTTGGGGGTAGTCCGATTCGGCGACTATCATAAGCCTTTCCGAACGCGGCAGTGACATCCCCTCCAGACGCCCCGCCCGTCGACCCGGTTGATCCCGGTCCGCCCGTTCGCCCTGAGTGGCCGGACCTGACCGACGAACAGCTGCTCGATGTTCGTTTCCGCGACCTTGGGCTGACTATCGAGGGCTCAGCTCTGGAGCCCAGGATCAGCCAGCTGCACGAGGAGTTGGCCGCTCGCGGCATCACCTTCCGGCCGCACTACTGGCTGTCGACCGAGTGGTTTTGCCCCGACGGGGTGCCGGGCATCGCCATTCCGTTCTACCTGGCCCATCCGAGGCTCATGAAGCTCGAAAAGGCCTAGATGCTGGAGGTCGAAGGCGGAACGCCTGAGTGGTTCATGCAAATCCTGCGGCATGAAGCCGGCCACGCCATCGACAACGCCTATCGCCTCCGCCGCCGACGCCGCCGGATCAACCTGTTCGGGAAACCCTCCGTGGAGTATCCGGAGGTCTACCTGCCAAAACCCTATTCGAAGAGTTTTGTGCTGCACCTCGACTCCTGGTACGCGCAGAGCCATCCCGACGAGGACTTCGCCGAGACCTTTGCCGTGTGGCTGACGCCAGACAGTGACTGGCGCGTGCGCTTCAACGACTGGCCGGCTGTGAAGAAACTCGAATACATGGACCAGTTGATGCGCGGCGTGGCCGGTCAGCCGCCGGTTGTCACCTCGCACCGCCGCGTCGAGCCGACCGACCGGGCGCGCGGCACGCTACGCCGGCACTACGCGAAGAAACGCGAGCAGTACGGCCTGGAACACCCGAATTTCTACGACCGCGACCTGCGCCGACTCTTTTCAAGCGCGGCGGAGTATCACCACAACCTGAAGGCCTCGCGCTTCATCAAGCGGATCCAGCGCGACGTGCGGCGTCATGTGGCCGCCTGGGCCGGGTCGTACCAATACACCATCGATCAGGTCATCGTGAACATGATCCGGCGCGCCGAAGAACCCGACCTCCGCCTGATGCACCCTGAAGAACAAACACGCCTCGACTTCATGCTCATGCTCACCGTGCAGACGATGAACTATCTCCATTCGGGACGCCATCGCGTGGCGCTTTAGGCGGCGACGCGACGAAACGCACGGCAGCGACTCAGAAATGCGAGAATCGCTCATGCCTGTACGAATCGCGCTCTCCGGACTGTTGCTCCTGTCGATGTCCATGTCGACGTCCGCGTCCCTGCTCGGTCAGACGTGGCTCGAGGCGTATCGCGAACCAGCGAGCCGCCTTATCGCGGCGTCGCAGGCCTCGGATTTCGCCTGGCAGCGCCTCGCCGAAGTCACTGACCTCTACGGCCCGCGTCTGTCGGGCTCGGTCGGCCTCGAACGGGCGATCGACTGGGCGGTGGAGACCATGAAGAAGGACGGTCTGGAAAACGTCCGCAAGGAGCGCGTGATGGTGCCCAAGTGGGTGCGCGGACGCGAAAGCCTGCAGTTGCTCGACCCCGTCCCGCAGCCCCTGGTGATGCTCGGCCTGGGCAATTCGGTCGGCACCGGCCCCGACGGCGTGACCGGCGAGGTCATTGTCATCAAGAACTTCGATGACCTCGAGGCGCGGGCCGCACAGGTCAAAGGCAAGATCGTCCTGTTCAACGTACCGTTCACGACGTACGGCGAAACAGTCCAGTACCGTTCCGCCGGGCCCTCAAGGGTGGCGCGCCATGGCGCCATCGCCATGCTGGTCCGCGCTGTGGGGCCGACCGGGCTCCGGACGCCGCACACCGGCTCCACCACCTACGCTCCCGACGCGCCCTCGATTCCCGCGGCAGCCATTCCCGTCGAAGACGCGGAACGCTTTCAGCGCCTCCAGGACCGTGGTGTGCGCATTCGCGTGACGCTCTCGATGGACGCGCATTTCGAAGCCGACGTGGAGTCCTTCAACGTCGTCGGCGAACTGCGCGGCCGTGAACTGCCAGACGAAGTGGTGGTCATGGGAGGGCACTTCGACTCGTGGGATGTCGGCGTCGGCGCAACCGACGATGCGGGCGGGTGCATTGTGACGTGGGAAGCCGTGCGCCTGATGAAAGCTCTGGGCCTGCGCCCCAGACGCACCATTCGAGTCGTGCTCTGGACCAACGAAGAAAACGGCATGCGTGGGGGGAACGCCTACCGGGACCAGCACATGGCGGAACTCAAGAATCACGTCATGATGCTGGAGTCCGACGGCGGGGTGTTTGACCCGGCCGGGTTCGGGTTCAGCGGCCCGGACGGCGCGCGCCGCACGGTGACTGCGATCGCCACCCTGTTGACGGGCCTTGGAGCCAACAAGATCGAGGCCGGCGGCGGCGGCGCAGACATCGGCCCGAGTGTGCAGGCCGGAAACATTCCCGCGATGTCACATCTGGCGGGCGGCAACTACTTCCTGATTCACCACACCCCGGCCGACACGGTGGACCGCATCACGCCGAAACAGATGGCCGACAACGCCGCGGCCATCGCCGTCATGACCTACGCGATCGCGGACTTGCCCTGGCGCCTGGGCAGCGAGAAATAGCCAGCCGGCGCCCCCAAGGGGCGCCAGCGATCGGAAATTACTTGACTGTGAACACGATGAAATCGCCTTTTTGCTGGTGTTCTCCGGTGGCGACCGCGTCGAGGTTCACACCCGGCACCATCGACACGACCACTGTGTGGGCCGCAGGCAGCCGGCGCCGAACCCGTGACGCGGTACCAAGGCCGTAGTCCGAGTGAAACGCGCCGTTGTAATGGACCAGCAGCGGACGCGTGCCGGGCTTGGCAGCGGCCGCCGCGGACCAGCCGATCGCGATCGATTCGGCCATCGTCTCGTCCTTCAGACACTGGGACCCGTAGTACCGATCCATCTCTGCGGCGCCGGTGTGAGAGCCCATGACTTCCTTGAACCGCCGATAGTAGTCATCGTCGGTCGGGCACTGCCAGTCAGCGGCGAACCAGGCTTTGTCCGATGCTGACTTGCTGCTGAGGACGTCGAGGCCGGCCTTCGAGATTTCCGACGCAAACGGCCGTGGGATGTTGGCCGCAATCACCGGCCACTGCTGCGCCAGGGCAAAATCCACCAGGGGCTTGTAGTCGGTGGCATACCGCGGCCAGGGGCGCGAGGCGGCCAGGAACTCCGACTCACCCAACTGGCCCGATCGGAACTGGTCCAGCCGGGCCTGGACGTCACGCTCGAACATCTCGAGGGAGAGGATGACGTCACCCCTGCGGCGGGCCAGGCCTTCGAGAATCGCCCGCTCGAGCCGGTGGGTGTTGGGGTCATCATGCTGCTCGCCGACAAACACCACGTCGGCTTTGGCAAGGGCGGCCACCATGGTCTCGAAGTCGGAGAATTGCCCTCGCGCCGTGTCGAAGACTCGGTGGGGAACATAGCTCTGAGCCGAGAGGCCAACCGCGGCGGTCACGGCGAACATCAGGCCCAGCAGGTGGGTTCGGGTCATGGTCGGATTGTAGCCGCGGACGACAGGCGGATGATATAAACCAAGGTCGCACGTTCACTTTTTGGGGATTTCACAATGGTTCCGAGCACTGCCACCGCGGTCACCGATACGTTCTGGATGTTGCTGGCCCTGGGCCTGCTGGGCGGCTTGACCGCGATGATCATGGCGGCGAAGTACCGTCGCGATGTCATGAAGGCCGCGCCGGGCAACCCCCGCATGCAGGAAATCGCCGGCTACGTCCGGGACGGAGCCACGGCCTACCTGCGCCGCCAGTTCAAGGTGGTGGTGCCCGTGCTCGTCGTCGTCGGTATCCTTGTCGCCTTTGGCGCCAATTACCAGCTGTTCCAGCAGCCGGGCGGCCCGTTGATGACGCTCTTTATCCTGCTGGGGTTTGTCAGCGGCGGCCTCGGCAGCTTCTGGACGGGCTGGACGGGCATGAACATCGCGACGCATGCGTCGAGCCGCACCGCGTGGGCCTGCACCGACGAAAAAAACGGCCTCAACGCCGGGCTCCAGATTGCCTTCAAGGCCGGGTCGGTCATGGGCTTGTCCGTGGTGGGCATCGGCCTCCTCTTCATCGTGGTCTGGCTCGGCCTGTTCGCGGTCATCGCCCCAGACCAGCCCGCGCTCGTGGGCCAGGTGATGGTGAGCTTCGGCATGGGTGCGTCGATGGTGGCGCTGTTCGCGCGCGTGGGCGGGGGCATCTATACGAAGGCCGCTGACGTGGGCGCCGACCTGGTCGGCAAGGTGGAAGCCGGCATCCCGGAAGACGACCCGCGCAACCCCGCGACGATTGCCGACAACGTGGGCGACAACGTGGGCGACGTGGCCGGCATGGGCGCCGACCTGTACGAGTCGTACAAAGGGTCCATCCTCGCCGCGATCGCGCTGGCGGCAGCCGCGGCCATCAGCCTGGGCCACCCTGAGGCCGCCTGGACGATGATTATTGCGCCCGTGGCGATTGCCGCCGTGGGCATCTTCCTCTCGGTCGTCGGCAGCCAGTTGGTGCGAACGCAGGAGAACGCCTCCCTCAAGCAGCTGCTCGGTGGGCTCCACCGGGGTGTCAACGTCGCCTCAATCGGCGTCGGCGTCCTGTCGGGCGTCATCTGCTACATCTGCTTCGCGGACGTCTACAACCTCATCCCCGGCGCCACCTGGTGGGGCGTGTGGCTGGCCACGGTCGTCGGCCTCGTCTCGGGCCTCATCATCGGACAGGGTTCCGAGCACTACACGGCGTACGACTTCCGTCCCACCCAGGAAGTGGCCGAGTCGAGCGCGACCGGCCCGGCCACGGTCATCATCAGCGGCCTGGCCGTGGGCATGATGTCCACCTGGATCCCGATTGTCACCATTGCCGTGGCCACGGCCCTGGCCTACGGCCTGGCGGGGGGCTTCGCCGATCCATCACTGGGCCTGTATGGCATTGCTCTCGCGGCCGTCGGCATGCTCTCCACGCTGGGCGTCACACTCGCGACCGACGCGTACGGCCCGATTGCCGACAACGCCGGCGGCAACGCGGAAATGAGCCATCTGGGCGACGAGGTGCGCAAACGCACGGACGCCCTCGACAGCCTGGGCAACACGACCGCGGCCATCGGCAAAGGCTTCGCGATTGGGTCCGCGGCGCTGACCGCGTTGGCGCTGATCGCAACGTTTGCGACCCTGGCGCAGGGCACACGCAGCCAGGCGGATTTCCTTCAGACCATTTCACTCGTCGACCCGATGGTCATCAGCGGCATGTTCATCGGCACGCTGCTCGTCTTCGTATTCTCCGCCATGACCATGACGGCGGTCGGCCGCGCAGCGCTCGTGATGGTCGAGGAAGTGCGGCGCCAGTTCCGAGAAATTCCCGGCATCATGGAAGGCACCGCGACGCCCGACTACGCGCGCTGCGTGGACATTTCGACTGACGGCGCGCTGAAGAAGATGGTGGTGCCGTCGATGATGGCCGTCGTCGTGCCCGTGTTTGTCGGCATCCTGTTCGGCGTGGGCGGGGTCATCGGCATGCTGGCCGGCGGCCTGGCGACGGGGTTCGCCATGGCGATCTTCATGGCCAACGCCGGCGGCAGCTGGGACAACGCCAAGAAGTGGATTGAATCAGGCGAACTGGGCGGCAAATACCTGAAGAACGCGGCCGGCGAGCACGTCGATGCCTCGGGCAACCGAGTGGCGCGCAAAGAGGATTCCAAGAATCCGCGTCACGGCGCGGCCGTCATCGGCGACACGGTCGGCGACCCGTTCAAGGACACATCCGGTCCCTCCCTCAACATCCTGATCAAGCTCATCAGCATGGTGTCGGTCGCCACCATCGGCATCACCATGGCCGTCAACGACGGCGAAGGGGTGGTGCGCGTGTTGATGGAGATGATTCTCAGATAGATGACGCGTTCAGCTCGCGGACATTTGCCGCTGCTCGAGAGCGAAGCCGTCCACGTCCTCAGGGAAGTGGCGGCCCAGTTTGAGCGACCCGCTCTGCTCTTCTCAGGCGGCAAGGACTCGGTCGTGGTCACGTGGCTGGCCCGCAAGGCCTTCGCTCCGGGGCCCGTTCCGTTTCCGTTGCTCCACATCGACACGGGTCACAACTTTCCCGAGACCCTGATTTTCCGCGACCGGTTCGTGGCACAGATGGGCTGCACGCTTGTGGTCCGGCACGTCCAGGACTCCATCGATCAGGGGCGCGTCCAGGAAGAAACCGGGCCCTCCGCCAGCAGGAACGCGCTGCAGACGACGACGCTCCTCGATGCGATCAAGGAACTGGGCCTGGATGCGGCCGTGGGCGGGGCGCGGCGCGATGAAGAAAAAGCTCGCGCGAAGGAACGGGTATTTTCGCATCGGGACGCGTTCGGCCAGTGGGACCCGAAACACCAACGGCCCGAGTTGTGGAACCTCTACAACGGACGCAAGAACCCGGGTGAGCACTTTCGCGTGTTTCCCCTCTCGAACTGGACGGAACTCGACATCTGGAAGTACATCGAGGCGGAACGGATCCCGTTGCCGGACCTGTACTTCGCCCACCCGCGTGAGGTGCTCGACCGGGCCGGAACCCTGCTGGCGAAGACCGCGCACATCCAGGTGGGCCCGGACGAACGCGTGGCGGTGCGCATGGTCCGCTTCCGTACTGTCGGCGATGCCACCTGCACAGGCGCGGTGGAATCATCCGCATCGACCGTGGCGGACATCATCCTGGAGACGGCCGCGGCCCGCCTGACCGAACGCGGCGGGCGCGCGGACGACCAGCGTTCCGACACGGCGATGGAAGACCGCAAGCGACAGGGCTATTTCTGATGGATCTGCTCCGCTTCACCACGGCCGGCAGCGTCGATGATGGCAAGAGCACGCTCATCGGGCGCCTGCTGTACGACACGAAGTCCATCTTCGAGGACCAACTCGAAGCCGTGGCGGGCGCCAGCCGCCGGCTCGGCGAGGATCGCATGAACCTCGCGCTGCTGACCGACGGGCTGCGCGCCGAGCGGGAACAGAAGATCACGATCGACGTCGCCTATCGCTACTTTGCAACGCCGCGTCGCAAGTTCATCATTGCCGACACACCGGGCCATGTGCAGTACACCCGCAACATGATCACGGGCGCCTCCACAGCCGATCTCGCGGTGGTGCTCGTGGATGCGAGCCGTGGCGTGCAGACACAGTCGAGGCGGCACGCGTTCATCACGTCGCTGCTCGGCATTCCGCACATGGTGGTGGCTGTCAACAAGATGGATCTGGTGGGATACGCCGAGTCGATCTACGACGAGATCGTCCGGGACTTCGGAGCGTTTGCCGCCAAGCTCACGGTCAAGGACATCACCTACATTCCGCTCTCCGCACTCGAGGGCGATAACGTCGTCGAGCCGTCGTCGCGCATGCCTTGGTACCAGGGGGGGCCGCTGCTGGCCAAGCTGGAGACGGTGACGGGAAATGCCCGGCGCAACGCGATCGACTTCCGGTTCCCTGTGCAATGCGTGATCCGGCCCCACCAGACGTTCCGCGGCTTCGCCGGCACCGCCGTGTCGGGATCGGTCTCGGCCGGAGACGAGGTCGTGGTGCTGCCCTCGGGCCTGACCACCCGCATCAACACCGTCGAGACCCTGGATGGTCCGCAGGAAATGGCCACCGCCGGTGATGCTGTCGTGCTGACCACCACTGAGGAGATTGACATCTCGCGCGGCGACATGATTGTACGGCGCAAGAACCTGCCGACCGTGGCGCGGCGAATCGACGCGTACCTGTGCTGGATGGACGCGGCGCCGCTGGTCCCGGGCCGACCGTACATCCTGGCGCATACGACGCGCCGGGTGCAGGCGGTCATCGATCTCGTTGAATACCGGGTGAACGTGGATACCCTGCATCGCGATGCGGCGCCGACGTTGGCGATGAACGAGATCGGTCGCGTGGAAATCACGACGGCAGACCCGATTTTTTTCGACTCGTATCGCCTCAACTCAGCGACAGGTTCATTCATCCTGATCGATCCAGCCACCAATGCCACCGCTGCGGCAGGCATGATCCGTGGTGAGACACAGGTGGACACGAAGGTGTCGGAGGGAGTGACCTGGCAGGGATGGAACATTCCGCGCGAGGAACGTGAGAGCCGGCAGGGTCACACGGCCGCGGTCGTGTGGCTGACGGGAATGTCCGGCGCCGGCAAGACCACGATCGCCCGGGCTGTGGAACGCCGGCTGTTCAAGTCAGGACGCCGGACGATGCTGCTGGACGGAGACCATCTGCGCCACGGCTTGTGTGGGGACCTTGGGTTTTCGCCTGCTGACCGGGCCGAAAACATCCGGCGCGCCGGCGAGGTGGCGCGACTGTTCTTTGAGCAAGGTGCGATCGTGTTGTGCGCGTTCGTGTCGCCGTATGCCGCAGACCGCGCCCGAGTGAAAGCGCTGCTGCCCGAAGGACACTTCGTGGAAGTGTTTGTCCAGGCCGACGTGGAGACGTGCCGGGCGCGTGACCCGAAGGGGCTGTACGCGCGGGCGGCTGACGGCCGGCTCGACCAGTTCACCGGTCTCACCGCCCCCTACGAAACGCCCGCCGCCCCTGAGTTGACCATCGACACCCGGATCACCTCAGCCGAGGCTGCGGCGGAGATGATCATCGAATACCTCTCTCGGGCTTGAGACCCAGGCCTTAGGGCCTGTCAGGAAATAGGTGACGCATTTGGACCGCCGATCCATCCCGCCTGGCTTTGTTGCTCCTCCCTCAAATACGCTGGGTATTCTCGGTCGTCGCGCCTCGCCATGCGGGCGCCTCGACGCTCCAAATGCGTCACTTATTTCCTGACAGGCCCTTACTCCGGGTAGTTGTGCCGGAGTTCGACCGGCTTCACCTTCCGCCGGCTCTTGATGCGGATGTTGATGAACTCCACGAACACCGAGAAGCCCATCGCAAAGTAGATGTAGCCCTTCGAGATGTGCTGCCCGAAGCCATCGGCCACAAGCGACATCCCAATCAGCAACAGAAATGACAGCGCGAGAATCTTGACCGTGGGATGAAGTTCCACAAAGTCAGAGATAGATTCAGCGGCCATCAGCATCACCAACACGGCCAGCACCACCGCCGTCACCATCACGGTCAGGTTCTCGGACATGCCGATGGCCGTGATGACCGAATCGAGCGAAAACACGATATCGAGAAGCATGACCTGGGTAATCACGCTGGCGAACGTCGCCGCCGCCTTCCCTGAAGGCTGTCCTTCCTCGCCTTCAAGCTTGTCGTGAACTTCGTAGGTGGCCTTCGCCAACAGGAACAAGCCTCCACCGATGAGGATCAGATCCCGGCTCGAGAAGCTCTGCGAAATGATCGTGAACAGCGGCTCGGTCAGACGCGCCATCCACGAGATCGAAAACAGCAGCGCGATGCGCATCACCATGGCGGCCATCAGGCCCACGCGACGCGCGCGCTTCTGCTGGTCCTTCGGCAGCTTCCCAGACAGGATCGAAATGAAGATGACGTTGTCGACACCCAGCACGATCTCGAGGAACGTCAGGGTGACGAGGGCAATCAACAGTTCTGGCGACGTGAATATTTCCATAGGTCTTGTGGTTTGGGACGCCTTACCGGCGTTTGATCATCACTTTGAGTTCGGCCCAGCCCGTCGCCTCGAAGTACTCGAGACGGATGCGGTGGCGCCCGGCGCTCAAGGGGACGCGATCGACCTCAGAGCCGTGGATGTCCCATCGCTCGAGCATGAGTGTGTCGTCCACCCACACACGAATGCCATCGTCGGTGATGGTCACGAGTTCGTAGTTGCCGGCTGGAAGGGTGACGATGCCTTCCGCACGCATCGCGAGGCGGTCGGCGGGCAGGTCGGGCATCATGGCCCGGCCGCTGATGAGATCGAATCGGGGCACCACCTCGGTCTTCGTGGCCGGCTGGCTCAGTCGCGCCGCGAACGCCTGAGGCGCCGTGAGAGGGTCGGCCTTCTCATCCCACGTCCACCACCGCGTGTTCCACGCGATGGCGGGTTCGAACTGCTCGTAGATGAAGCGGTGCGATTTCCCCGCCGGTGTTCGGCGGCCGCGCGCATCCACGACTTCAGCGCCGATGTAATCGAACTCCAGGCGCAGATCCAATCCAGGCCCCGAGGGGGTGACGACGAGATCGGCGCCGATGGCGCCGGCCTTCGTATTCACGGTGCCGCCGCGGGCAGAGACGAGCGTCCACTTCCCTTCCGGTCCGAGCACGCGAAGCTTGAGCGGACGGTCTGTGGCCTTCCCCACCGGCCACAGCTTTGGAAACCGGTAGTCGTAGGGCCCCCACTCGTCCACGATGATGGTGGCACGGCCACGGCGCGACTCGGGCAACCGGGTGTCGATCCCGCCTGCCAACGGCTTCCACGCGTCCTCAATCGGCATCTGTGGCAGCCTGAGGGGCGTGGCGGTCGGTGCCGCGTCCCATTTCAAACCGGTCACGTCTGTGCCGCCCTTCATCAGCGTGCCGATGGTGCCGCCGACCGAGTTCAGCGACAGGTCGAGACCGGTCGTCCTGACCACATCCAGCAACGTGCCGTGATTCTCAAAGCGGTTGGCTTGAATCAGGTAGTCGCGGCTCCGCGTGTCACGGGTCTTCGGGTAGCCCCAGTTCGGGTCCTGGGTCGCATTGGCCCACAACCGAAGGGCGACCTTGTCATTGCTGAACGTATTGCCGACGATCTTGATGTTCTGGCCGTGTTCAATCGCGAAGGCTTCATCGTTGCCCGCGAAGCGGTTGTTCACGAACTCGGTGTCGTAGCTGTATCCGCCCCACACGCCGTGCCAGCAGTCTTCCACGCGGTTCCCGATGAAGCGGTTGCGGCTGAACGTGACCTCGATCCCGTTGGCCACCGCGTGGCTGAAGTCGTTTTCCACAAACACGTTGTCATTCACGCCACCCTGGCCGGTGTCCATCGTGGACTGGCCCGCCCACATGAACACACCATCCCCGCCGTGCGTGGCTGAATTGTGGTGGAACGTGTTTCGGCTCGACTGCTCATACATCAGGATGCCGGTGGAGTCCTGGCCGCGGAAGTAGAAGCCGTGGCTGTAGCCGCGCACCGCGTAGTCGAACTTGTTGTGCGCGACCGTGCTGTCGGTGGTGCGATACATGCCGAGGCCGATCGATGACAGGTACGAAAAGTCGTTGTTCCAGATCTTCAGCCGCGCCGATCGCGTGACCATCAGGCCGTTCTGGCCCTGAGTCGCCCGGCTGTGGTCGATCTCGGCGTCATCGCACCCGCTGAGATAGATCGCGGCTCCGAAGCGCAGCCATTCGTCTTTCTCGTTGTTGTGGTACGACATCCAGTCGACGAGGCTTTCTTTTTCGATGCCCGACCAGAGGCGCTGCTTCCAGTTGTAACTGAGGTCGAGGCCGGTCAGATGCAGGAAGGGTGACGAGCGCGCGAGGATGGCAACTTTGTAACCGCGAATCGATCCGCCGCGGATGGTGACGTGGTCGCCACCGGCGACCTCGATCCCGGTGCCGGCGTAGCCGTCAGGGTCGGCGTAGGGCGCGCCGCCCTCGAGAGTGACGCCGGTGAGGTCCAGGGTGATGTTCTGGCCGCGGACGGTGACGGCAGACGTAGAGGCATTTCCGGCCAATCTGTACACGCCCGGTTTGATCTTGGTACTGACGCTGATGATCATGCCGGGCGTGAGGGGCACTTCTGGCTGGGCTTGCGCGGCAAGGGACGCGCTCGGCAATGAGCCAATGGGCCAATGGGCGAAGCAGGCCCATGCCGCAATGAGGCAAGCGGCCAACCGACGCCGCCGCGCTCTCCGGACGCTGACCACGATTCCACTCATCGGCTCATTCACCACACTGGCCCCATTTCATGCATTGCCTCATTGCCTCATTGGCCCATTAATGAGACGCCGCCTAAATCGCGAACGTATCCGGGTCCCACGAAATGCCCAACTCTTCGGGACCCGCCATATACCCGAGCATCGCAGAAGCGGCGACGACAGACGGAGACGCGAGGAAGCCCTCGCCTCCGTAGCCCATGCGATTCTGCCAGTTCCGGTTAAACGACGTGATCGCGCGCTGGCCGGGCGACAACGCGTCCTCGCCCTGGCCAAAACATGGACCGCACCACGACCGCCGAATCACCGCGCCCACAGACCGGAACACGTCGGCAATGGACTCCCCCCCCAGCCGTGCGTCAGCCGTCTCAATCTGCCGGCCCACGGCACCGCTGCCAGGGAACACCTTGAACTCGGTGGCCGCTTTGACGCGGCCCAGTCCTCGTGCAGCGCGCAGCACCAGCGCGGCCTGCAGCAGGTCGTCGTAGCTGCCGTTGGTGCACGACCCGATCATCGCCTTGTCGAACGTGACCCGTTCACGCGCCACGTCGCCGGCGTGAAACGCGTTGCCGGGACTGAACGGCTTGGCAATCATCGGCGCGACGTCCGACAAATCGAACACCTCGTCGATGTCGTACACCGCGTCGGCGCCCGGCGTGACCATCGGGTACGGCAGTTCGGTGATGCCCTTCGCGCGATACCATTCACGCGTGGTCTCATCGGGCGCGAAGATGCCATTAAGCGCCTCGGCCTCGGCCATCATGTTCGCGATGGTGTTGCGCGACACCATCGGCAGTTGACGCGTGGCGTCCACGAACTCCACCGACATGCCTTGCGACTGTTTCGCGCCCCATCGCCGCAGCAATTCGAGCACCACATCCTTGCCGCCGACCCAGGGGTTCAGGCGGCCGACGAACGACACTCGGCGCTGCTTCGCCAGGGTGAAGTAGATGTACCCGGTCGACCAGCCAAAGCCCAGGGTCGTCGAGCCCACACCGATCCCCACCGCGCCATAGGCTCCGTACGCGCGGCTGTGCGAGTCGGCGCCGGGAATGAACTGCCCCGGCATCACCAGGCCTTGCTCGGGAAAATAGAAATGAAAGATGCCGTCTCCCGGCGCCGCGTAGTACGGCTTCTCCATGCCGTGGTAGGCCGCAAAGGCCCGGCCGATGGACGTCTGCTTGTCGTCTTCGTCCTTGCCGGTGAACACGAAGTGATCGTTGGCCACCGCCGCCTGCCGGGGATCGATGGTCCTGCCACCGATAATCTGGTTGAACGTGTGAATGGAAAACGGCGCGGTGCCATCGGACGCCGGCAGCAGGTCTGCATACGCCCGAAGCGTTGCGCCCGGCGTGAAGTCCACGCGCGTCAGATCCCGATCCACCCGATGGGCCCAGATGATCTGCTCGGTGGTGGTCATCCCGCGAGCCAGCGCCTCATCCGCCCAGTCCAGCGAAGGCGTCGTCTCAACCGAACGGCGGAACTCCCGACGCCCCACGGCGAAGATCCCGCCGCCTCGACGGATTTCTTCCTCCTTCACTGACAGCGGCACCGGCACGTAGCTCTTGCCCTGGGTCACGTTGGCAATGGCGCGCGATACGGGATCAAACGTGAACGCGTCGGCGTCGCTGGCATCGGCCACGGCGTCGGGACATTGCACGACATGCAGGCCCAGGTTGAAGGCATTGCGGCGAAAAATGTCGCCCATGTTCTGGCCGCAAATGATGACGAGCTCAAGGCCCACTTCTTCGGCCACGCCCTTGAGCCCCGCGGGACTCATTTCGCGAGAGGACCCGATGGCGAATCGATCGCCGGCGATGAGGAACGTCTCGCCGCGGTGGACGCGGGCCCGGAAGTCGGGCATCAGGTGGCGGAAGGCACCGGCTTTCCACCGTTCGTCCAGAGTGTCGAGGCTTTCTGAGACGCAGTCGGTGGCCGGTGTGATCTGGTCAGTATCGATGGCGTCGAGTTTTTTTGTGCCCGCGGGCGCCTGTGAGTCCCAGATGATGAGCGCGCGGCCGCGAATGAGCGTGGTGGAACCGGCCGCCTGTGGCACGGGGGCTGGAAGGTCGGCGACGGCCACGCCAGGTTTGAGCCGAGCAGGCAGAATGGTGTGCATCGCGAGTATTTTACTCTGCGACGTGTCCTGTGACTCGAACGCGGTGCACCGCCGCACGGGCAGCGCAGGGAACTTCGGGAACGTCGGGTCGATATCTGACCACCCGCACCGCAGAAACCGGCCGCCGCGGTCGTTCTGAATCCATCGCGCATGCCGGCAACCGTCGCACAACCCCGCGCGACCGGCTTGCCGACCGGCCTCTCCTTGGTTCATCATCAGGTCATGCTCCCGAGGGCCTATGTTCACATCTGAAGCCGTCACACGGCACGTGCGGGTGTCGGTGACGGCCGAGTATTCGCCCGAGCGATCGAAGCCGACCGATACGCAGTGGTTCTTTTTGTACACGATTACCATCGCCAACGAAGGTCCCGACGCAGTGCAGTTGCTGACCCGGCACTGGATCATTACCGATGGCGCGGGCCATGTCGAAGAGGTGCGGGGGCCGGGCGTGGTGGGCCAGCAGCCGACGCTGGCACCCGGCGAGACGTTCACCTACACGTCGGGGTGTCCGTTGTCCACGCCCTTTGGCCTGATGCAGGGCACGTATCAGATGACCACGAAAGACGGCGAGCAGTTCGACGCGACGATCGCCCCCTTCACGCTCAGCGAACCGTACACGGTGCACTAACGGCGCTGGCGCGCGGCCCTGAAGCTCCTGATGCCGGCCACGAGATAGATGATCAGGACCGCGGCCATCAGGCTGCGCGCAATCGCCGCCGCGGGCATCGGCACGGCATCGCCCGACAGGAGCGCGGGAAGGGCCATGAGCCCTGACATCGAACCGAGGATGCCCACAAGCGCGATGCCCATCGCAAGGTGCATGGCCGTCTTGCGTGTGGCCTCATGGCGCCCGTAGTACCCCAGCATGGAGATCACCATCCCGAAGACCGCAGGGATGAGGGCCGTGGGACTGGCCATGTCGGTCGCCACGTAGCCGCCAATGCCGATCACCATCAATATCAACCCGATTGTCCGGCTCAACTGCGCCACGCTGACCTCCTCATCCAAACGTACATGGTTGCACAATCGCGTGCGCCAGGTGCGACAGATACTGCGACCGGGGGATCTCCACCGCACCAAACTTCGCCAGGTGCGGCGTGACCCACTGGATATCGAGCAACGTCATCTGACGCGCACGCATGTGCGTGACGAGCGCGGCCAGGGACACCTTGGACGCATCCGTCTCATGATGGAACATCGACTCACCAAAAAACGCGCCGCCCAGATGCACGCCGTAGAGCCCGCCGACCAGGCGACCCTCGCGCCAGCACTCGACTGAGTGGGCCAGGCCGAGGCGGCGCAGCGCGAGATACGACTCGATGATCTCGTCAGAGATCCACGTGCCTTCGTCGCGGGCGGACGCGCACGCACGCATGACGCCCTCGAAGTCGCGGTCGATCACCACCTCAAAACGGGCGGATCGCACCACTCGAGCCAGCCGGCGCGACACGCGCATGCTATCGAGCGGAAGGACCGCGCGCGGGTCCGGCGAAAACCAGCCGATTCGGCCATCCTCCATCGCCATCGGAAAGTAGCCCTGACGGTACGCCTGAATGAGGAAGGGCGGCTCGATCACACATTTCCTTTTTCTGCACCGAGAGCTTACCATCTGAGTTCGGGCACCATGCCTCGTCCCGTTTCACCCTGGCTTCCCAAGTCGATTCTGACGCTCCGGGACTACAACCTCGTCACCTTTCGGCACGACCTGATCGCCGGGATTACGGTCGGACTGGTCGCACTCCCACTGGGCATGGCATTTGCCATCGCGTCGGGCCTGCCGCCGCAATCAGGCATCTACTGCGCCATCGTCACCGGCTTCCTGATTTCCGCCCTTGGCGGATCGCGCACGCAGATTGGCGGGCCGACCGGCGCGTTCGTTGTCGTGGTGGCGGGCATCGTCGCCGAGTACGGTGTCCAGGGTCTGTTCATGTGCACCATGATGGCGGGCGTGATGCTGATCCTGCTGGGGATCACCGGCACCGGCTCGGCGGTGAAGTTCATCCCGCGTCCAGTCATCATTGGATTCACGAACGGCATCGCGGTGCTGATTGCGAGTACGCAGATCAGTGAATTCCTGGGCGTCAGCGTGACTGAGAACGTCGGCGAGTTCCTCGATCGGATGGCGGCGGTGTGGCGGCATATCGACACGGTGTCCATGGGCTCGGTGGCCGTGGGGACCGGCGCGCTGGCCGTGATCCTGCTGGTCAACCGTTTTGTGCGGGTGGTGCCCGGCACGGTCGTCGCCCTGCTGGCCGGGACATTCGCGGCGTGGGCCCTCGATCTGCCGGTGGAGACGATTGGATCGCGATTCGGCAGCATCCCTGCGGGACTGCCGGAGTTTCACGTCCCGGCCTTTGATCCCGCACTCATCACCAAGCTCATTTCTCCGGCGGTCACGGTGGCGATGCTGGGCGCGATCGAGTCATTGATGTCGGCGGTCGTTGCCGACCGCATGAGCGGCGACCGGCACAATCCCAATGTCGAGCTGATTGCGCAGGGCGTGGCAAACGTCTTTTCGCCGATGGTCGGCGGACTGCCCGCCACCGGCGCGATCGCGCGGACGGCGACCAATATCCGGTCAGGCGGCAAGACGCCGGTGGCCGGGATGATTCACGCGCTGACCCTGCTGGTGGTGCTGCTCGCTGGAGCGGAACTGGCGGGGCTGGTGCCGATGGCGGTACTCGCCGCCATCCTGTTTGTGGTGGCCTGGAACATGGGCGAGTGGCACGAAATTCCAGGTCTGCTCAAGCAGTCCAGAGCCGACGTTGGCGTGTGGGCTGCAACCTTCCTGCTGACGGTACTTGCCGACCTGACTGTGGCCGTTGAAGTGGGCATGGTCCTGGCGGCGCTGCTGTTCATCCGGCGCGTGTCGCACACCACGACCGTGTCACGCGTGACAGATGACTACGTGGACGAAGGCAAGGTGCATGTCCTGCAGGACAAGCCCATTCCGCCCTACGTGGCGATCTTCCGCATCCACGGCCCGTTCCTGTTCGGCGCCACAGACAAGATCACACGCGTGCTCGACCGGCTTGACGAACTGCCGCCGGTGGTCATCTTCCGGCTGCGGAACATGACCGCGATTGACGCCACGGGCACGAAGGCCCTGGAGGAAGTGGCGATGCGCCTGCGCGCGTCGGGACGCACCGCCATCTTCTGCGGTGCGCTGCCGCAGCCGCGCGCCATTCTCGTGTCGTCAGGCTTTCCCGAACGCGTGGGCGAAGAGAACGTGTGCCCGCACGTGGATGCGGCCCTGGCGCGCGCCCGCGCCGTGTACGACAGCCGCTCAGCAATTGGGAACTGACTATGGCTCGATGGTTTCGGCTGGCGTGCGCCCGGCATCCGCACGTCCGGACCCGGCCAGACGGCTGATGGCCCGCACGGTCATGTCATGGTCCATCAGCATCTGACACGACAGACGCACACCGGTCACTCCCTTGGCTGCCAGCACGGTGCGCTCCGCCTCGGTCATGGACTCGGGTTCACCTGAGATGAACTCCACCCGGCACGTCGTGCACCGTGCCTTGCCGCCGCAGGCGTGCAGCTGATCGATGTGCGCATCCTGTTCGAGCGCCAGCACCAGGCGCTTGCCCATGGCCACGTCGAACGTTCCTTCACCCTCAACGGTCAGTAGCGGCATCTTCGTGAATCTCCAAGATTATCGATGGTGATCGTATCGTCGCCGAATTGTGGGAATGAGATAGTCCCGGAATGCACGTTCGAAGTCGAATTTCGGCGCAAAGCCCCAGTCCGTCCGGGCGGCCTCGTCGTCCACATCCGAAGGCCAGGAATCAATGATGCCCTGGCGTTTGGTGTCCACGGCGAACGACACCTGTGCGTCCGGGAAGGCCTGCAGCACTTCGCGACGCACCTCGTCGGCGGTCGGGGCAAAGGCTCCCAGGTTGTACGTGGTCTGCGTGAGCGCAGCCTTGGGCGCAGCCGCCAGTTTCAGCAACGCGTCCACGCCATCAGGCATCGCCATGAAGGGAATCTGTGCATCGGGCCGTACGAAGCATGCATACGGCTCACCCTTGGCGGCCGCATGAATCATCTCGGGGGCGTAGTCAGACGTGCCGCCCGACGGCACGGTCATCGCGGAGATGAGTCCGGGAAACCGCACAGCCCGGAAGTCCACGCGCCCGGCCATCGATTCGGCCGACAACTGCTTGTAGTGCCTGGCGTAGTACTCACCCAGTTGTTCGCAGTACAGCTTGTTGCAGCCATACATGGTGGTGGGATGCGTCCATTCGTGCTCCTTGACGCGCCCGGCCTGCCGCTTTGCGTCAAGTGACGTCATGCCATACGCCGCAATCGAGGACGGATACAGGAACGTGACGGGCCGCCCGTGCGACTCGGCTTCGTGCTGCGCAAACTCCAGCAGATTGAGCGTGCCCTCCACATTCACCTCGTGCGCCATCACCGGCGAGAACTCCGACCGTGTGGAGAGCAGTGCCGCCAGGTGGAACACCATATCCACCTCGAACTCGGAGTGAATCCGCTCGAGGAGGCCGCGGTCGAGGATCGACCCTGTGAACTCGCGCGCCACATGTTTCGCCAGTGGCGCCTCAAGCGGCGCCACATCCAGGGTGACGATGGGTCGGGTGCCATCGGCCGAAAGTTGTTCGATCAGGCCGTGGCCAATTTCACCGCCGGCCCCGGTGATTACGACGACAGGTTTACGCATGACTTATCCAAGCATCAGTCCGTGCACCACCGAAACGACGATGGAGAGGACCGACAACACAATGCACACCAGGGCCCACACCATGTGGTTGACCCGCTCGGGTTCCAACGGGTCCAACACGCGGCTGGCGAGATACCCGCCGATGAATCCGCCGGCGTGGGCGTAATTGTCGATGCTCGACATGACCAGGCCCATGACGAACATGAACACCGCGTAGTACACGGCCTGCCGGTAGATATCGCTCGACCCGCTCCGCCGACCATAGTGCACGAGCGCGCCCAGCAACCCGAAAATGGACGCGGAGGCGCCAACCGTAAACGGTGCGCCGTGCAAAATCGGCAGGGGCAGAAAATTGAGATAGTGGCCCGCGAATGACGTGAGCGTGAAGCCGACGACACCGCCCACGGTGTAGATGATCACCATGCGGCCGGGCCCGTACAGGTCCGCGACGGCCGGTCCCAGCTGCCGCACCCAGTACAGGTTGAAGAGGATGTGGATCAGGCTGCCATGCAGCCAGGTGGCACTGAGCACGGTCCACCAGCGATCGAACCGAAAGACCGGAATGGAGCCGCTCGCGCCAAACAGCAGCAGGCTGTAGGTGTTCGGCGACAGGAAGGAAAAGCCCGCCAGACCGATCTCTCCCCGCGACGCGACGAGGGTGATGGCAAACATCAGCACCGACAACCCGATGACGAACGGGATGAACCCGAGGTCACTGCCCAATCGCCGGACGGCCGAGGCAAACCCCCACAGCCCGGGATTGCGGCGTCCGCAGTTGTAGCAGCGGTCATCATTGACGCCAACCAGATACCCGCACGACACACAGACGACGGACCCGGAGGTTTGGCGGCCGAACATTGCGAATGATTGTACATGGGGTCCTGGGGTCCAGAGGGCAGGTCCTCCGGATACACTGCGGGACATGCGAGTGCTGGTTACGGGTGGCACCGGTTACCTCGGGCAGGCGATTGTCCGCGCGCTGATTGCTCGCGGACATACGGCGGTGGTGTACGCGCGCGGTTTGAACGCCACATCGAAAAAGACGTCGGGTGTCTTTTTCAAGGACAGGGTGGCGAAAAAGACACCCGACGTGATTTTCGTGACCGGCGATGTGCGCGACCGCGACGCGTTCGTCGCGGCCGCCCGCGGCTGCGACGCGCTCATCCATACCGCCGCGCTGGTCAGCGTCTGGCGGGCGGACGCGCGCGCATTCGACGACATCAACATCGGCGGCCTGCAGCACGCGGTGGAGGCCGTGCGGGCGCACGGCCTCCGCCGCCTCGCCTACACCTCGTCGTTCCTGGCGCTGCCACCAGCAGGACGAGACGTCCCGCTCGTGGCCAATGACTATCAGCGCACCAAGGCTGCGGCTCGCCTGGTCGCAGACCAGGCGCACCGCGAGGGTGTGCCAATCGTCTCGATGTACCCGGGTGTCATCTACGGACCGGGCCTCTTGTCGGAGGGCAACCTCATCGGCCGGATGATCGCTGACCACCTGGCGGGCCGACTGCCCGGCCTGCTCGGGGCGGACCGCCTCTGGTCGTTTGCCTGGGTGGACGAGGTGGCGCGCGCCCACGTCGCGGCCCTCGAGCACCCGAATCCGCAGCCGGGGTACCAGGTGGGTGGGCCGAACCTGCCTCAGCGCTGCCCCTTCGAGGTGCTGCGCGATCTGCGTGGCACGCCCCTGCCTCGACGACTGCCCCTCTGGGTCGGAACGCCGGTCGCCTGGCTGGACGAAACGCGCGCCCGACTCACAGGACACCCTCCCCAGCTCACCCGCCCCACCCTCGAAATCTTCCGCCACGACTGGCCTCTGGACAGTTCGGCCGCCGAACGGGACCTGGGGTATCGCCAGAAGGATCTCGCGGAGGGCCTTGGCGAGATGTTGGGAAGTTGGGAACTGAGGAACTGAGGCGCTGGGGACCTGACCTAACTGTTTCCTGTCAGTTCCCGTCATAACGGAGCAGATGCAGCTCGATGATGCGGCCGCAGTCGTAAGGGCCAGGGAAGGCGACCAGGATGCCTTCAGGGTGCTGGTCGATCGGCACAGCCGAAGCCTGTATCGACTGGCGTTCCGAATGACGGGTCGGGCCGAAGACGCCGAAGACATTGTGCAGGAAACGTTCATCAAGGCCTACAAGCAGCTCAGCCGCTTTGAAGCCCGCGCGAACGTCTCCACGTGGCTCTACCGCATCGCGTTCAACTGCTCGGTGGACTTCCTGCGATCGCGGCCCAGGCGGCAGATGGTGGCCGACGACCATGTGCTGGAGGGTCTGGCGGCCTCACCAAACGCACCGACCATGGATGACCTGGTCTATGCGGGACAGATTGGCGAACAGCTGCAACTGGCGCTGCGAGACCTGTCGGGACAGGAACGAGCCGCGTTCCTGATGCGGCACTACCACGGCTGTTCGATTGAGGAAATCGGCGACACGCTCGGCTTGAAGACAAACGCGACGAAACATTCGATCTTCCGCGCCGTGCGGAAGATGCGGGTGGCGCTGCAGGGGTTTTGAGATGAACGACATGGCACACGACACACACAAGGCGCATCCGGGCGAAGACGACCTCGTCCTGCTGTTTTACGGCGACACCGACCCGGCTGAAGAAGCGGCGCTGACCGCACACGTCGACGCCTGCGCCATCTGCCAGCCGCTCTGGCAGGAGATCCGGGTCACTCTTCGCACGGTGGATGCGGCCGCCGTCCCCGAACCGCCCGCCGACTTCGAACGGGTGATGTGGGCGCGAGTGCAGCGCGAACTCGAGGACATTGCCGTACCGTTCTCGGGGTGGCGCGCGGTGCGCCGCTGGGTCCCGACCGGGGCGTTTGCCGCCATCGTTCTCGCCCTGCTCATCGCAAACCGCGCCTGGCCAGGCATCGTGACCGACGCCCCGATGCCCGATACCGTCGATGCGGCAGCCAGCCAACCCGAGCGCGCGCTGCTCGTCGCCATGACTGACCACCTCGAACGCAGCGAGTTGCTGCTGGTGGAAGTGATGAATGCGCCGGCCGATGATGTGCTCGAGCCGGGCTTTGAACGGGCCACGGCCGACGACCTGCTGTGGTCGAGCCGGCTGTATCGCCAGACCGCCACCCACACGGGCAACGGGCACCTGGTGGCGATGTTGGAAGACCTCGAGGGTGTGCTGGCGGAAATCGCCAGCAGCCCGGATGCACTGAAACGGGCGGACCTGGACGCCCTGCGCTCTCGGATCGAACAGGACGACTTGATCTTCAAGGTGCGTGTCGTGACCGACGAAGTTCGCGAACGCCAGAAAACGATTGTGACGGCTACTGAGGGAGACCTATGAAACGACTACTGATGATTGTTGCTGTGTTGGTGATTCCGGCGTCCGGGTTGGCCCAGGTGGCCAGGCCGCCGGTTCCCCCCGCGCCGCCCGCGCCACCGGCCATGCCCACTGGCGAGATGCTCCGGGTGCAGGACGCCATGGCGCTGGCGCGAACGGCGTTCGAGGAACAGCGCAGGGCGCTTGACGAACATCGGGTCAGCCTCGACGGGATGAAGTTCGACATGGACCTGGGCCATATGCAGAACGGCTTTGGGGTGACGTCCGCGGGCGGCGGCGCCTACGACATGGGCCTCAGCCTGTTGTCGCGGCGCGACTACGAGCGGGCCATCGTTCGCTTCGACCAGGTCATCACCGGGAAGGCGGCCCGAACGGATGCCGCGTTGTATCACAAGGCCTTCGCGCTGTATCGGCTCGGCCGCAGCAGCGATGCCACGACGGCGCTGTCGGCGTTGAAGAAGGACCATCCCCGGAGCGCCTACCTGAAGGACGCCGGCGTGCTTGAGGCCGCCGTGCGGCAGTCGGCTGGACAGCCCGCGCGTCCCGAGCAGGCGGATGAAGATGAACTGAAGATGCTGGCGCTCAACGCGCTTCAGCACACCGATCCCGAACGCGCGCTGCCGCTGCTCGAGGGTGTGCTCAACGGCGCCAATTCACTCCAACTGAAGCAGCGGGCCATCTTCGTACTCGCGCAGAGCGCGCAGCCCCGTGCGCGCCAGATCCTGATGGACATTGCCAAGGGCGGCGGCAACCCCGACCTGCAGCGCTACGCGATTCGGTATGTCGCCACTGGCGGCAAGCGTGGCGCGACCAGCGCGGAACTGCGTGAGATCTACGACACGACGCAGGACGTCGAGATCAAGAAAGCGGTGCTGCAGGCCTGGGGACAGTCGGGCAACATGACCGCGCTCAAGGATGTGGCCGGTGGCAACGGCGTGATCGACCTGCGCGAGTCCGCGATCGGCCAGATGAGCAACGCGGGCGCCACCCAGGACTTGTGGACGATCTACCAGAAAGAGCAGAACCGCGACCTGAAGATGAGCATCCTCACGCGTCTGGGTTCGCTTGGCGCCGCCGATCGCCTCAGCGAAGTGGCCAGAAGCGAGCGTGACGTCGAACTTCGGCGCCGGGCCCTTCGCAGCCTCGGCAACATGCGCGCCGATAAGTCTGGCGCGATCCTCGCAGACCTGTACAACCGCGAAGAGGACGGGGAGAACAAGAAGACGATTGTCTCGTCCCTCATGAACCAGAACAACGGCGAGGCGCTCGTGGCCATCGCGCGCAAGGAAACCAACATGACGCTCAAGCGCGACCTCGTGCGCAAGCTCTCGACCATGAGCCGCAACAAGGCGGCCATGGACTACATGCTCGAGATCATCAAGTAGGCGTCGGGGTCCAGGGTCCAGGAGTCAAGAATGCGAAGAATGATGACGATTGGCACACTGGTTCTGGCCGTCGCGGCGGTCGCGGCTCAGACGCCCCAGATTCAGAACGCCCAGATGCACACGCAGGCGGTCACGTCGCTCGCACGCGACGTGGCCGCCCTCGCCTCACAGGCCACCACTCCCCAATGGGTGGCCTGGCAGGTCCCGATGACCGATGGCGAGCGCAATCTCTGCTGCTACTACTCCGACGACGGCATGTCGAACGGTGTGCGCGGCTGTCGCATCGAGCCGCACACCACCGACGCGCGGTCCACGCCTCCCCAATTCCCCGCGCCCACAGGGCCGGTCCGTCTCGAAGCCGGCACTCAGGTGACCATGTTCGTCAGAGTGGTGGACAAGCGCATCGAACGCCTGCGCGCGCTGACCGATGACTGCCCGGTTGATGCCGGAGGCCTTCCGCTCCACTGGCTGACCGGTGTCTCGGGCGCCGACAGCGTGGCGTGGCTCAAGACCCGCGCCCTCGATGAAACGATGGAGGTGGACGTGAAGAGCCGCATCGCCAGTTCGGCCGTCAGGGCGATTGCGCTGCACCGTGACCCAAGCGCCGTCGCCACGCTCATCGAATTTGCCCGCTCGGTTCCCCTCACGCCCACCGCAGTAACTGTGCGCCGAGACGCCATGACGGGGCTGGGACAATCACGCGATCCCCGAGCCCTGCAGTTTCTTCAGGCGATCATCACGAAGTAAGCGCCTGATATGCTTCTCAGCGGAGCTCCCGGGCGTGCACCTCGCCATGCGGCTCCGGCTCATTGGAGGAGCATATGGCGCTCATCATCCGTCGTCCCCGCTCTGTTGCTGCCGGCCTCACGCTGGCGTTGATTCTGGCTGGTGTCTGGTCGCTGCCGCTGCTGGCCGGGCGAACGGTCCGAGTGGCACCCGGTCAAACCGCGGCCTCCGGTCTGCCGCCGTATCTGAACTTGTTTGCGTGGCGCAGCATCGGTCCCGATCGCGGCGGCCGCTCGCTGGCCGTGTCCGGCGTCGTCGGACGGCCCAACGACGGCTACTTCGGTGCTGTCGGCGGCGGTCTGTGGAAGACCACCGATCGCGGTGAGACGTGGGTGCCGGTCACCGACGGGCAGGTGGGCAGTTCGTCGGTTGGCGCCGTCGCGGTCTCGGACACCAATCCGGACATCGTGTTCCTCGGCATGGGCGAGACATGTATCCGGGGCAACATCATGTCGGGCGACGGCGTCTATAAATCGACCGACGCCGGCAAGACCTGGACACACATCGGCTTCAGAGACGCAAAGAACATCTCCAAGATTCGCATCCACCCGAAGAACCCTGACATCGTTTATGTCGCGGCGTTCGGGCACCACGGCGCGCCCAACGACGAACGCGGCGTCTTCAAAAGCACGGATGGCGGTAGGACGTGGAAGCGCACACTGTTTCGTGACGCCAAGACCGCGGCGATCGACCTGTCGATCGATTCGCGCAATCCGGATGTGATGTATGCGGCGATGTGGGAGGCCTACCGTTCCGAGTACACGATGTCGAGTGGCGGCCCAGGCAGCGGGTTGTTCAAGTCCACCGACGCCGGCGAGACGTGGACGGAACTCACGCGCGCACCGGGCATGCCCTCGGGGCTCATCGGCCGCGTTGGCGTGTCTGTGTCCGGTGCGGATTCCAACCGCGTGTATGCCCTCGTCGAGAATGCCAACGGCGGATTGTTCCGCTCGGATGATGCAGGCGCCACGTGGACACTGGTCAACAGCAACCGCAACATCCGCCAGCGCGCGTTTTACTACACCCACGTCACGGCGGACGTGGCCAACGCGGACACGGTCTACCTGTTGAACGTCGGCACATTCAAGTCCACTGACGGCGGCACGACCATGACAAGTTTCGCGGGCGGCGACTCACACGATCTGTGGATTGACCCTGCCGATCCGAAACACATATTGCACGCGAGCGACAGTGGCGGCGCCGTCACCTACACCGGCGCGAATCCTTTCACGGCGCGCGATTATCCGACGCCGCAGTACTACCACGTGGTCACCACCAGACATTTCCCGTATCACGTCTGCGGCGCGCAGCAGGATGGCAACACGGTGTGCCTCCCCAATGAAGCGGGTGGTGGCGGTGGCCGCGGAGGCCGTGCCGGCGGCGCCGCGCCAGAGATGTACAGCCCCGGTGGCTTCGAACCCGGCTACATCGCTCCTGATCCCAAGGACCCGGACGCCTTTTTTGCAGGGGCGGTGAACGGCGGATGGCTCGTCTACACAAATCGACGCACCGGCCAGCAGCGTGAGGTGCATCCCTACCCGCGCATGTTCTCGGGCGAACCATCGAGTGCGTTGGTGGAACGTATTCAATGGACGTTCCCCATCATCTTCTCGCCGGTGGACACACGCGTGCTTTACACCTCCACGCAGCACGTGTGGCGAACCACCAACAACGGGCAGCACTGGGATCGCATCAGCGGCGACCTGACCCGGCACGATCCAAAAACCATGGGGCACTCCGGCGGTCCGATCACGGGAGACATGAATGGTCCCGAGGTCTATGCCACGGTCTTTGCGCTGGCGCCCGGCAAGACGGACGCGAACATGCTCTGGGCGGGATCAGACGACGGGTTGATTCATGTCACACGTGATGGCGGCAAGGCCTGGACGAACGTCACGCCGAAGGACATGCCGGAGTTCGGCCGTGTGAGCATCATCGACGCATCGTCATTCGACGCCGGCACGGCCTACGCAGCGGTGAAGCGGCCGCTGCTCGATGACTTCTCTCCGTACATCTTCCGCACGAGCGACTTTGGGCGCACGTGGACAAAGATCGTGACCGGGATCAGCAACGAGGAATACGTCAATGTCGTGCGCGAGGATCACAAGCGTCGTGGCCTGCTCTATGCGGGCACGAACAAGGGCGTCTACATTTCCTACAACGACGGCGCCACGTGGCAGTCGCTCTCACTGAACCTGCCGAGCCTGCCGGTGTCGGATCTGATTGTGGAGGCTCGTGACCTCGTGATCTCCACACACGGGCGCGGGTTCTATGTACTTGATGACATCGCGCCCATTCGTCAGTTCAGTCCAGCCGTGCCGTCCGCGTCACCGGCCTACCTGTTCGCACCGGAGGATGCCTATCGGTCCACCAACGGCGCGCAGATCAAGTACTGGGTCAACGGTCCGGTGACGAATCTGACCATTGATGTGCTGGACAAGGCGGGCGCGGTGGTCCGATCGTTTGCGGGCGCGGCGGGCGGAGCGGCCGCTGCAGTTCCAGCCGCAGGCCGTGGCGGCGGTCGAGGCGGCGGTGGTGCGGGCAACGCGACGATGGCGCAAGGCATGCAGAACGTGACGTGGGATTTGCGGTATCCGCCTGCCACGAGCTTTCCCGGGATGATTCTCTGGGGCGGCGGGGTGCAAGGGCCCGCAGCGGCGCCGGGAACGTATCAGGTGCGGCTGACCGTGAATGGCGTGACCCAGACGCAGCCGTTCCTGGTCAGACGGCATCCCCTCCACATTGACGAAACCGACGCGGATCTGCAGGAGCAGTTCGACCTGGCGATTCGTATTCGCGACAAGACCAGTGAGGCCAATCAGGCGGTCATCGATATCCGTCGAGTCAAGGCGGACGTGGCGGACCGCATGACGAAGTCACCCGATCCGAAACTGAAGGCGGCGGCCGAGGCGCTGGTCTCCGGCCTGAGCGAAGTGGAAGGCGAGATCTACCAGGTGAAGAATCAGGCAGGCCAGGACCCGCTCAACTTCCCCATCAAGGTGAATAACCGGCTGGCATCGTTGTTGTCGATGGTCAATAGCGGCGATGGCAAGCCGATCGGGAATGCGGCGCTGATCCTGGCGGCGCTCAGTGCTGAATTGAAGGTGCTGACCGACAACGTTGATCGTATCCTGACGACGGAGCTGGCCGCCTTCAATGTGGAAACGGCCCGGCTCAGGCTGGAGGCGGTGCAGGGGCGGTAGACGTCAGTGCCCCAGTGAACAACGCCAGTGGCGAACGCCACCAGTCGATGGATGTCCAGGGCGCGGGGTTGGTGTAATCCACTTCGCCTTGAACGACCACGGTGGTTCCAGGCAGGATGACGGTGCGGCCGTCGGGCGAGAGGATCCACTGCTCGCCCCACTCGTACAGCCACATCGCGTCGCGGGTGAGCAGGCGCACACAGGCGTGGCTGGCGGGATACCCGGGCAGGTCGAACTCGTGAAACGAGACGCCCCGGCTATTGATGAAGTTGAAGTACCACTTCAGCAGCCATGCATCGTTGTCGGTGCTTCGTCGGCTCTTTGACTTCCACGTCAGGTTGTACACGCCTGCCGGAGTGGCCGTCTCCTTGCGACCGGTGCTGACAGGCCCCCAGCGCACCAGTCGACCGTACTCGTATGCGCCAA
>Ga0105044_10000670_pt1 | contig 43180 bp, 27 predicted proteins | sample MAT01_FD_78092 | JGI IMG/M metagenome (GOLD analysis project Ga0105044, IMG submission 78092) | Freshwater microbial communities from Lake Fryxell liftoff mats and glacier meltwater in Antarctica - MAT-01 | ecosystem: Environmental > Aquatic > Freshwater > Ice > Liftoff microbial mat | place...
AGTTCCAGGGATCGTGTAGTATGCACGATCTCTCCAACTGCCTCCTTTGAAAACACGCGCACGGTTGTTTACGAGTGTGGTCTGACCCCATTCGTACATCCTGTTGTTGTCGGTTTCATACGAAGCGTCGTAATAGAAAATGCTGCTCTGGAAGTCTCCATCCACATAGTCAATGTTGTCTGCCTTGCGATAGTTGCGGCGATCGATGTTCTCCTCCGTTTGCACGTTTCTCATTTTTTGAGTACCTGTGGTATTGATAATATAATCGGCCATACCATCTCGCAAGTCTGGAGCAATTGGCGAATCAGAGCTGGTGATAAGGTCCATTATTTCCTGCATGAGTGCTTGCGCCTCATCCGATTTGCGCTCCTTTTCCTTCTCGTTCGCTTGCTCCATTTTCTGAAGTCCTTGATCGATCAATGTCATGTCAGTAGCAGTCAACTTAGTGCCGGCTTGCTTCTGATATTCGAGGAAGAAACGATTCACGGCTGCGATATCATACACGTTATAGTCATACTTATCAGCGATTGTGCCATCGCTATTCAAGTTGCGTGTCTGGAATACGTTACCCCGGAACGGACGGAACTCCCCTTTGTCTTCTGCAGATAGCGGACGATAGACGTCCATCACCCACTCCGACACGTTTCCAGCCATGTTGTACAATCCGTAGTCATTTGGTGGATACTGATACACCGGAGCAGTTATATCCGCATTGTCATTCAGGTAACCCGCCACACCCATCATATCACCAGCACCTCGCACGAAATTGGCGCGAATGGTACCGAAGAACTTGCCACCATTGTCATCGTTACGCACATAGTGACCGTTCCAAGGATACGTTTTGCGATCTGTAATTAATTCCTGAAACGAGTTTCCGATCAGACCAAGAGCCGCGTATTCCCACTCCGCCTCGGTGGGCAGGCGGTATCGGGGCAACAGAATTCCGTCTTGCATACGCACCCTGCGGAAACCAGTTCCTTTTGGATTGAGATCGGCTATACCATCGGCAGCAGCTTCGCCTTCATACTGACCGTTGAGGTAGGTCTCTGTGGTGAAATGCTCTTCGTCGACCTGGGCTGTGGGGTTGTGCACCAGCAGACCTTCACGAATCAGGATGACTTCATTCACCCTGTCAGTGCGCCACGCGCAATAGTCATTGGCCTGCAACCAACTTACGCCTACAACAGGGTAATCCTGAAAGGCTGGGTGACGCAGATAATACTCCACGTATGGTTCATTGTATTCCATTTTCTCCCTCCATACGAGGGTGTCAGGAAGAGCGCGGTTGATGATTTCAGGGTAGCTGTCCCCGTAGGTAAGACCAAGCCAGTGAAGATAATCCAGCCAGTATTGATTGGTTACCTCAGTCTCTTCCATATAGAAGGAAGAGACGGTAATATTACGTGGAATTGCATCCCAACTATAGTTTAGATCATCTTCCACACGCCCCATTGTGAAGGTTCCACCTTCAATAAGGACGAGACCCGGACCAGTTTCCTGTTCGAGATAGTCGATGCGTTCAAATCCCCCGTTTTTGGGGTCGTTGTATGCCCATCCTGTGGCTCCCGAGCGATTTTTTTCGCAAGAGGATAACAAGGCACTAGCCCCAAGAAGGGCTAGGAGTTGAATACGGCTTGACCACTGTTTCATGATTTCCCTGGTTGAAAACGTCTGGTGAGCGAAATTAAAGAAAGAACTAGAAAGACGGGCACGCTATTGTGCGGAACTTAGGTTTTTTAGGCCGGCAATCAAATGTGATGGCCAAAGAGACCTCGTGAGAACCTCCGGTAGACGGGGTGAGTTCCGAAATGGTCACGTCATAGCTGTAACCGAAACGGATCACATCAGTCTGAATACCGATGGTTGTGATAAACGAGTCGCGGTACTTTTCACCGAACAGTAAGCCACGGAACCAAACTCCGGCCACAATTGGACCTTTGTTTACGTACATGCCGAGGTTTAACTGCTGAAACTCCCCCTGGCGGCGGTAGAGAATGTTGGGTGATAGAGTCGCGTCAGCGTCCTTTCTTTTCTTCTGAATTGGAATAACTGCTCCTGCGTGAGCGGTGTACTTCATCGGCAGGCGACTCGTGCCTACGATAAGCGATTCGTTTGGCTCATTGAGGTGATGCACAGCCACACCAGCATAGAACTTGTCGCTAAATCCGAGAAGACCTGCGCTAAAATCTACGTTAGAAACACGGCCTCCGCGAGGAACGTCTTGTGTATCGTAGATAAAACCTTTCCGAGGGTCAATCATATCGCCAAAGGTGAGCTTACTCCAGTCCAGCGACTTTTGGAAGTAAGTAGCCTGAAGACCAGCTTTGAGAGAAAACTTTCTTGAAATAGGTTGCTGATACGAGTAAATACCACTGAGCGTAGTGGTGTTTAATGTGTTTTGAGCTGCGCGATCGTTGACCACCATGATGCCCAATCCACCCTGAAGAGTTTCCACGTGCTGATCGTAACTCGCACTAGTGGTCACAAACGATCCAGACAATGAAGGCCATTGATTTCGATAATTCATGACCAGTCGTGGACAACGGGCCGTACCTGCAAATGCGGGATTCAGGTAGAGCGGGTTGGCATAAAACTGAGTGAATTCAGGGTCTTGGGCGCTAGCTGTAGTTGGACAGCAAGTAATAACCGCAAGAGCAATTAAGAGGAGGGTGGTACTTTTCTTCATCCGCGCTTTTTTACGTGAGGGTAAAAAACGAATTAGCAATATTACTAAAAAATGCAATCCCAAAAGGGACTTGGTGCACAATAACAAGACTAAGAGTATGTTTATGCCGTTGCTTCATCTCTTTTATTCGACTATGAAAGTTTGCCTGCCTGCCGCCCTCATTGGGCTTTTGACACTTTGTTTTTCGAATCCCACCACGGCCCAGAAGGGCCGTCAAATCAGCATTTCTCAGGAAATTGCTTGGACTGACCTGGCCAAACAGCCGGGGTTGGATCCAGTTGATTATTTCTTTCCTGGGGCTCATTTTAACGATTCTCAAAATCTTCCTTGGTTTGTGTACCGCCTTCGTCTGAAGCAGGCACAAAACATCCCTGCATACCGTTTTTCGGCCCAAGAGGTTACATCTCTGCCGGATGTTTTTGTTGCTAAGGTGTCCGCTGGTGAGCTTCAAAGCGACTGGCAGACGAGGGTAGAGCTTTCCGATGCCGGAGGGATTCCATACCTGATTATTTATATCCTTCCCATTCGTGAGCGCAATGGAGTCGTCGAACGGCTCAATTCGTTCACCCTTGAAATTGATCAGGATGGGCAATCTGGAGGATTGCGGTCTGGCGGAGGTGAGCCTTTTCCGTTTACTGATCATTCTGTTCTTGCTGAAGGTACTTGGTATCGATTGGCTATCGCACGAGATGGGGTGTATCGTATTGATCGGAGCTTTCTTTCTGAACTTGGAGTTGATCTCTCGGCCCTCAATCCTCAACAGATCAACATCTACGGAAATGGAGGAGAGTTATTGCCGGCCGATAATTCAATCTTTAGGTACGATGATCTTCAGAAAAACGCGATTTTCGTGAGCGGTGAAGAGGACGGCACTTTTGATTCGGGCGACTACATCCTCTTTTATGGAAAAGGCTCGGATAGCTGGGAGCTGAAAAATTCCACTACACTTGGCAGAAAACGTTGGCTGCACAACAAGCACTATTACTCCGATTCCGCTCATTACTTTATTCGGATCGACGACCCCTCCCCTTCCCGCATTGCAACCGGTCAATGGCCGGATGCACCTGATACGCATGTCTCAACTCGCTTTCAGGATTTTCAGTTCATAGAAAACGATCTGTACAATCTGGCGAAATCCGGGCGAGAATTCTATGGGGATGAATTTGACATCAACACTTCCCAGACCTATACATTCAGTTTTCCCAATATTGCTAGTGTGCCTGCTTCAGTTGATTTTGCGGGTATTTCACGTTCGATTGGTGGAAATAGCACCTTTAATATTAGCTGTCAGGGCGGTACGGGATCTGTCTCACCCGGAATCGTGGGCGTTGCAGTCACATCACCTGCTGGACTGACAGGAGTTTCCTCTTTCACATTCGCTCCAAGTAATTCCTCTGTTGTTGTTGCTGTTAGCTACCAAAAAATAAACGCCCAAGCGGTTGGATGGTTAGATTATATCACCACCAATGCGACGCGAAATTTGGCCTTTACTGGCAACCAAATGAAATTCCGGGATTCCACTGCGGTAGCTCCGGGAGGAGTAGCCCGCTATCAACTAAGTCAGGCTTCCACTGTATTTGAGATTTGGGATTTAAGCAATCCGTTGCAGCCAGTGCGCATTCCATTTGAAAGCACGGCAGACATTTTAGAATGGAAGCTGAATCATGAGAGTATTCATGAACTCATCGCATTTCGAAACTCAGGATACTTAGCTCCTACGCCCAAGGGTCGGGTCGAAAATCAGGACTTACATAGTCTTGCCACGCCAGACCTTATGATCATTTCTTCACCTAAACTCCTCAGTGCCGCAGAAGAATTGGCCCAAGTGCATACGGAAGAGGGCTTGCAGGTGGCCATCGTCACGCCCTCTCAAGTATTCAATGAATTCTCCAGCGGTAATCCAGATGTCACCGCCTTTCGGATGTTGATGCTCATGTTCTATAGAAGGGCCAATGGCGATCCAGAAGCGATGGCGGACAACCTCCTACTGTTTGGTGATGGAAATTATTTGCAGAACAAGGGACTGGATGCTCACAATGACTTCAACGTGATGGTTTTTGAGTCGAACAATTCGCTCTCCCCGACCGCATCCTATGTAAGTGACGACTATTTCGTGCTGCTCAGCGACAATGACACCGATTCTCCAACCGGACTATTGGATTGTGGTGTGGGGCGAATTCCAACAAGCAATTTGAATGAAGCGAATCAATATGTGAACAAGGTGAAGCGATACTTGGCAGAAAATAGCAGTTCTTCTGCATCAGGCTTATGCATTGGCAGTGATGCTGAAACCCCCTTTGGCTCCTGGCGAAATACGATAACCTTCGTGTCTGATGATCAGGATGGCAATGGCGGAGCCACAGAAACCGTTCACTTATCCAGTTCGGATCAGATCACAAGGGCAGTTGGGGAGCGACACCCGGAATATGACATTGTGAAAATGTATATGGATGCCTATACTCAAGTAACCACACCCGGCGGTGAGCGCTATCCGGAAGGTGAGCAAGCTATTCAACAGCGGGTACAAAATGGCACCTTGCTTCTTACCTATATCGGTCATGGCGGTGAACGCGGTTGGGCACATGAGCGTATACTCGACATTCCAACCATTGAAAACTGGACCAACAGGTATCGCATGCCGGTGTTTTTGACTGCCACTTGCGAATTGGCTCGCTATGACGATCCTTCTTTTCTCTCTGCGGGTGAAATCCTTGTGAAAAATCCAAATGGCGGCGCAATTGCAATGCTCACCACCACGCGAATCGTATTTTCAGGAGAAAACTTTCAGATTGATACCGCCTTCTTCCGTGTGGCCCTCGACGAAGCAAACATCTCTAGGCTGTCTCTCGGAAAAATCAATCAATTAACCAAAAATGGGGTTCCTGTAGGAAATGATAGCAAGCCGAACTTCAGTTTACTTGGTGATCCGGCCTTAAAGATGGCCTACCCTCGCCACAGTGTATTCACCACAGCAATTAATGATGTTGAAATTGAAACGTTTGTGGACACCCTCAAATCGCTGCAGGAAGTAAAGATTACTGGATATGTAGGAGATGAGGCGGGGGTCAAGTTGACTAGTTTCACCGGATTCGTTTATCCCACTGTCTTTGATAAACAAACGCGCGTGCTTACACAGAATAATGACGGTGGGGCAGTGCAGGAGTTTGAATCATTCAACAAAATAATTTATAGAGGAAAAGCGAGCGTAATTGGAGGTGACTTTTCGTTTCGTTTCGTGGTTCCTTTTGACATCAACTATACGGTGGACAGTGCGCGCGTATCCTATTATGCCGTATCCGGCAGTTTGGATGCCCACGGCTCCAATCAAGACTTTATGATAGGCAGCGTGTTAAGCGACGCACAACTCAATACGATCGGGCCTGAGATTGCTGCATTTATGAATGATTCTTCATTTGTTTCCGGCGGAATCACGAATAGTGATCCGATATTATTTGTGAGGCTCGCTGATGAAAACGGAATCAATACCGTAGGAAATGGAATTGGACATGACCTCACCGCAGTGCTAGACGGCAATGCTCAAAATCCAATCGTGCTAAACGACTTTTATGAAGCCGATCTCGACACCTACCAAAGCGGGGAGGTGCGTTTTCAACTCAGCAATCTCTCTCCAGGTGAACACAGCGTGCGAGTAAAAGCTTGGGACGTGCACAACAATTCGAATGAAGCTACAATAGAGTTTGTGGTAGCTGAGAATGAAGACATCGCCCTCAACCATGTGCTTAACTATCCTAATCCCTTTACCACCTCGACGTCCTTCTTTTTCGAGCACAATCAAGCGTGCGAACTGCTAGAAGTGCGCATTCAGATTTTCACGATTGGAGGCAAATTGGTTAAAACGATTAATAACCAAGTCAGACAAAGTGGTTTTCGATCCGAGCCTATTGCATGGAATGGGTTAGATGATTTCGGCGATCAATTGGCCAAAGGCGTTTATGTATACAAGCTAGAAGTAAGAAATCCCTTTGGAAAACGGGCGGAAAAATTTGAGAAACTAGTGATTCTGAGGTAGATAACCTTTCGTAGTGATCATGCGTATATTTGCAATCCTTTTGAAAAAGACTATCATGTCTCGAAAAATCGCCCTTGCGGCCCTATCTTTTATCTTCATCTGCAACGATTTAGATGCCCAGTTGGTCAACCAACAAACTCGAGCTCAACAAATCCAGTTGAACACGATCACCACTGCGGTGCCATTCCTCATGATTGCACCAGACTCGCGTTCAGGTGCGTTGGGTGATGCAGGTGTCGCGCTGAGCCCGGACGCTAATCTCACCCATTGGAATCCGGCTAAGCTTGCCTTCTTGGAAGAGGACATGGAACTCTCACTCTCCTATTCACCGTGGCTTCGTCAGTTGGTGAATGATATGAGTTTGGCCTATCTCAGTGGATATAAAAAACTCAGCAAGACTCAAGGAATAGGCGGATCACTTCGCTTTTTCACACTTGGTACGATCACTTTCACTGATGAGGGTGGACAAGTCATCCGAGATTTTCGTCCGGCTGAATTTGCGTTGGATGTCTCATTTGGTCAAAAACTTTCCGAGCGGTTCAGCGGAGGCATTTCTGGCCGATTCGTCAATTCCAACCTGACAGGCGGAACCAATGTCCAGGGTGCAGACAGCAAAGCAGGCCGCTCAGGCGCTGTAGATGTAGGGTTATTCTATACTAACGATGATTGGAAAATTGGCGGGAAAGACGCTACTTTCAACTGGGGTCTTAACATTAGTAACATTGGAGCGAAGATGCGCTATACCAATACGGATCAGCGTGATTTCATTCCAACCAACTTGAAAGTAGGTGCGGCTTTGACACTAGAAATGGATGAGTACAATCAACTCACCTTTACCACCGATTTCAACAAGCTTCTCGTCCCTACTCCTCCGATTTATGTGGATGGAGATCGTAATGAGATTCTTTCCGGAAGAAACCCAAATGTGGGAGTCGCCACCGGAATGATTCAGTCCTTTTTTGACGCTCCCGGAGAACTAGACCAACAGACCAATGCGGTAATTGCAGGCAGCGTTTTCAAAGAAGAATTGCGCGAGGTCAATATCAGCGGCGGTTTTGAGTACTTGTATGACAAGCAGTTTGCCGTCCGCACCGGTTATTTTTATGAGCACCTTACCAAAGGCAATAGGCAGTTTATCACGCTTGGTGCCGGACTGCGCTACCAGGTGGTGACCATCGACATGTCATACCTCATCAGCACTACGCAGCAAAACCCACTTGCAAATACCCTGCGCTTTACACTTCGCCTTGCAGTAGGCAAGGGGGGCAAAGCAGAAGAACCTGATGCTGAATAATACATGGATATCCGTGTAGGTTTTGGGTATGATGTTCACCAACTTCAGGAAGGTCGAGAGTTTTGGATCGGTGGCGTGCTCGTTCCTTATCATCTGGGAGCTCTTGGTCATAGCGATGCTGATGTGCTCCTACATGCGATCTGTGATGCTCTTTTGGGTGCGGCTTCGCTAAGGGATATTGGCTATCACTTTCCGGATACAGATGAAAAATACCGTGGAGCTGACTCAAAAGGTTTGCTTCAACGGAGTTGCGAACTGATCCGTGAGAAAGGCTGGGAAATCGTCAATATGGACACCACGCTTTGTCTTCAAAGTCCGAAAATCAAACCTTACGTCGAAGAAATGACTAAGGTGATTGCAAGCGTTTGCGGAATTGGTGAAGATCGGGTTTCCATCAAAGCCACCACTGGCGAGCACATGGGTTTCGTAGGCCGCGGCGAAGGAGTCAACGCGTACGCAGTAGTTCTTCTCCGAAAAGACTGATCAGGTTCCGAAATTATTGCTAGAGAAGGACTCGTCCATTTGACCGTGCTGCTCATCATCGTAGAAATACATTTTGATGAGAACAACATCTCTCAGAAAGTCAATTTTCCCAATCTCAAGGCGATTGATCTTAATACCTGTACGGTTCTCCAGATCGGCTTTAAGCTCGTCGTGGCGGCCTTGTTTTATGAGTTCGATATTCTCATAAATAATAAGCTTCTGTGATTCATGGCGGAGGAGCCAGACTTTCTCAAGACCGTAGGTCACACCCACGATCACGAAGTTGGCAAACACTAACTCAGCAAGTGAAATTTTCTTGTTAATAAGCGCATTCATCACGGACATTCCGATTATGATGAACAAGTAGGTCATCTCCTTAATTGGAATAGCATCTGTGCGGTACCTAATGATTCCAAAAACCGCAAAAAGTCCAAGGGCAAATCCCATTTCCAATTTCACGCTCTCCAACAAATAACACATTAAAAAAATGGAAATGCTAAAGAGCATGTACGTGAAGAGAAAGTCCTTTCTCCGTGCGATAGGATAGTAAATCAATCGCACCAAAATAAATATAAACAAGAGGTGCAGGGACAACCGGATGACCATGCCAACGAAGTCTTCGGTATCAATCAAGCGAATGCCTCCAAGAGGATTAAATGAAGAGCCTCCAGAGTCCAATTGTACGGATTGGATTAAAGGACTCTCAAAAAATGAGTAAAGCAGTTCAAGGATTGTCATATAGATTGTTCGATGAATTCGATTTTACGAATCTTTGGTTTAAACGCATTTTTTTTTATGCCTGAATACAGGTTTGCTACACCTAGACAATACTTGCTTATTCCCTCCGGATGAATATGTCGACGGTGAAGCTCGGCCACAAAAGGACTCATCCTATTCCGACGAGGTTGTTTGACTTCTACGATTACCGTGTTCGAAAGAGCATATTGCTCTCCGCTTAGATTGCGATAGCTAAGTCCGAAATCAATTGTGACCCTTTCTTGATGGAGCGGGCTAACCAAAGCGACCCGCGTGAAGAAATTCCAAAGTTTCGGCACCAGTTCTCGCTCAAAGTGAGTTTCGTTCTGGATAAATTCCGACTCTGACTCACTCAATGAACTTGAAACTTCGGGAAGCTTCGTCCTATCCTTCTTCGTTTGATCCCGATTCGTTTTAAATTTTACTTCAAGGAAAGTGAGATTGGACTCTACATAGGTGCGCTTTCGGATCTTCCATCGATTCATCTTGCCATTGTGATGGCGCGTGTAGAAGAAGAAGTCCAGAGTATCGTAGTAAAGTGTTTCGTAACTGGAGCAGCGAAGACCACCTATCTCAAGCACCTGATAGTGCGGAATCATCAAAGGTAGAATTGAAAGTAGCTCATCCTTGGAGATTACGAATTTCGTATCCGCCCGATCCATTAGCTCAACGCCCTGCATATCTGCAAGTGCAATGGGCTTGAATCCATCCAATATTAAACTGACTTGCTGCACAGGTTTACACAAATGTAAGAGAGATGTTAAGGTATTGTGCGTCCACCTTTGCAACAATTCTACTAGGTTTACAGCAATGGAACACTTTAAGCACGAAATATCCGGACAGGTTACCGAAGACATCAACGATCTGACATCCGCAGAGCGCGAACTATTAAAGCAGGCTGGCGATGCAATGCGCAAGGCGTATGCTCCATACAGCAATTTTTCAGTGGGCGCTGCTTTAAGACTAAGCGATGGCACCGTGGTATGCGGCAATAATCAAGAAAATGCTGCATTTCCGAGTGGACTTTGTGCAGAACGAGTGGCATTTTTTGCTGCGAGCTCCATGTACCCAGGGGCCACAATAACGGATGTGGCAATTACCGCATCTTCTTCCCTTTTTGAGGTGGATCATCCGATAGCTCCTTGTGGCGCGTGCAGGCAAGTGATGCTCGAATACGAACTAAACCAAGACACCTCAATTAAACTCCTCCTTCGCGGTAACTCCGGACGCATGATCCGAATTGATGGGGTGCGCCAACTTCTTCCTTTCTTTTTTCACGAAAATGGACTCCGTAAATCCTGACTAGAAATTCCACTCCTCACCTTTAGCTGTTCAGTGTGAAGCGCAATGCGATTCCCGTGCTTACGTTAGATGTAGGGAACGAGATTGAGATTTTTGGTCTGTTCAACTGGTGATCATAGAAAACCCGGATGGTTAGTTTATCGCTCACGGCCATGTCTGCACTTGACTTAATGCTCCATAACCGCTGTCCGGCCGTAACCTGATTCTGGCGCTCCTCGATTTTCCGAATGAGGGTAGTGTTATCACGCACAGTAAGGTCAGCGCGGAAATTGATTGAGGTATTCTTTAGCACCTGAATCGGCAATTTGCTGCCCTTTCTGCGACCAATAGGGTTTGGAATCTCCGTAAGTTTATAGCCCAATCCTATCACAAGGCTGTTGCTTTTCGTTTCCGTAATCTGCAAGTTGGTTAGTCCCATGGCGATCGTCCGATCGCGCTTAATTTCTACCTTGATCTGAGGATCGTTGGCCTTATTCGTTTTCAATGTCATATCAAATCCTATCAGTGGTGACAATTGCTCTGAAATAGTAATCGTGCTGATCTGGCGTTCGGGAATCCAGTTCGGCACTTCACTTTGATCGAGGGCAGTAGGTAACCCATTCGGATTCTCCGCATAGTTTAAATTGGTGACATAGCTTCCTGTCACTGAAGAGCGATACTGGTGATTGATATTGAATTGCTTAAAGCGCTTCTTCACCGATGGTATCTTTGTAAGCCCGTCGTATGTCACTCGCCAGTTGGGCTGGGCCTTGTTATTGAAAGGATTCAATGCAACTTCTTCTGGAGATTTTCCGGTGTAGGCTGCGATAAATGCCGGGATAACCACATTGGCGCTTGTAGGTCCCCATCCCTGATAAAAGCCATTGGCCGCAGGATTATCAAGATTGTAGGCGTCCGCATTTAGCCTGTCAGAAATGACTGGCCGATAATCAAGGAAGTTGAAGAATATCTCGTTGTTGTAGTTGTCTTCCTCATCGTCCTTAATGAACGCAGTTGCCCATGTATTGATTGACGATGTGAAGTTTCCTGTCTCCATGGGTGAATCGAACACATATTCGCCGGTTTCAGAATCGTAGCGGAAGAAGCTGGTCAGGTTGCGGCCTTCCTGTCGATTCGCCGTAAGTTCTATTTTCAGGTATTTAATCGGCTCAAGATTCAACTTCGCATTCCACGTTTCACTGTACGTTTCACTGTATTGGTTGTTCAGGAACTGCTGGCGCACGAGCCAGCCTTCTGAAGCAGCGTCCAACGCGAAGTTTCGATCCGTAGGATTACCCCACAAATCCGTGTTCTGCTCTCCTGCCAAAAATCCCCAGCCGGGGCCCTCGAAGTTGTCGTCCATGCCGAGCACATTCGTTTTCCGATCATAGCCGGGTAAAAGCATTCCCTCGTTTCGGGTATAGCTTCCACTCACATTTCTCACCATCATCAAGAACCGAAGGCCAATATCCAATGGATTCACCTTATCCTTCTTATCCTTATCCTCTTTTAGGTCTTTTCCAAATCCATCCTTTTTATCAGGATTCTCCTTCCCTTTATCCTTCCCCTTTTGAGGGGATGGTTTCCCTTGATTGATTGATTTCAATCGAGGAACTTTGTTGTACAAAGTTTCGAAATTGCCTTGCACATTCAACTGTACTTGCCGGCTGTTCTGAATTGTATTTCCTAAAGTATCCTGCGTAAACGGGGCGCGATCCCATCGGTATGAAGAGCCATATCGAGCATCAGCAGAAATGAAATCGACAAGCGGAAACTTATCAAATGGCAACTTGTAATTCAGTCCGGAGTTGTGGTTGTAGGTTGTTGTTTCTCCCCAACTTCTGATGTTATTCCAAACCGTATCCTTGTATGCCTCATACCAATCCACGTTTTCTTTATCGATCACTCCGCGCGGCTCTCCAATCAGGGCCAGATTGTTCGCATTAAAATCGAACTTAAGGCTCTTGGTAAAATCGTGCTTAAAGGTGTATTGGCGGTTCCAATTCCATGTCTTTTGAACCTGGGTCTGAATAAGCATTTCGCTAAACACTCCAGATAAATCCAGGCTGTTGTTCCGAATTCTACTTGTTTCGTACGTCCGGTTCATTTCGGTCCTGAAACCAATCTGCTTAAACCCCGTGTAAAAGTTGACTTCCTTGATCCACTTCAAGTATTTAGAATCCTTTACCCCAGGAATTTTTGCAAAGGGTTTAATTTCCTTTGGTTTATTCGTGAAGTTGTAATCTACTGATCCCTGATATTGCTTATTGAGCCGCCAGTCAATATTTATGTCGCGGAAATAGATTTCATTGTAGGCGTAGGAGACTGAGAAATTCTCCACGTTATAGAACCGCGCTTTGACAGGTTCTCCGCCGCCTGCAGCGTCAGGCCCTTTATCCGGAGCAGGAAGATCGGCACCACCCGGCTCTTGCTCCTTTGGCTTGGGCGGGCCTTTTTTGGGCGCTATTTTTACATTATTAAAATTGATACTTCGTCGCTTGGTATAGGTCTGTGATTTTCGCCGGAGTGGTTTATTCACATTAGGCAAATCATTAAGTTCAAGGTCAGGCTGAAGCGGACTAAAACGCGGCGATTCCACGGTTTCCGAATATCCCAAATACATGGGAAGTTGAACGCCCCAGTTCTCAGGGAAAAACTTACCCATTTGAAGAGTTGAGTTGGCATCAAAACCCATCTGGGTTTTCTGCTGACGCTCCATCACGCGCTGCTCAAGAGTTCCCCAGCCAGGCGTGCTGATGTTACCCGCCACTGCCACACTTCCGAAATCGGCGAGTTGGGCGTTCATGCGAGCCAACGCTGCCCAACCGGAAGTTTCATCAAATTCTGAAAGACGCAATTCATTTACCCAAACAATGGCGCATTTCGGTAATCCATCATCCCCAGAAGCAAATGGATTTTCATCCCTGTCGCTGTTTCTCACTCCAATCATCAACACCGTCACATTCGCCAAGTTTGGATTTCCCTTTACGGCAATACGCACCCGACTGCTGAGCATTTTGGAAAACTCAAGCAACGCAGATTGCGTTGTTGGTCGTGAGGCTTTCAGGTCTTGTAAATCCTTCAGCAAAATGTCGAAGTTGTTATTCTCCGGCCAGATTTCGTCGTCGTCGTTCGTAAACCATGGTGTAACATCCATCGGCATTTCGTACTCGTAATAGTTCTGGTCGAAGTCAGAACCGAGACGGATAAATACGGTTACATCCTTATCTCTCAAATCCGCCTGATTCCCCAGCGCTTCGACGTGCGCGAACATGCGAAGTCGCTTGTACTGGCGCATATCGAAATTGACGTTGCGGTATGCAGCTCGTGCATCCCCATCACGAAGGTTACATACCTCCAATGCCAGAGATTGCTCATTGAGGCTCCGGAGGTTGGCGCTTGCCACATCCTGCTCGCGAATGATGCCTGGAGGTACGACATATGGAACCGGATCGCGGTTTCCATTTTCTTCAATATTCACGGCAGCAATATTGAAAATTGTAGCTGCATCATCATTGGGTTCAATCTCTTGGGGGCCTGCCAAGCTGCGGTCGAATCTGCGCCATTCTCCGCGCACCAATTCGAGACGGGCAAAGCGAAGCGTAACTTCTTCATCCCATCCCTTCATGAAAAGGCGAATGTATCGAATCGAACGGAAATCCGGAATATTTCCGACACTGCGATCAAAGTCCTGTATCGGAATTTTAAACTGATACCAGCGGATCGGCCGCTCTTCACCATTGGCCGCGAGTTTCGTTGTAACAAAACTGTCAGTGATATAATTAGATCCGATGTTAGATTCTCCCAAATCACCTGGACGCAAACTAAGTGTGTATTGAAAATAGCTTTCAATGGTATTCAGTGTCACATCCTGATTGATATCTTCCGTGTTCGGAATGGTAGTGGCCGCAACAGGATATCCATCTGGAGTGGAAGTGTCCGCATTGCCCTCGTTTCCGTTGAAATTTTTGTAGCGCTCCAACACGGTCAGATCAGCCGCATCAGCCTGTGAACTGCGGAAATAAGAGAAGTTATCCGCCGAAGGATCCTGTACAATACCAGCGTAAGCATCCGGGGTCAACGCACCCTGAATCTGGCTCAGCCAGTCCGCAAAAAAGGATTGCTCCTGGGACGAATTAAGACCATCCAAACCAATATCCTGTTGGATATAATTGCCTGTAGAATTATCGAATGCGTTTACCACATTGAAGGTGGAGGGATCAGGATAATTTCCCCAGGTGCTCTGCTGAATGGGAAGGCTATTGTTGTCGTTTGGAAATCCATTTTCAAATGAAAGCTGCGAATCATTCAGAACGTCCTCAGATACGTTTCCCAGGTTTACATAAAGCTCACCCCCAGTAGAGTTCTGACTATCGTCGTTGAATGGATCCATCATCCAGAACTGGATGAATTGCACGTTGCTAGTTTCGAAGTCTGTGGTGGTTAAAGCGCGCTGTATACCTGCCCATCGCTCCTGTGGTTCGCGAAGAGTTCCATCCTGATTCAATCCGAATGACACTCCTTCCACTCCTTCAGGTAATTCATAGTTATACATCCCACGCTCTTTAGGATAGTAGGTAAGGTCGAGAGTGGCGATGTTCGGAGGAGTTCCAGGCGGCAATTGACGATTCGGAAACACTTCTGCTTCAAGCACTTCGCGTGACCGGTGATCACTCTGCATGTCGGTATCAACGTTGGGTGGAGTCAGTGCGTTGGTGCGGAAAAAAAGTGGGTCAATTACATACCAACTCAACTTTGCCCTGTTGTATCCATAGGAAAGATCATCCTCCAGATTTCCTTCCGGGAAAAGGTCTGCCTGCAGCTTCGGAGTACTCGCTAAAAACCACTGATTGATGGATCGCAGATCAATCACACTCTGACTTCCTTCGAAGTCATCCACGTAAGCATTTCCATCCTTGGAAATTGCCCTACTGTGTCCGGGGAAGAGTTTGGCTGCTTCTCCAGAGAATGTGACCGTTGATTTTTCTTTTGTATCGATCAGTGGTATCCGATCGACCAATTGAGTCAGGAATGGCGACTCTTTCTGATAATTGAAATCAGTACCAATGATGGTGTTGTTCACTGGCTCGTCGCCCACGTTGACCTTTTGCGTAAGTGGCCTTTCGCGCAAGTTCAGAATGGTAGCTCCAATATTAAAATTCTCGTTGAAGGTGTAGTCAAACCTGCTTCCGATGAGCGTTTTGAACTGAAGGTTGAACAATGAATTACTTTCTACTGCTACGTTGACGGGCTGGCCACTTGCCATCACACCTTCATTGAGAATACGCACTCTGCCCAAGTTGTAATCGACAGTGTAATCCTGACCTTCAACTAAACGAATACCTCCGGCAGTAACGCTCACGGCTCCTTGAGGAATATTAAGCGCATTGAGTGAGATTTCTGATCCGGAAGCGGACTGATACTGACCTTTTACCTTAAATCGATTGAGCTGTGGAAAACCGATAATGGCTGCAGTCTTAGTGGAGTCATAAAGAGGTTGAAAAACCACTTGAGAAATCACCGCTTCCGCCTCCGCAGTGTTCCCCAGACCTTCTCTGATTTTGTTTGCGAGGTGCTCTCCGAAAGGCTCCACTACTGGAAAGTAAATCCTTCCGTTTTGGGCGTCGATCAAACCTCCTTGAGTAGCTGCATTAGTGATAAAATCAAAAAATCCGTCAGGGTAGGGCATCTGTTGGGCATCAATCCTATCGAGGTTTAATACCTGAAGAAGAAGGATACCGCTCAGTGGCTCCCGCGGAATAAAATTCATATCCACCCCCGTAGCTGGGTTATTGTACCATACATCTAATCTAAAATTCTCTGGAGCAACGCCAAAGGCTCCTAAGCTATAGACGTTTTTCATCATGTTGTCCCAAAGAGGAGCTGGTGTGCCATTTGTGAGGCGCACCATTGTGATTGAACTCTTGAGCATTTTAAGCATGAGGGCTTGAGGCGCCACAATTCCATCTTGGCTCAACGTTCCGACTTGATAGGTTTGACCATTGAGTGTGTACTCATAGGACACTGCAAGTACCTCAGCGTTGTTCAGTGCCTGACGTAACGAGACAAATCCGAGGCGTGAGTTGTAGGTATATTCAGATGCGTTCAGTTTACGGGCATTACCCACTCGCTCATAATGAATACCCTGACGCATTCCGAGCCCAAGGTTTAGAATAGCTGCATTTGCTCCGGTGAAATTGAGAATGTCCGGATTGGTCATCAGCAAGCTGTACAACTCATTATTCTCATTGTCCGGGTTCGGCACCTGATCAGGGTCTATCAAACCTGCGAATGCATAGTCGGTGGACATGTACTGGCTATTTTCTCCCAAATCAGAAAACGCAAGTATATTTCGAACGTCCTGCGTGTTGGCTTGCTGATTCACCACCCAAACCTCTATGCGCGTAATATTGACGCCACTGTTAACTACTGGCAAGGAAGCAAGGGAGCGATCGTATTGATCGCGGAACCAACCTGAAAGAAAGAAGTGGCGATTGGCCTCATAGTTATCGCCAGTAATTTCAAAATTCTGTGTTTGGGCTCCCCCCTGAACGGTGATTTCACGGCGTTCTCCTTTTTGCTGAGAAAACACCGTGGTGTTCTTCATTCTACCCCACTGGGTTTCGATTTTTGCTCCAAAAAGGCTTGCGCTTCCTTGAATAAGAGAGCCTTGAAGGGGCAGGTTTACGTTACCTAACTCAATTTTCCGAATGATCTGATCTTCGTCACCAGTGTAGGCCAGCTTCATTTGGTTTTCAAAATCGAAGGTGCTCTCTGTGTTGTAATTCACATTGATCTTCATCTTGGTACCAATGTTTCCAATCACATTGAGCTGAATCTTCTGATCGAAGTTGAAGGTGATAATGCGTCGCTGACGTTCAGGAATTCTGGGATTATCTGTCTTGGAGGTATTGACTCCAAAAGTGAGCTCGGCTGAACCTTGGGGCCTGATCTCGATTTCATTGGAACCGAAAATATTTTCGAAGCCCTCGCCACCTACTTTGATGATCGGGGCAAATTCACGGCTTGCTGCGGCTTCATCCTCCTTGATTTCATTCCAATACTCGTTGAGGTTGTTCTCCAGATTGAAGTCGAGAAACTCGTCAAGTGTCATGGTCGTTCTGGGACGAAAGTCAATCCGGTCGCCTACAGTTTGGACCACTTCGTACATTCCTGTTTCAGGATTGTACTCTACCGAGTATTCTATATTCTCAGGCAACGGAACTTCAATTCCATTTCCTCCTTCACCAGGATTGGGGTCATCTTCATTCGGCCAGATCGGTCCGGTGCCGGTGGTATCTGCAGGCACAGACACGCCCTCACGGGATTTCCATGAGATACGGGCAGGTTCTACAGTTGTCCCGGCCCAGCTAAGCCAGACGACGGAAAGAAAAGAGAACAGGAAACTTATCCGGGCAGCTACGGAAAGCTTGACATTCTTCACACGCTCAAATCTGTTTCAACACTTGCTTTATCATTTCTTCCAGAGTGAGGGAATCATTCTGGATCACGATGCGGTCAAGAAGTTTTTCGGTTTTGGTTTTGTCTAGTCCCAAAGAGGACAGGGCCGCTAACGCTTCCATCTTCTGTGTATTGTGCAACGGAGCAATTATTTCCGTGCCCAACTCAGATCCTTTCGCAATTTTATCGTGCAAATCAACAATGATCCGCTCTGCCGTTTTTTCTCCGATTCCTTTGATTCTCTTCAGACTTCCCACATCCTTGGTGGCTATCACCTGACGGATTTCACTCACACTCAGGCTTGAGAGTACCATTCGGGCAGTGTTTGGACCAACGCCGGACACTGAAATCAATTTCCGAAAGACATCTCTTTCAGTCTCCTCCACGAATCCATAGAGCACTAGCGAAAAATCATTTCCATTCACATGAAAATGAGTAAATAACCTGACATCTCCTTGGTCAGGTAACCTCCCGAATGTGTTGAGACTGATCTGAAACATACAAGCTACAACTCCAGTGTCGATCACTGCATGTACAGGGCTCTTCTTGATCAATTTTCCTTTGATGTAAAAAAGCATAGGTTATTTATTGAGCCGCCGAGGCAATTGGTAAGGGCTCGTTTTTAAGTTGTGCGTCTACCACCGCAACTCGTGTCATATTCACAATTTCCCTTACAGAACAATCCATCTGGAGAATGTGGTAGCTCTTTCTCAATCCCAAAAGAACAGGGCCGATGACTTCCATTCCCGTGATTTCCTGAATGAGCTTATAGGCTATATTGCCTGCCGCGAGATTGGGAAATACAAGGGTATTCACCTTCATATCCACTAATCTCGAGAAGGGGAAATTGGTGCGGAGCATCTCAGGGTTCAGTGCGAAATTCGCTTGGATCTCCCCATCCACGATGAGGTCGGGATAATCCCGGTGAAGTATTTCAACGGCCTTACTGACCTTCTCCGCATCCTTTCCCTTCGCAGAGCCAAAATTCGAATAGCTCAACAGAGCAATGCGGGGCACGATTCTCATCTTCGCCACTGCTTCAGCGACACGCAGCGTAATTTCTACCAAATCTTCTGCGCTTGGATCCTGATTTACTGTGGTGTCAGCCAAAAACAAAGGTCCTTTCGGTGTTTGGACGATGTACATGCCGCAAACTTTCTTCACCCCTGCGTCGGGTCCGATCACTTCGAGAGCTGGTCGGATCACCCGAGCGTAATTGCGGGTCATACCCGAAATGAGCGCATCTGCCTGCCCTGTTTCTACCATCATGGCACCGAAGTAATTGCGCTCGCGCATCGTTTTTGCGGCTTCCTGACGAGTCAACCCATTTCTCCTTCTTTTCTCAAAGAGGATTTCTCCGAATCTTTCCCGATTAGAAGTATGTTCGGGGCTGCGGGGATCGATAATCTCTACATTTTCCAATCCGAGTTCAAGATCTAGGATCATTTTACGAATGTGTTCTTCGGGACCCAGAAGTACCGGAATAGCAACGCCTTCATCTTTCAGCGAATCCGCAGCTTTCAACACTTTAATGTTGTCACCTTCGGCAAATACAACCCGACGTGGTGACTTCCTGGCCCTCTCCGCGATGCTTCTGCTAAGCACGCTATCGCGGCCCATTCTCTTTTGAAGCTCGTTGTGATAAGCATCCCAATCAGTAATGGGTACTCGAGCAACACCTGAATCCACAGCAGCTTTGGCCACAGCCATGGATACGACAGTAATCAATCGGGGATCAAGCGGCTTTGGAATGATATAATCCTTTCCAAATGACAGGGAGATTAGATTGTAGGCTTCCGTTACCTCCTCGGGCACTGGCTCCTTGGCTAGGTCAGCAAGTGCTCGCACAGCGGCCAGTTTCATTTCGTCATTGATCATCGTTGCCCTACTATCCAATGCCCCGCGGAAAATGAATGGGAATCCAAGAACGTTGTTGACTTGATTGGGAAAATCACTGCGGCCTGTGGCCATGATTATGTCCTCCCGTGAGGCGATTGCTTCTGAGTAGCCAATTTCGGGATTGGGGTTGGCGAGAGCAAACACAATTGGATTCTCAGCCATTGACTGAATCATTTTGGCTGAGACAATATCGGGCTGCGAGAGACCCAAGAATACATCTGCACCTTCCAGAGCATGAGCAAGATCCCTGAAGGTATGTTCGGTCGCGTGGCGCGACTTTCGCTTATCGAGATCCGTGCGAGTGGCGTTGATGTGCCCTTTGCTATCAAACATCGCAAGGCGCGGGGGATTCACACCCAACGAGACCATAATATTGGCACAAGACAGAGCAGCTGCTCCGGCCCCGCTGACCACAATCCTGATTTTATCAATTTGCTTTCCGGCAATTTCAAGGGCATTTAACAACGCTGCAGCCGAGATAATAGCCGTTCCGTGTTGATCATCATGCATGATTGGAATATCGAGAACCGCCTTGAGACGTTCTTCAATCTCAAACGCCTCTGGTGCCTTCAGGTCTTCAAGATTGATCCCTCCAAATGTGGGGGAGATATTGATTACCGTATTCACAAACTCATCTACTTCAGTTGCTTTGACCTCAATGTCGATAGAATCGATATCTGCAAAAATTTTGAATAGCATGCATTTTCCTTCCATGACCGGCTTGCTGGCTTCTGGACCAAGATTGCCAAGGCCAAGAATCGCGGTGCCGTTGGAAATAACTGCGACCAGGTTGCCCTTGCCGGTGTAGCGATAGACATCCTCCGGATTTTCGAAGATGGCAAGAACTGGCTCTGCTACTCCAGGCGAATAGGCCAAAGCCAAATCCTTTTGAGAGCTGTACGGCTTTGAAGGAATAATTTCCAACTTTCCCTTTCGTCCTTGCTCATGATAATCCAGAGCTTCCTTTTTCCTAACGTGTTCCATTATTCTTAATCGTGCAAGGGGCTAAATTAGAGGTGAACATGCCGTGTACAAAAAAGGTCTCCTGAACTTATCAGAAGACCTTTCCTTTAAAAAAGTACTAATAACCCTATCACTGAGCAATCAAAAGACGGCTGAATTGATGGACGACATCCGCCGATGACAGGCGTACCATGTACGTTCCATTGGCAAAATCAGATCCATGAATCAGAACCAATCCTTCGCGAGAATTGAGCTGAACTGACTTCACCAGTTGACCCGTTGTGCTGAAAATATCTATCTGCCCCTTGCGAAGTCCGAGCGGTAAGGAATAGCTTATCTTTCCTAGTCCTGACAGGGCATTCGGAAAAATTTCCAGATTAGTAGATTCCGAGTCCAACTCGCTCACGCTTACCACACATTCTGCTACATCCACGCAGTATAAAACACGGTGACAGCTTCTGTCTGCGGTGTTGTTCGCGTCAAAAAAGCAGTATTCAACTTCGGTTTGACCGGCATACCCATTGGCACGGTAGTGTGCGTAAAAGGTATCATTCGTTGAGCCCGCTGGCATTTGCTGAGCAATCTGTGCCGGAGAAATATTCACCTCCGAAGTAAAGCACACCCCCCAGCAAAAATAATTTTCCGAACCAGCTACTTCGGAAATTACATTTCGGGAAGCGCGCACAGACAAAGCGTTATTGCTGATATTCTGAACCGACCAATCTGCTACTAGTTCGCCGTTAGTGCCAAGTTCGGCTAAAGTGCCAACTACGGTAGACACAGGATCGATTAATGAGAGACTTTGAGCCTTCGCAACAATCAGAGTCATCAATACCGCACATGTAAGAAGTATTCCTTTTTTCATAAGATTCAAATGAATTTCATCAAAACTAATCAAGTATTCCTTTAAGACCATTGAATTCAGACAGGGATTATTGGTTTTTCAAGAGGAAAAATGCCCGCTCTTGGAAAAATGGCTTTACGGTAATCTAAACCGATCTGCGACTGTTAGGTTTCCTGTTTTCCTTCAGAATTTACATGTCACACGAAACGACATGATTTACCTTCGGCTACAATTCGTTAAAACCATTTACCCAAGATGAAAAAAGTTTTACTTTTCGTTTTCGCTGTTTGCACAGCATTTTACAGTCAGGCACAGTTGCCAAGTGGCTCACTTGCGCCCAATTTCACCACCACTGATATCACTGGCGTTACCCATGAACTTTATGATTACCTGAGTCAGGGATATAGTGTAGTTATTGACGTATCAGCTACTTGGTGCGGCCCATGCTGGAATTATCACGAAACTGGCGCCCTTGAGACCTTGCATGAGGAACATGGCGTAGCCAATGGCGGTAATGTCATCGTGATGTTCATCGAAGGAGACCCTACCACTACTTTGGATCAGTTGAACGGCATTGGTTCTACTCAAGGCAACTGGGTGGCAGGTGTTAGCCACATTATTTCGGATGATGGAGATGTGGCTGACATCCTTGAGATTGGTTATTTCCCGACGATCTACACTGTTTGCCCTACGGGAATCATCACTGAAACAGGTCAGTTGAGCGCAGCTCAGCACTGGAATTTCATTAATACTGATGCTTGTCTGATAGTTCCAACTAACGACGGTGCATTGTTGGATTACTTGGGTCCTCAGGTAACTTGTGCAAGTACAGAAGTTGTAGTTGAGCTTGCCAATCTTGGTACTAACACACTTACTTCCGCTACTATCAACGTAGCTGGTGTAACTCCAGCGATTTCTTTCCCATGGACTGGAAATCTTGAGCGCTTCGATTCTGAATTGGTTAATGTGGGAACTTCGACTGTTACTGGCCCTATGGTAATTACGTTGTCTACTGATGACAATACTGCTAATAACTCTGTGAACGGTTCTGCCCTTGCGCCAGAAAGCACCACCCAGATTCGATTTGATCTGAAGTTTGATGCTTGGCCTGAAGAGACCTCTTGGGAAATTCGCAATGAAAACAACCAGTTGATTCATTCTGGCGGACCATACGCAGGCCAAGCGGACTACTCTACTCTTATAGTCGACCGTTGGTTGCCAAGCACTGGCTGCTACCGCATAGTTCTGCAGGACACCTATGGTGACGGCATGAACGGTTCACAATGGGGCGGTACTAACCAAGACGGCCATTGCTATGTGTATAGCATGGAGAATGGCGCGAGCACTCTTACTCTTTTGAATTACAATGGTTCATATGGATTTGACGAAGTTGTAGCAGGTGCAAATGTGAACACTGTTGTTTCTGTGAGCGAAATCAATGTCGCTTCAGAGGTGAAATTGTATCCAAACCCTGCTTCTGACAACGCAACTCTTTCTTATACCCTCACCGGCCAGTCTGAGATCCGCATGGAACTCGTGAATATGCTCGGCGAGCGCGTAATAAATCAGTACGTTGGCAATCAGAGCGCTGGTACCTACACTCACCAACTCGATCTTTCGAACGTGGCTTCAGGTCTTTACCTGATGAACCTCTCGATCGATGGCGTGAATTCTACGATGAGAATTACTGTGAGCAAATAATAGTGTTTGTGCACGAAGAAGGCCATCTCTTTGCAGATGGCCTTCTCTTTTTACACCCATTCGAAAATGGATGGTATGAAACTTGAATAACGAGATGTGACATCTTCAACCAATTCCAACCTCACTGAAATGAAATCACTGCTCTTGTTTTTTTCTCTCAGCATTTTGACTTCAACCACGTTTGGTCAAAACAACTTACCCAATATCACCCTTCGTGACCTGGATGGCAACTCCGTCGATGTAGGCACCCTTTCAAATAATGGTAAGCCGATTGTCATTTGTTTTTGGGCCACATGGTGCAGTCCATGCAAGAAGGAGTTGAACAATTATGCCGAACTCTACGACGACTGGAAAGAAGAAACAGGTGTAAAGATTTATGCCGTTACCGTGGATGACCAACGCACTGTAGGTTCAGTAGCGCCATACGTGAATGGACAGTCGTGGGATTATGAAATTCTGTTGGATACTAATAAGCAATTTCAGCAAGCTATGGGTGTAACCGCACCTCCGCACACCTTCTTGATTGATGGCACAGGGAAGGTTGTCTGGCAGCACAGCGGATACATGGCTGGAGACGAAGAGGAACTTTACAAAGAACTTTTGAAAATAAAATCCTGACGCGATTTTGCGCACCAGAGTGACAGCCCCGGAAGTCTTCCGGGGCTTTTTTATAGTACTTTCGAGGCGCTTTTAGGCTGTCATCAACCTTATTAACCAGGACCAATAGATTCAGCAACCAGAGCCCCAGCTTCGTCCACTGCCTCATTCCAACTATGTCACTGAACCGAATCCTCCTTTTTGTCCTTTCTCTGCTGCTTTCGGACTTAGCTCTAAGTCAAAGTGAACCGCCTCCCCCTGCTGCTCCCTTGCAAGGACAACTGCGTGGAAACTTTCAAATGATTTGGCAGCAATATAATCGCGATTCTTTGATTGGAGCGACGGTTCCCGCTCCGAAAACAGCACTCAACGCATACGGCAATTTCAATTATACCTATGGTAATTTCAGTGCCGGTGTGCGGTTCGAATCCTATATGGACGCGATTTTGGGTTACAGTGCACAAAACAGATACAAAGGCACTGGCATAGGATTCAGATATGCTCAGTACAAAAACGATCAGTTTGATATAACCGTTGGAAATTTCTATGAGCAATTTGGAATGGGACTAACCCTACGCTCCTATTGGGAGCCATTTCTAGGTATTGACAATGCACTTGACGGGGTTCGGATTATTGCTTCTCCTTTGAAGGGAATCAACTTGAAAGTAATCTATGGCGAGCAGCGCTTAGCTTTTGAAAGTAAACTCATAAATGCGGATGCAATTATCCGCGGTATGGATGGGGAAATAAATCTGAACGAGTTGATTCCTGCGCTCGCTGAAAACAAAACCAAGATCAGTTTGGGCGGCAGTTTCGTCTCGCGTTATCAGGCAGGAGGAATACTTGAAAAAGATTCATTGCTTTTAGAATTGCCCCAAAACGTTGCATCTTATGCCGGTCGTCTTCAGGTTAGCCGAGGTGCATTCCGGTTCGTGGGCGAATACTCTGAAAAGATTAATGATCCCAGCGCCGATAACAATTACATCTTTAAACAGGGGCGCGCCATTTTCCTAACTGCGAATTACAGCAAGAAGGGATTTGGGGTAAATGCGGCAGCGAAAACAATCGATAATATGAGCTTTCGTGCAGACCGCAACCTCAAACTATTTGATGTGCCAATCAATTATATGCCTGCAATTACCCGTCAACACAGCTATAACCTAGCCGCCACACTTTATCCCTACGCCACACCATTCACCGGAGAAGCAAGTATTATGGGCGAGCTATTCTACAACTTCAAAAAGGAGAGTTTACTTGGTGGTAAGTACGGCACTCAGATTTCTCTCAACATCGCCGCTGCAAATGGCCTTGATACCACTCGACTTGCAGGCAACGAGGGGACGTTGAATGGATACCGATTGAACAGCGTAGGGTTTGGACCGGTAAAGTTTGTAAGAGATTTCAATATCGAAGTTAAGAAAAAAATATCGAAGAAATTGTCAGGAGCCTTCACCTACTTTTACCTCGAATTCAACACAACGGTTACCCCCGTTACGAATGATTTCAAGGGTATTCTCTTTGCGGACATTCAGGTGCTTGAACTGAACTACAAATTCAATTCAAAGAATAACCTCCACCTCGAATTTCAGGCAATGCAAACGCAGCAGGACAAAGGAGATTGGGCAACGGTGGTGGCAGAGTACACATATTCTCCGCATTGGACTTTTGCTGTGATCGACCAGTACAATTATGGCAATGACAATCCGGACAAACGCATTCACTATCTCTTCGGAACAGTGGGTTATATCAATGGTGGGAATCGACTTGCTTTAGGCTACGGCAAGCGACGTGAGGGCGTATTTTGTATTGGAGGGGTGTGCAGAGCAGTGCCTGCCACCAATGGTTTTGAAGTGACATTAACCAGTAGCTTCTAATCGAAATGAAAACAAAAATCATTTGGGGAATAGGACTTTTTACAGTGCTTTTCAGTGCATGCGATAAGCTGACTGATCCCATCATCGTCTTGAACAACAAGTATCTGGAAGGCGTGTATGGCCCTGCTCCCGAATTTGCCGTATTGGACAATCCAATGAAGAATGTGCTCATTGAAGAGTTCACCGGTCATCTGTGTGGCTTTTGTCCACCGGCTACAGCAATGGTTAAAGAACTTGACGAGCAACTTGGAGATCGACTAGTGCCAATTTCAGTGCATGCAGGGACACTCGCCAATGTCGGCAACACCCCATACGAAACAGATTACAACACAGAGGCAAGCGATATTTATTGGGGGCAGCTCAACGGTGGATTCAATCCTTGTGCGCGTATTGACCGAATGGGCGGCAATTCCAATTTCTTCGTGGACAATCAATGGACGGGCAAAATCAATGAGCAACTTGCAGAATCTGTGGGCGTGGCCATGCAAATGACGACTGAATATGTGTCGGCCGATAACAACCTGAATATCCATGTGCATTCGCAGTTTATAAATGCGTTTTCTGGCAATTATCAATTGGTGGTGCTCCTTCTTGAATCGCACATGATTACTGCACAAACTGACTATAATCAAGATCCAACCACGATTTATGATTACGAGCATAATCATGTCCTTCGAACCAATGTAACCAATTCGCTGGGTGAGCCACTTATTACAAATCCCCGTAACAACGACAAATTGGTAAAGAGCTATACGCTACCGATGAATTCAATTTGGGTTCCTCAAAATTGTACCGCGGTAGCATTCATCATTGATAAAGGAAGCGGAGAAGTACTTAACGCTGTGGAAGATCACGTAGACGAATGAAAAAAATCCTCACTCTCCTCCCCCTCCTTTCCATTTTCAGTCTGGGGGTATTTGCGCAACAAGCCTTTCAGGCGGGCCTTTGGGTTGGGCCGGTGAGCAGTCAAATCAGTGGGGACGGGTTGGGAGGTTGGGACAAATTTGGACTGGCCGGTGGCGCTTGGATTCGAAGTGAGTTTGGCGAAAAATGGAGCGCTACAGCGGGCATGCAATTCATTCAGAAGGGTAGTCGAACCAAACGCGACACACTGAATTTTCAAACTTTTGCTTACAGCCTTGGTTACATTGAAGTTCCCGTGATGGCTGGATACCGCATCAAGGACTGGCAAATCAATCTTGGAGGATTTGCAGGCTTTCTTATTTCTCAGAAAATTATCGCCAACGGAATCGAAACAGATCCCAATCCCCCTTTTGAATCAATTGAAGTGGGTGCCACGGGCGGAGCTACTTATTTTCTCGGCGAAAAATGGGCGATTGAGCTGCGCGGAAGCAGTTCCATTCTGCCGGTAAGGCCCTCACCCAATTTTGCCAATTCATTGAGCTATTATGAGCGTGGAAATACCAATCAGGTCATTCAATTAATGATTCACCTTCGCTTCTAAAGTTTTTCCCGATCCTTGAAAACGGGTATCTGACCGTTCGTTACAAGGTTTTGCCAGGTTTTCCAGTCTTCTTCAAAAAACACATTGATCTCGTCCGCTAAAGTGCGGCATTTCTGTTCGAAATTACGCAATGCATATTCGGCGTTCATGCCTGGCTCAATGCTTCCGGTTTCAAGATGTCCGATAGCTTGCCACATAACGGTGGTCAAATATTCACCGTCGTCCTGAATTCCCTTCATGCCTTCAGGCTGCATGAATTTGTCTGAAAGAATTCCAATCTTTTTCTCTATCGAATCAGCAGTGGCAAGAATCTCCTTCTTCGCAGATAATTCGTGCATCTCAAGACTGGCGCGCACTGTACTCAGCGTCTTCTTCGCTGAATTCAATTGAGTAAACGCTTCATGCGCTAGATCAACTGAATTTTTCCAGCGGGAATAAAGCGCTTCACGTTTACCGCGGGCGGATAAATTAAATGGAATGCGAGGATCTGCCGCCACTGAAAAAGAAGTGCTGTCCTTCCAACTATCAAAGATGAATACGGCCTTGTATTCTCCTGGAGCTACTGACATTCCTCCGCCGGGAGGATCGGCATCTTTTGCCACCTCTTCCCTTGAGGGCCAGCGCACCCCATTGGTATCAAAGCTCCAATGCAGCACATTGAGGCCACTATCAGGTACGTGTGTGAACCAACGCAGCGTATCGCCTTGAGTGGAAAGAATCACCACTTTCGTTTTCTTGTCTTTCAGATCCTGCTTTTCACTGAATTTAATATAGAAGCTTAAGGTCGCACCGAACGCCCTATTTTCTCCTACAAAAGCTTCATCCGCAGGAAAACGCGACCCTTTATGGCGGGCATAGTTGGCCTGGTAAGACAACGGAGGTTGAATAGCAGTTATCCCTGCAGAAATGAAAATCCCTGCATCATGAGCATAATCTCGCAGTGGCTGAAGGTTATCCAAAATGTAGGCAGCTCGTCCAAACGTGCCAATAATTAAATCCCCTTCTCGGGGATGAATCTTCATGTCCTGAGTGGCTACTGAGGGATAGGTATCGGGCCATTTATGCCACTTTTTTCCTGCTTCAAAACTGACGAAGAGCCCATGCTCTGTTCCAAGAAAAATCAAGTTGGGCTCTATGGGATCCTGAACAACACTCAAGCAATGCCCAACAACTACTTTTGGGTCAATTAGGTTTTTCCATGTTTTACCAAAATCCTTAGAGTGGAAGAGATAGGGCTTCCAATCATTCTGACGATAATTATTGACGACTACCCAAACCTCTCCGGCCACATGAGATGAGGGAACGATTTGAGGAACCCAGGCTCCCGAAGGCATTCCGGGAAGAGTTTCAGACATGTTCTTCCATGTTTTTCCGCGATCGGTGGTGAGTTGAACATGACCGTCGTCGGTGCCCACCCAGATGACATTTGGATCTATTGGACTCGGCGCAATTGCCAAAAGGGTACAATGATTTTCCGCGTTTGTCGCATCGATCGTGAGCCCCCCGCTTTTCGCCGCCTTCTGCTTTTCCGGATCATTGGAAGTTAGATCGGGAGAAAGCAACTCCCATGTCTGTCCCTTTTCCGATGAATAATGAAGAAACTGAGAGCCGTAGTAGAGTCCTTCGGGGCGATGCGGGTCTGCTGAAATTGCAGCATTCCAATTGAAACGAAGTTTTACACTATCGGGATGCACTGGTTGAATAAACTGATCTTCGCCAGTATCCGTATCCACTCGGTAAAGGTTGCCGCCCTGGGACATCCCGTATACAAAGCGTGAGTTGAGGGGATCGGGAACCACATCGAATCCATCTCCAAAAAGAACCTCCTGCCAATCACTTTCTACAATTCCTTCACTGTGCCACACATATCCGGGGCCTTTCCAGGAGCCATTATCCTGCATTCCACCGTACACATGGTAGGGAATTTCCATATCATAATTGATGTGATAGAATTGTGCTACCGGGATATTGGAAGCGAAGTCCCAGTGTTTGCCGCCATCACGACTAATGTTCAACCCGCCATCGTTTCCTTCGATCATAAACGACGGATCCTTTGGCGACCACCAAAAAGCGTGGTGATCGGGATGCACTCCGTCATAAGGCAGAATCGTCTTCCATGTTTTTCCGCCATCGATACTTTCACTTACAACACTGTGCAGGTAGATAAGATGATTCTCATTGAAAGGATCTACATAAATTTCATTGTAATAAAATGGGCGATCGTTTACGTCCTTGTCATTCACCAACTCCCATTTATTTCCACCATCGGTGCTGCGGTATAATCCTGTGGCGGCGGATTCAACCAGTGCGTAAACGACACGCGGGTTTCCAGGAGCTATGGCTAATCCTATGCGTCCAAGAATCCCAGCAGGCAAGCCTTCTTTCTCCCCAATTTTTTTCCAATTAGTGCCACCATCCAACGTCATATAAAGTCCGCTTCCTTTTCCACCGCTATTGAAAAACCAAGGCTCACGTCCGTATTGCCACATGGCTGCGAACAATTTATCTGGGTTTCGGGGATCCATAATAAGATCGGCACAACCCACGGAGTCGTTCACGAATAATACCTTCTTCCACGAGTTGCCATTGTCGTTAGTTCGGAATACCCCACGATCCGGTCCGGGCCCCCAGGCCGATCCTGTGGCGCCGGCAAAAACCACTTCACTTCGGGTCGGGTGAACAATCATACGGTGAATAGTCCGCGTAGCCTCAAGGCCTTTTGATTCCCAGGTCAATCCACCGTCTGGACTTCGGTAAACTCCCATACCGCTCGTTTGAGAATTCCGGGGATTACCCTCACCTGTGCCAACCCAAATTACATCTGGGTTTGATGGGTCGATTTTGAGTGCACCAATTCCAATCACTTTTTGCTTATCAAAAATCGGAGTCCAGGTTACACCAGCACTTTCGCTTTTCCACAATCCACCGCTGGCCGTGCCCGCATAAATGACAGCCTGGTCGAGAGGGTCAACATCAATTGCGGTGACGCGGCCGCTGGTAACGGCAGGTCCAATTTCCCTCATTTTCATCCGATCCAATAAGTGCAGAGGAATTTGCTGAGCGTTTGCGCAGAGAGGAACGGCACAGATCAGAGTAAGCAGCGACCCACGAATCATAAAGAAAAGTTGTTTGTGTCAAATGTATGGTTGATGGGATGGAGTGACTTACAAGAAGTTGATTTACGGACCCGACAAGGGAAGAGTGGACATCATGGCCATTAATTGGTTTCTTTGCATCAAAACCAACTCCTTTGCAGGTAGATCTTTCCACATTTGATAACTCATGGTACGATCCCGGACCGAGGTTCAAGCGCGTTCTCTGGTATTTCACTCACGCGTTGTTCATTCGTTCGGCCTTTCCCATGAATGGATTGAAGGTGGCTCTTCTCCGAAGTTTCGGCGCACGCATAGGAAAAGGCGTGATCATTAAACCACACGTTCGAATCAAGTACCCTTGGAAACTCTCGGTGGGGGATTACAGTTGGATTGGTGAGGAGGCCTGGATTGACAATTTAGCAGAGGTAACCATTGGAAGCCATTGTTGCATCTCTCAGGGTGCAATGCTTCTCTGCGGCAATCATGATTATACCAGTCCGCGATTTGATCTTATTACGCGGGAAATAAAACTAGAATCAGGAGCATGGGTAGGAGCTAAAAGCGTTGTTTGTCCGGGTGTCACGATGCAGAGTCATTCAGTTCTTTCCGTCGGGTCCATCCTTACTTCCGATTCAGACGCATTTGGAATCTATCGCGGCAATCCAGCCTCATTGGTTCGAACGAGGAGTATCACATCATGAAAGTATCCATCATTACGATTTGCTACAACAGCGCGGAAACCGTTGAAGACACTCTTCGATCAGTAGCCGCACAGAACTATTCCGATATAGAATACATTGTTGTGGACGGGGCTTCAAAAGATGCTACGCTGGATATTGTAGGACGCTACCGAAGCTCAGTTACCACGGTCATTTCGGAAAAAGACCGTGGAATTTATGATGCCATGAACAAGGGTGTAAGGTCGGCTCACGGTGATATTGTAGGCATTTTGAACAGCGATGATTATTTTGCCGATGATCATGTGATCTCTGACGTGGTGCAGGTCTTTCGAGAAACGGATTGCGATGCGTGCTACGCTGATTTAGTCTATGTGAACCGTTATGATAAGGACAAAGTGGTGAGGCGGTGGATAGCAGGAAAGTACCGCTCGGGTCTTTTTCTCAAAGGATGGATGCCACCCCACCCCACTTTTTTTGTGCGCAAAAGCGTTTACGATTCGTTCGGTCTGTATGACTTGTCTCTTCGTTCGGCTGCGGATTATGAGCTCATGCTGCGCTTTATACACAAACATCACGTGAAGCTCGCTTACCTGCCCCGTGTGATCACGAAAATGAGAACGGGTGGCCAGAGCAATGTATCGCTGCGCAACCGCATAAGGGCGAATCAGGAAGACCGCCTAGCCTGGAAGCTCAATGATCTTAAGCCGTCGTGGTATACTCTCACCATTAAGCCCTTATCCAAGGTTTTTCAGTATTTGCGCTAAAATAAAAAGACCCGCCTAGGCGGGTCTTTTATTATTTCGATCAACCAGTATCAGAACTTGGCACGTGTGCGGCGGATACCGGCGCGGTTCTTCAACCAACTGTACTTTGACTTGTAAAAATTACTGCGACCGCGAATCACTTTTCCAATGGTTACTTGTGTCGTTAGATAACTGTCGTTGTGCGTGGGGTCACCCCGTTTAGTGCTAAATCCGGGAATATAGCGGAAGCTATTCACACTCAGCGGTGACATATCTGGATTCTCTTTGTTGATGTCGTCAACGAGAGCCTGATAGGATTGGTTCACAAACTCCATCGCTTGCGGATCATCGGAGCCAGGAATTTCGAACGTCGTGGAGATGTCATCCAAGTAGTCAGTGAATGTAGTTCTCCAACTCACTTCCCATCCTATGCGCCACTGCTTGTTGAAGGTGAAATAGAGACCTACACCAGCAGGAATTGCGAGACCAAATGCAGAGTATGGCTTTTCCTGTCCTTCAGTGCGCCAATCACGGAGGTCAAACCATTCTCCTCCATAAGCCAAATCACCTTCGTTAAAAATCTGACCTTGAGGATTGCTGTAATAACCTGCCAATCCACCGAAAAGAAACAGCTTGAAATCAGGGTTATAGTAACCTCTATTTCCGACGTCGTTGTCATACCAGATAGTAATCTCAGCGCGAGCACCGATTTCGTACATGTTATTGCGGAAATTCATGTTTCTGGCTCTGCGAGCTGGATTAGAGGTCAAGGCATCCGTATCAGTGATGCGAATGTGATCCACGTTTACTCCTAGGGAAAGGCGCTTAGAAAACTTATAGCGCACATATCCACCCGCGGCCCAGCGAGTCGATGGGATATGCATATCTACCACAAAATCTCTTCGCGTAAGTTCCTTACCACCAATGTCTCCGAGGTAGTTGGATGCGCCAATTTTAATTCCATAATCCCACTGGTACTGAGCCATGCCCTGCATACCGGAAATCATAATAAGAATGAATAAAAACTTCTTCATGAGTAAGTTCGTGATAAGGTCCCGCAAATTAGAATACTGGGCTAAGATACTTCTTCAACACCTAGCGGTCGATATACCAATCGAAAATTTTGTGTTTCAATGGTCATCCCATCCTCAAATTTGGCCTATGAACCCGATTTCTTCACTATTTCAAATTCAATACCCACTTGTTCAGGCTGGCATGATTTGGTGTTCGGGCTGGAGACTGGCCTCTGTTGTGAGTAATGCCGGCGGATTAGGGCTAATTGGTGCAGGATCCATGCATCCGCCTGTCCTGCAGGAACACATCAGGAAATGCCGTGCCGCCACTGACAAGCCTTTCGGGGTGAATATTCCCCTGCTTTATCCTCAAATCGATGAATTGATGGCCATTGTCATCGCAGAACATGTACCAATTGTATTTACTTCTGCTGGGAATCCAAAAACATGGACGTCACACCTTCAAAAGGAAGGAATTCGGGTTGTTCATGTCGTTTCAAGTAGTGTATTTGCGAAAAAAGCAGAGGACGCAGGCTGTGATGCCGTTGTGGCTGAGGGCTTCGAGGCGGGCGGGCACAATGGTCGGGAAGAGACGACCACTTTTTGTTTGATTCCCCTTGTCCGCGCGGCAGTCAGCATTCCGGTTATCGCTGCAGGAGGTATTGGAAGTGGCAGGGGAATGCTCGCTGCAATGGCGCTTGGAGCAGACGGCGTGCAGATCGGCAGTCGTTTTGTGGCAACCCTTGAATCATCCGCCCATCAGGCATTCAAAGACCGGATTGTTCAGGCTGTTGAAGGCGAAACGCTTCTTACTTTGAAAGAGCTTACCCCTGTTCGACTGCTGAAAAACCCATTTTTTGATCAGGTCATGCAAGCCTATTCTAAAGGGGCTGGTAAAGATGATCTGGCACAATTACTTGGAAGAGGGCGCGCTAAAAGAGGAATGTTTGAAGGAGATTTAGTAGAGGGGGAGCTTGAAATTGGACAAGTCGCTGCGAGCGTGCGCTCTATTCTTCCGGCAGCGCATGTGGTGGAAGAGATTATCCGGGAGTATGAAGCAGCGAGATCTGGGTTTCTCTCTACCCCCTTTTTATTCTAGTGGAAGGTTGCATGATGCAACCTTTTCGCTGCTTGTGGAGTGAAATATAAAGAAGACCCTATCGTTCCATCACACCGCGGTATCTTTGCCTGCTTGACCCTCGTGCTGAAAAATTGGCTCCATATCTTGATTAGCCTCTGCTTTTCGCAGGGTCTTTTCGCGCAGGCTCTGAATGCTCCTTTATTGAGATGTATTCAGATTCAGTCCAATGGCAATGCTATTGTCCAGTGGACTCAGGTTCCTGATCCTTTGGGGCAATTCGTCGCCTACCATATTTGGAACGCTTCATCCTCAGCAGGAATTTTCACCGAAGTAGGCTCAGCAATTAATATAGTAACTACTACATTCACACACGTCATTGCCACCCCGCTGGTAAGCGATGAGTGTTATTATGTGGTGGCAGAATCCAACGACGGGGCCACTACTTTCTTCTCTGCTCCTTCTGTTACACTGTGTAGCATAAGTTTGGATGTATTGCCTTCCATTTCGCCACCCGGACAAGTCCTCATCAACTGGAGCGATCCATATCCTTCCGGAATTCCCTTTGTAGGGTCCACCTACGAGGTCTGGATGGAATATCCTGCGGGAACGTGGACTCTTGCTCAAACACTTCCTTATGGAACCAATACTTGGGGTTTTGAGGTTTCGCGTTGTGAAGTCGACTACAACTTTCAAATTATTCTTCCTACACCATTCGGATGTGCTCATGAAAGCGACATTTCAGGTGGCACTTTTTTCGATATAACTCCGCCCGATATTCCAGAGGTCACTTCGGTTTCGATCGACCATGCCACGAATGATGCTATCGTAGAATGGAATGCGAGTGCAGCTCCGGATACGCAGGGATATATTTTGTACCGATGCGGAAATAGTGGCAATGTCACATTGCTTGACACCGTTTTCGGAGCTCAACAGACACAGTTTATTGACTTGCTTGCTCCTGTCAACCTCGGTCCAGTATGTTATCTGCTCGCTTCCATTGATACCTGCTACAGTGGAATTCCGCCTAGTCCGAATACCAGTCCGACAAGCGACATCTGCAGCTGTTCCATTTTTGTTTCACCTATCCCCTATGCCATTTGCTCTGAATCGCTCGAAATAAACTGGACCTCTTACACGGGTTGGTCTGACAATCCTCAAGGCTACTCCATTTATCACTCCGTGGATGGCTCTGTTCCCGAACTGATCGGAACGGTGCAGGGCACACTCAATTCGTTTGTGCATGAGTTCACCGAAATTGTTTCGGGCGTTCATTCTTATTACGTGGAAGCCTTATCAGTAGAGGGATATATCTCACGATCAAATTTGCAGAATGTCCTCATCACCTACCCTACGGAGCCCGCTTTCAATTATTTGAGTAGTGCTTCTGTTACAGGACAAACAGAAGTGACGGTAACGCTTCAAACCCCGCCAGCGAGCACGGAGCACTACTTCCATTTGCAGCGTCGGAAATTCGATGATGCCAATTGGGAAGAAATTCTGGTTTTGGATAATATCGTGCTGAGTGAACTTGTATTCGAAGATCCGGATGTGGCGGCATCTTCCTTTCCGTTCAATTATCGAATTCTCGTCCGCAATCTCTGTGATGTTTGGGTGGATACCACCAACTTTGGAAAAACTATCTTTCTCCGCGGGCTTGCCAATACAGACCGCCTTGTAAACGTGCTTCAATGGACTCATTATGAGGGCTGGGAAAACGGAGTGCTCGCCTATCGTATTTATCGAAAAACAGGACAAAACGGCTTTCTGGAATTAGTGGGCGAAGTTAACGGCACTCAAACCTATTATGAGGACGACGTGGCCGATCTTCTCTACTCAGAAGGGCGTTTTTGCTACACCGTAGAAGCCGTTGAACGCCCATCTACGCTTTTCCCAGGAACTTCATTTACAGCCAACTCAAATGAATTATGCCTCATTCAGGAACCTGTGATCTGGGTGCCTAGTGCCTTTGTTGTGGATGGATTCAACACCACTTTTCAACCGATTATTTCATTTGCCGATTTCAATAATTACCAGATGATTATTTACAGTCGCTGGGGCGATGTAATTTACCAGACTACCGTGATTGAGGAGCCTTGGGACGGCCGGATGAATGGCGAAATGGTTCAGGAAGGTGTATACGCCTATTTTGTAAGTGTGGAAGACGGAAATGGAAGGCCGTATGAAGCTCGGGGCACAGTCATGATGCTTTCCAACAGGGATCAGTAATGGGCATCCACCTTATCGCTGACGAAGGGAATAGCTTCACTAAAATTGCTTGGTTCGAAAATGACCAACTCTCTGTCAAACAAAATCTGACCCCTTCAGAATGGATGGCCTTTCAACCTTCAGGATATCAAGCTTGTTCAGATATTCACTTTCTATTCTCTTCTGTAAAACAGGCCAACGCATCTTTGCCTGATTGGGCGCGTGAATGTGCGTCGGCTTTTATTTTATCTCACCTCACGCCGCTTCCCATTGGCATCAGCTATGAAACTCCACTCACCTTAGGAACCGATCGAATTGCCAATGCGGTAGGAGCGATGAAACTTGCTGGCTCAACCTGTCTTGTGGTGGACTGCGGCTCTTGCTTAACCTTTACACTTTTGCGCGATGGTCTGTTGGAAGGCGGGTCTATTGCTCCCGGACTTCACATGCGCTTTCAGGCATTGAATGCCTTCACAGGCAACCTCCCGATGATTAGTGAGTGGGATTTTCTTCCTTCGATGATTGGAAAAAACACAAAGGAATCCCTTGTGAATGGTGTCATTCACGGAATTGTAGCTGAATTGGATGAAAGTATCGCAAGATGGCGTAGTGAAATCGGGGAATTAGACGTCATACTTACCGGCGGTGATTCGACCTTTTTTGCGCAGCTTCAGAAATCACGCATTTTTGCAAATCCGGATCTCACCCTGATCGGGTTAAACGAAATATTGAAATTCAACCTTGAAAAGCACTAATTCTTTTCTGCTCGCAGTTTGTATAACGCTGGTTGTGAGTTCCGACATCCACGCTCAAGTGAGTGTGAATTCCCCTTATTCCCGCTTTGGACTCGGCATATTGAATGATCCCGGATCGATTCGTCATTTTTCAATGGGTGGAGTATGCACTCCACTGCTCGATGGAAGCGTAATCAACTTTCAGAATCCAGCAACATATAGTTCACTTACGGAAACAGTATTTCAACTTACCGGAAAGGGTTCGTTCAATCAAATTGGAACTGGCGATGAGTCGGTCACCTATCGCGGAGGAAATTTAAATGAGGTTGCTCTAGGCTTTAAAAAACTGGGCAGTCCTTGGGCCATTGTGATCGGGCTTACTCCTTACAGTACCAGTGGCTACCAACTCGAACGCAGCCAGGCTGTGAATGATACGTTGAGTGCTCGGTATCGCTACGCCGGCGAAGGGGGAATCAATCGCCTGATCACAGGGGTTTCGCGCAGTTTCGAATGGCATACGGATACTGCGAAAGTGATGACTCACAAATTGATGTTCGGGGCCAACATCAATTACCTTTTTGGCTCAGTAGAACAGTCGAGAAGAGTAATTTACAACAACAATCAACTTAATAATACACGCGTTACTACAGCCATTAAGGTCGCCGACTTCTTTTTTGATCTAGGGATGCACTACACTTTGCCGCTGGCGGTTACTAAAGAGAACGCCAAGGCCGTGAGTGGGAGCTATCTTCAACTAGGGGCAGACTATTCCATTGGCACAGCGATCAACACCCGATTCTCAGAACTTGGCGAATCGTTTTATTATTTCACTTCCGTGGAAATTACACTAGACACCAGCTACATTGAAGACGGAAACAGAGGGTATTTTTCCATGCCTTCCCGATTGAGTATAGGGGGCAACTATTTGTACCACGCCCGCAATGGGGGTATGCTGTCGGTGGCAGCTGACTATCGGTCACAAGATTGGTCCGATCTTAAAGGCTCCACGAATATTCATTCCATCACACCTACGGTGCTCCGAAAATCTGAAACCCTTGCCTTTGGAGTTGAGTATTTGCCAGAAGGTCTTGAAAAGGCCAATCGCTTTTTCAGCAGGGTAACATACCGGGCCGGAGTGCGCCAATCCACCACGTATCTTCAACTAGGCGAAGACGCTGTGATGCAACGTGGTATTTCGGCGGGCATCTCAATACCTCTTATCGCCTCTCGCAGTGCAAGTCGATTCCATTTTGGAATTGAGCTCGCAGAGAGTGGAGGCAACTCTGGCAACTTGATTGAGGAAAGTATGACTACTATTCAAGTGGGATTCACTCTTCATCCTTTTGAGCGCTGGTTTTTCCAACGCAAATACGATTAATGGATGGCCTCTAAACGACTTATTCTGGCATTGTATCTTTTGCTCTGGACCGCAGTGTCGCTTTGTTCATGTGGTAATGACATTTCTGAAATTAAAGCCATCACCGATCCTCAGCAATTGCCCGTACAAACCAATCACAAGGCTGAATTCGTGTACACTGAGTCAGGCAAACTTCGCAACAAACTGATCGCAGAAACCCTCGAACGATATGAAGGAGCTGACTCGTACTTGCTCGCCAAGGATGGATTCACTATGATTTTTTATGACTCCACCGAGACAGAAGAAGCGCGCCTCACCGCAATTAACGGGCGTTATGATCAGGAAAAAAATCATTTGGTGGCTTGGGAGAAGGTCGAGTTACTCAATGTGAAAGGAGAGAAATTAGAAACAGAAGAATTGGTTTTTGCACAGGATAGTGGGCGCATATATACGGATAAGTTTGTGACCATCACTTCTGCCTCAGGAGTTCTTTTTGGGGATGGCTTGGAGAGCAATGACTCATTTACGCGATATCATATTCTTCGTCCTCACGGCGATCTCTACGTGAAGGAAAAATAAATTTAGCATGGAAAAAACCACCCGATTTTTTGTCCACTTCTGGCTCGCTGCTACTATCGCAGCCTTTATCTATTCGTTTTATCGCATCTATTTGAATGGCTGGAATCACGAAAAAAGTAATCTCTTCATGGCCTGCATAGTGCTTATCTGGTATCTGTTTCGTCGTAGGATGTACTTGCGTATGAAACGCCAATCGGAAGATCGCAGCTAATTTAGCAGTACCCTTACTTTTGCCTATCTGTAAATCTCTCCATGGACCCTGGCTGGATACTTATTGTTTTTCTCTGCCTCGTAGCTTCGGCTTTTGCCAGCGGAATGGAGATTGCCTTCATCACGTCGAACAAACTCAAGATTGAATTAGATCGAAAGCAAGGCGTTTTTGGCTCAGGTATCATCTCTCATTTTACACGTCATCCAAAATTGTTTATTGCCTCCATGCTGGTAGGAAACAACGTGGCGCTTGTAGTGTATGGACTCTTCATGGGCGATGCTATTATTGCTTCAATAGCCACTCAATTGCCTCAGCAGGCCATTTGGCTAGGTGATTTTGGAATGCTTTTGACTCAAACGATTATCTCGACAATCATCGTTCTTGTGTTCAGCGAATTTTTACCTAAAGCCATATTTTCCACTAATCCCAATAGGTGGCTTTCTGTTTTCGCAGTGCCTATAATGATTTGGTACGCTGTGCTTTGGATCTTCTCTTGGTTTGTGGCCACTTTATCCGATCTCTTCCTGAAGTTGATCAAACGCCCGGTTGCTTCGAACAGCATGGTAGAATTCGGGAGGATTGATCTTGACCATTATCTGAGAGAGGTTATCGGCACTACAAATCCTTCGATTAACCTTGATCATGAAATCCAGATCTTTCAAAATGCGCTTGACTTTTCCAAGGTAAAAGCGCGTGACTGCATGATTCCTCGGAATGAAATTGTAGCCGTGGAAATTACCGATTCAGTGCAGAAGCTAAAGGAGTTATTTATTGAAACCAGGCTTTCGAAAATCCTCATTTACAGAGAATCTATCGACCATATCATCGGATACGTGCATTCGTTCGAACTCTTTCGAAAACCTGCTCATATTCAACATATTCTGAGGCCTGTATCCATTATTCCTGAGCCCATGGCCGCGAATAAAATACTTGAACTTTTTATCAAGCAAAAAAGAAACATGGCCGTCGTAGTAGATGAATTTGGAGGCACTGCGGGGATCATTACGATGGAAGATATTGTAGAAGAAATCATCGGAGAGATAGAAGATGAGCATGACAAGGAAGAAAATATCGAACAGATAATCAGTGAAACTGAATTCGAGTTTTCTGGCCGACTGGAAATCGATTTTCTGAATGAAAAGTACAATCTTGGTCTACCCGTGAACGATGAGCAATACGACACACTTGGCGGTTTGATCCTCTTCATGTACGAGGATATTCCTGAGGAAGGGGCCATTTTTGAGCTGACCGGTTCACGTCTGGAGGTCACAAAGGTCAGCGATCGTCGGATTGAGCTCGTTAAAATTCAGCTACCCCACTGATAATCAGGAATAAAATTGAATATCTACAGGGCTACTGCTAAACATTGCCGGAGATTTACGATATTCGCACCCCCAATTTTAAGGGTATATGAATTATGGCATTGATTGAAAAAATCAGAAGACAAGGCTGGCTCATCGTAGGTGTGATCGGTATTTGCATGCTCAGCTTCCTTGTTCCGTACCAAGCGGTAATCGCACTTCTCAATATCGGCAACGATGAATTGGGAAGTATCCGCGGCGAGACTGTGAGCCGCAGAGAATGGTCAGACGCTGTTGAACGTCAAAAAGTATTGTTCAATTACAGCGGCAATGAGTCAAGTCTTTCCAATGACACATGGAACAATCTGGTGGAATCCAAGTTGTTCACCTCCGTGTTCGAGAAACTTGGCCTTGTTGTGACTGAGGACGAATTCGACGAAATCGTTTTTGGTGAAATGCTCTCACCCTATGTGAAAACCACCATTTATGGCGGAAAAGATTCTACTGCCATGAAAGAGCAGATGCGTCTGAATTTCGACGGGATGACATCGCTCATGTACACTGGCTGGAAGCAACTCATCACATTGAAGCGTCAGCGTGAAAAGTTTGATTTGATGGTCAAAAAGGGTGTTTATGCGAATGCCGTTGATGGCAAATGGGCCTTTCAACAGCAGAATAATAAAGTGAATGTGGACTATGTGGTGAAAACCTATGCCGAGATCCCTGACACTTCTGTCACTTGGACCGAAAGTGACATTCGTGCTGCTTTTAACAAGCACAAAAAGGAGAAGCAATACAAGCAGGAGTCAAGTCGTTCTATTGAGTATATCAAATTTCCTGTTGCTGCGTCTTCACTCGACTCTACAGCCGCGCGCAACGGTTTGATGGAATTGACCGAATCCTTCCGCACATCTACCACCGATTCCCTATTTGCAGCCTCCAAAACATCTACGCCTGGCGCAGGCCCGAGGCCCTACGTGGCTGGAAGTGTCGCTGAGCCTTCCAATACTGCTATACTCAACAATACTGTTGGAGACGTTGTTGGTCCATACCTCGAAAGCGGATTCATGAAGATTTCAAAAATCACCAAGCGTGTTTCTGAAATTGATTCTGTGCAGGCACGCCACATTCTGTTCAAAGAAAAGGGCGATGTCGCGAAAGCAAAGGCGGATTCCCTGAAAAAAGTTATTGTAAAGCAGAAAAACTTTGCTGAGATGGCGGCCATCTATGGCACAGACGGGACAAAGGATAGCGGCGGAGACTTGGGTAAGTTTGGGGGAGGTTCTATGGTAGCCCCATTCGAAAAGGCTTGCTTTGATGGCAAGGTTGGAGAAGTTCAGATTGTGGAAACCAGTTTCGGTATTCACCTTGTGGAGGTTACCCAAAAGAATGCTCCGAAAATGGTAACCTACTTGGCTACAATTGATCGCCAAATTGCTCCGAGCTCAGCCACACGTAAATCTGCGTATAGCATGGTGAATGACTTCACCATCAGCTTCAGTGATTCTGCTTCATTCCGTCAGGCCGCTGACACATTGAATGGCGGTACAACCATTACTCCAGCGAAAAACATTCGCTCAAATGCCACAACAATTCCAGGATTGACCGGTGCAGATGAAATTATCCGCTGGACATATACTGCGAAAGTGGGAGATGTATCTCAGCCGATGATGGCTGGAGATGAGTGGGTTGTTGCTGTTTTGACCGAAATCAAAGAGCGCGGAGTACCGTCTTTCGAAAATATCTACGATCAGATGAAAGCAAAAGTGATCAAGGATAAAAAAGCGGAGAAATATGCCGAAATAATGAATTCGGGTACCCTTGCAGAAATTGCTACAGCAGTTGGATCGACTACTAAGCAGGGTAGCAACATCACTTTGAAGAGTAACAACATTCCCGGAAGCGGCGTGAGTATGGCAGAAAATGCACTCATCGGTGCCTGCTTTGGAATCAAGAAAGACTTCATTTCCTCTCCTATCAAAGGAGATGGTGGTGTGTATGTCATTCAACGCACTGCTGATATCATAGAAACTGAATCGCAGGACAATTATCTGACTGATCGCGACAATATGGCCAAGAGCCTTCAATCGCGTGCGGCGATGTCTATATTCAACTCATTCCGAGAAAACGGTGAGGTTGAAGACAATCGCTTCGAACAAAACTAATTGAATTGAAATAATTGAAAAGCCCCTCTTTAAGGGGCTTTTTTTATTTATGACTTCAGGGAAATAGAAGGGAACTATCTCCGTAGCTCAAGAAGCGATATCCTGATGCAAGTGCATGATTATAGATAGCTCTCCACCGGGATCCAATTAATGCAGCCACTAGCACAATCAATGTGCTTTTTGGCATATGAAAATTGGTGATCAACCCCTGCACCACCTGAAAGCGGTAACCAGGGGCTATAAGTATACTTGTATTTGCTAGAAGCACTTTTCTGTCTTGACCATCCATCCAATTCAGCAAGGCATCCATGCTTTGCTCCAGAGAAATTTGGTTGGGCAAAGTCAGGTACTCCCATTGCCCGAGCAACAGGTATTCTCCTGTTACCAATTGGCCAGATTGCACCTTTACGCCCAACCAGTATAGGCTTTCCAGAGTTCGAAGACTGGTGGTGCCCACTGCTATTCCTCGTCCGGTTTGAAAATCCCGCAAGCGCACAATCAACTCACGTGTCACTTCAAACCATTCTCCATGCATGGCATGATCCGAAAGTGTAATTGAACTTACGGGTTTGAATGTCCCGGCACCTATGTGAAGAGTGAGATACTCTGAGGCAATTGATTTGGAAGCTAAGCCTGAAGCAACTCGTTCGTAAAATGCAAACCTGCAGTTGGTGCGGCCACC
>Ga0105044_10000671_pt1 | contig 43074 bp, 42 predicted proteins | sample MAT01_FD_78092 | JGI IMG/M metagenome (GOLD analysis project Ga0105044, IMG submission 78092) | Freshwater microbial communities from Lake Fryxell liftoff mats and glacier meltwater in Antarctica - MAT-01 | ecosystem: Environmental > Aquatic > Freshwater > Ice > Liftoff microbial mat | place...
TATTGTGTATGTTTAAGATTCGTAGCTGTACCTTCCTGAACCACACCTTCGAGCATCAGTTTCACTTGAGCAATCGTTGTAGGAGAAGCAATGCTATCTTTAATTACCGTTGTTTTATATTCATACACCAAATGACCTTTGTTTCGTATTTCTTTAACGAATAACGGTTTCACCATACGACCATTATTGGCAACTGCATTATAAAATGTAAGAATTTGCAAAGGGGTTAAGGAGCACTCATAGCCAATTGACATATAGGGCAAACTCACTTTAGACCAATACTTATCATCTGTATTTTTAATGAATGGAGCGCCTTCTCCTGAAACCTGAAGACCTATTTTTTTATCAAGTCCAAAACCACGTATTCTATCTACGAAAGCCTGAGGATTTTTGGAATAGAATTTATGTACCATTTTTGAAATCCCTACGTTGGAACTTACTTCAAAAACATGCTTCATTGAAATTTTACCATAGCCTCCTTCATGAGAATCTTTCATTACACGATTGGAATAACGAATGGCTCCACCTTGTGTATCAACGATATCTTCAGGCACAACATAACCATCTTCAAGAAGTGCCATGATGGAAGCAAGTTTAAAGGTAGAACCCGGTTCGGTACTTTCGCCTACACCAAAATTAAATTCCTCACGATAATTGCCGTCTTCACCACGTTTAAGGTTGGCTATGGCCAGAACATGTCCGGTTTCAACTTCCATTAAAATTGCACAGCCTTTATCGGCATTATGCAAACTCAACTGTGTGTAGAGTGAATTTTGTGCAACATCCTGGAGGTTCAAATCAATAGTGGTAATTACATCGTTGCCATCTTTAGGATCAATTTCATTTTCATCATTGAGAGGTTTCCACACATTACCCGAAATTTTTTGCATCAATCGCATTCCATGCACACCTTTGAGATGTTTATCAAATGCACCTTCAATTCCAACAGGCTCCACACCTTCTACTTTATATCCTATTGTTCGGGCAGCGAGTAAATTGAATGGCTTCACACGTTTGCTTTTCTGCTCAGGAATTAATCCTCCGGCATATCTTCCCATTCTGAAAATCGGAAACTGCTTCACCAACAACAACTCCCTGTATGAAACATTCTTTTTTAACAAAAAATAACGGTGGCCATCGCGACGGGCTTCCCTTAATATTTGTTTGTATTCAGCTGCAGGCTTGTCTTTAAATAATTTGGATAAACAAATTGAAAGCGAATCGATATTATCATTAAAAATATCGCGTGTGACACGTTCTGCCAGCATATCAACCCTCAAATCATAAATAGGAACAGAAGTTGCAAGTAAACTCATATCTGCCGAATAAATATTTCCTCGGGCAGGTTCAATGTCTATCAATTTAGTGGTGAGACTATCAGCTTTCGCTCGCCACTGGTCGCCTTCAACAAATTGTAAGTGCCATATTCTGGCTACAATTGCAAAGCCAAATACGCACACCAATCCAAAGACCAGGTAAATCCTTTTTAATATTTCTTTTCTGGTATCGCCCATAAAAATCAGTCTTGTTTTTTTTCTTTCGATGGTTCAACAATGATTTTTTTAGGAGCCTCTACAGATTCTTTCAGTCCCTGCCAGGCTACAGCTTTTGCAACTTCCGATTGTTTGCTAACAAACATCAGTTCAGATTTTCCGGAAATATATTCGGTACGAAGTGTTTTTAATTCTTTAGTTACTTTATCAATATCTCTGATAGTTCTTTCAGCATAATAACTGTTGGCGATATACAAGAGTGCAACAAGGGTGAGGAAGAAAATATAAGGCATAACTTTCAGAAGCATGTCCTTACTAAAAATACCAAAAACATTCAAAAACTTCACATAGTTTCTTGCTGAAGCCATGCTTTTGCTTTCCTTCTTTTTCGGAATATCTTTTACCTGTACCGGCTTTTTCTCTCTGTTCATACTGACATTAGATTTTTTCGGCGATTCTTAATTTGGCACTTCTTGATCTTGGGTTGTTCTTCACTTCTGTTGCTGTAGGCACTACCGGTTTTTTGGTGATGGACCGGAACTTTACACCCACAACATTTCCGTAAAAATCTTTGTGATCATCACCTTCAAAATTTCCTTTAGCAATAAAATTTTTCACTAATCGGTCTTCGAGTGAATGATATGACATCACCACCAGTCTTCCTCCACTCACTAAAATATCAGATGCCTGCTCCAGCATTTCACGCAAAGCAGACAGTTCGTCGTTTACTTCAATTCTTAATGCCTGGTAAACCTGAGCGAGATATTGATTTTCATTTGCTTTAGGAACCAATGAAGCCATAACAGAGCGTAACTCTGTTGAACTTTGGATAGGTTGATTCCTGCGTGAGTTCACGATAGTGGCTGCGAGTTGTTTTGAATTTTTCACTTCACCATACAGCGAAAAAATATTGACCAGATCTTTTTCAGAGTAGGTATTTAAAATTTCACGTGCGGTAATTCCACTTTCGGTATTCATCCGCATGTCGAGATGATGATCGAAACGGATAGAAAAACCTCTTTCAGCAACATCAAACTGATGCGACGACACACCCAAATCGGCCAGAATACCGTTTACCGGTATCAGGTTTCTTTGTTGTAGTTGTTTTTGCATAAATCTGAAGTTATCTTTTACCAGTATGAAAGCCGGGTTGGCTATACGATTTGCCTCTGCGTCGGGATCCTGATCGAATGCAACCAGCACCCCTTGCTCCCCTAATTTTTTTAATAGTGCTTTAGAATGTCCCCCACCCCCAAATGTGACATCAACATAAATTCCTTCCGGTTGAATACCGAGCCCTTCGATGCATTCGGCCAGCATGACGGGTTCGTGGTAATTCATTTAAATATCCCTCAAATCAAGATCACCATCATCAAACTGTTCAGAGATATCAGAATACTTTTCTGACTCTTCAGCAGCCGGGATTCTGAATTTATCTCTCGCCCAGATCTCAATATTTTGTCCGTATGTTGATATTACGATCTCACGACCAATCGATGCCCAATCCATTAAGTGCTTGGGCAGATTTAACCGCCCTGCCGAGTCCAGAGTTAAATCGGTTGCGCCATTGGCAAAAAACCGCTGGTATTCCCTGATCTGTTTTTTCGCCCTGTTCATCCTGTTAATCCGTGCCGATTCTTTGAGAAACAATGGATAAGGCCGCATCGCAACGCAATTGTCTAACCCACGGTTAAGTACAAAACGATCCTGCATATCGGCCGGAAGTTGCTTACGCAGTTGCGCAGGAACCATTATCCGGCCCTTGTCGTCAACTTTTACTTCGTATTCTCCTATTAAATGGATCATTTTAACGTGCTCCTCTCAATTTTTTGACTCTTTTCAGGATACAGTCGAGCTTTTGCAGATTGAGGTGGGTAAAGGTAAAAAAAGAATTCCCACATTTTACCACAAAACTTGAAGATTGTTAATAAATTTTCTTTTTTCATGCAATCACAGTTAAACTTTTTGATGATTGATGGTAGCAGGGTCAATAATAACGGGGGTTTTGGGTTTAAAGTATGGAATTAAAATAGATGTGGTAGAAAGTGGTAAGATTTTAATTTATTAATCAGCAATGAAAGCTGTAACTTTGAAGCCTACGAAGGTGTTTTATATATGCAAAGTTCTGTAAATAAGAAGTTTATAGATATTGATGAGATTTTTAAAAGCAAAAATCCCGGCCTCTACCGGATTCTGCCCGGCTTCATTTTAAAATATTTGAAAAAAGTTGCCCATCAGGAAGACATAAATTCCTTCATCAACCGTCATGGTCACCGGCAGGAATTGGATTTTGTGGATGCGATTGTGGATGAATTCGGCGCCCATGTAGTTGTTGAGGGTATTGAAAACATCCCTCTTTCGGGTGGTTGTGTATTTGCCTCCAACCATCCTTTAGGAGGATTAGATGCCATGTCGATGGTGCAAATAATTGGAAGGAAAAGGACTGATATTAAGTTCATTGTGAATGACATATTGCTTCAATTAAAAAATCTGAAGGGCATATTTATAGGAGTCAATAAACATGGTAAAAACTCTACAGAAATCCATCAAACTCTCGATCAATGGTATGCATCGGGTTCGGCAATACTAATTTTTCCGGCAGGGCTTGTTTCCAGAAATCAAAATGGGCAAATTATGGACCTTGAATGGAGAAAAAGCTTCATTACCAAGGCCAGAAAATTCAAAATAGATATCATACCGGTGTTTATAGGTGGGAGAAATTCATCATTTTTTTACAATCTTTCTAAGATCAGAAACATGGTGGGTATAAAAGCGAACATTGAAATGCTGTATCTTGCGGATGAAATGTACAGGCAAAAGAATAAGACAATTACCGTTATATTTGGCAAAGCAATTCCATGCACATTGTTGGATGAATCCTACTCTGATCAGGAATGGGCTCAACTGGTTAAAAAACATGTGTACAGTCTTCAAACTGAAGGACCTCAACATACTATGAATACGGCTTCCTGATTATGCAGTCTATTATTGACCCTATCGACAAAAAAAATATAGAGGCCGAACTCTATGACGGAAAATTTATCCGTGATACGAACAATGGTGCCAATCAGATTTTTATTGTCACCCATCACGATTCGCCAAATGTGATGCAGGAAATTGGCCGTTTACGGGAAATTACTTTCCGTACCGCCGGTGGTGGAACGGGTTTGCCTATCGATATCGATAATTATGATACAGCTGAGGCACCTTACAAACAACTTATAGTTTGGAATCCGATTGATCAGGAAATTGTAGGAGGCTACCGTTTTATTGAATGCGCAAAAGCTCCAAAGGGCCCCAATAACAAAGTCTTGCTGGCCACCACCGAATTATTTGCTTTCTCTGAAAAATTCATTTCCGAATATCTTCCATGGACCATTGAATTGGGGCGTTCTTTTGTACAGCCGCGGTACCAACCCAGCAGTGAAAATCGTAAAGGACTTTTTTCATTAGATAATTTATGGGATGGTTTAGGTGCTATTGTCGTGGATCATCCGCAAATAAAATATTTCTTCGGCAAAGTTACCATGTACCGCCATTTCAATCCTGTGGCCAGGGATATGATTTTGGCTTTTATGAACCATTACTTCCCTGACAATGAGCAGTTGGTTGTTCCTATTAAACCTCTCGAAATTGTTAATGATATGCAATCGTTTGAAAAAGAACTTGAGGGTTTAAATTATAAAGATGGCCACCGTGTTTTAAATCATCATGTGAGAAATCTGGATGAAAACATTCCTCCGCTTGTCAATTCATACATGAACCTTTCGGCTACCATGAAAACATTCGGAACAGCTTTGAATGATCACTTTGGTGAGGTGGAAGAAACCGGAATCATGGTGACCATCAGTGAAATTTACGATACCAAGAAAGTGCGTCATATCTCCACTTATCACCCAGCATCCAAAAGCTGAATTAGTTCCTTCAATTCATGAACATAATTACAGCTGATTTTTTATGCAGCAACAGCGACTATCGCAAATGTCCTGCAGCCGACAAGCCTGAATTTGCATTCATCGGAAGATCGAATGTGGGTAAGTCTTCGCTTATCAACATGGTTACCAATCGCAAAGGTTTGGCTAAAACATCGGGCAGTCCGGGGAAAACACAACTCATTAACCATTTCCTTATTAATACAGCCTGGTATCTTGTCGATCTACCGGGTTATGGCTATGCGAAAATAACGCGAACCATCCGTGAAAAATGGGAACTAATGATTCGCGACTATCTTCAGAAAAGAGAAAATTTGTTATGCACCATGGTACTCATTGATGCACGACTGGAACCACAGGTGATCGATTTGGAATTTCTTCAATGGATGGGTATTAATCAAATTCCTTTTTGCATTCTTTTTACCAAAGCAGATAAGCTCACAAAAAATGAACTTGCGAGTAGTTTGAGCCGTTACCGGAAGAAGTTACTCGATGCGTGGGAAGAATTACCTCCGATTTTTGTTACCTCAGCCGAAAAAGGAACCGGCAAAACAGAAGTGCTCGATTACCTTGATCAATTAGTAAAAGAGCATTCATAAGAATAAAAATATTTGTGCGCAGAATACAATGACATCTGTGCCCTCATTAATTATTTCAGCACCCCATTCATTTTACCAAATTTTTCGGCAAAGGCTGTAATTTCAGCAGCAGCTTTATCATCATTAGTTGCACGCAGATAAGTGTCGGCCATACTTCTGAATGTTTCATAAAAAAGATGCTGCATTTCTTCCACCATCATCTTTTGTGTCCACAAATCTATACGCAATGTACTTTTCTCGGCTGGATCCCAAATGGAAATTAAAACAGAGCTAGATTCTTTTTCTCCATGAATACCTGAATCATCGGCGGTCCATTGAATTCTTTCCGGTATCTTATTTTCATCAAGTGTAACGCTGAAGCGGATGTCTGATTTTTTCATAATTATTTTTTAGGTTTGTAACCTGATTGTTCTAATATTTTTTGTGCATCTTTTTCTTCCAAAAGATTTTGGAGAGTCACGTCGGAGTTCTGCTTCATATATTCTTTCACTATCTGCCACCCCATCCAAACTCCTATTCTACCGGGAGCTTCTTTTGGAAAACCGTTGGTAGCAGGGCCATCATTCACGAATTTAGCATATTCGGAGGGATCGGTATTAAATAATAATTTATTCTCTATAAAAAACGACCACATATTTCCTTCATTTTCCTCGCACCACTTCAATTGTGAAGCTGAATAACCTGATCTCAAGGTATCGTGCAAATCGGGAGCCATTGCATTAATATAATACATCATTTTCCCCTGATAAATCATTTGACTCAGAAATTCGTTCTTTACTTCAGAAACATCGTAATCACTTTGGTACCATGCTTTAATTGCTGATGGAACAATATAATCTTTGCTGAATTTGTTGAACAGATATTTAGGAATTCCTAACCGGGCATAATATTCAACTTGTGAACCAAGAAACATGTCCAATCCTATACCAATCACAGAATCGGTTGTAATAACTGCATAGTTGAAAGCCGAAATAAAGGTTACCACACCCGGCACAGGCTTCTCAGGAAAATAGAACTTGTGATGCTTCAGAAAAGACTCCATACCTGAATTAATTTCTGTGGCGGAGGTGAAAACAGAATCTGTTAACCTGAAAATCTCCTTCACTTCCTGATCGGTCACAAATTTGGTCAGATTGGATGCAGTAACCGAATCATTCGATTCCGGGATATTCAGAATTTTAAATACAAATAAATCAAAAAAAGTTCCATACTTCTCACGGAGCGATTCAGTTAGTTTTAATTCATTTGCATAAGTGCCTTTAAACAGATCCTGCTCAAATCGACGGGTAGTGACGGAAACATCAATTTCATCGGTGTTTACAGCCAACGGATCCCTGTTACAAGATCCAAAAAACAAAGAAATAGAACCAATAATTATGATCTTAAATGCCTGTGACATACTTTTGCTTAAAATTGAATATTAAAACGTCAAAATTATGAAGAAACTTATTATTACAGGAATATTATCTCTGTCTACTTTAATTATAGCCTTCGCACAGGAGTCTGTTCCAGCTCCAGCACCAGCAGCAACACCTGCTCCTTCACCAGCACCAGCTCCGGAAGCCTCTTCTCAGGCAACTGATAACGGCGGAGGTAAAGCACTAATGTTTGGTTTAAAATTCACACCTTCATACAGCTGGTTTGGATTAGAACGTGAAGGTTATGATACAGATGGCGGGTACATTGGATACACTTACGGTGTTATGATGGATTTTCGTATAGCTGATAACTACTATTTTGGTACAGGAGTAGAAATTTCTCAACGAGGAGGAAAATATAATACAACTAAAGAAGTAATTAGCAAAGATCCCGACACATTTGCTGATGCAGCAGTTACACAACGTTTGCAGTTTGTGGATATTCCACTTTCTTTGAAACTAAAAACCAATGAAATAGGATATACTCGTTATTATGGAACATTTGGATTTCTTGGAGGCTTTTTGGTTAAAGCAAACAAAGACATTGATTATGAAATTGATATTTATGAAGACAAAGAAAAGAGTGGTAACATGAGTACCTTTGGTGCATTCAATTTCGGATTACTGGTTGGTGCCGGTTTGGAATATAATTTTTCAGGAAACACTGCTTTAACAGCCGGCATTCAATATCACAATGCGTTTGTTGATATCTGGTCTGAAGACAATGCCAAAATGACCTCCAGTTATATTTCATTGAATTTGGGATTGTTCTTTTAGTCGGAACAATTACATAGCTTAAAAAAAGGCTGTCGCAATAAAATGTGACAGCCTTTTTTATTGTAGGTTAATTTGACTTGCAAATACCCAATCAAACCACAGATACTAAAAACACCGGCTGAATTAAATTAATAACTTTGCATTATGAAGATCGCATTGGGTCAAATCAACCCACATATTGGCAACTTTGAGCACAACTCCGAAAAAATCATTTCGGTTATACAACAGGCTCATAATGAGGGTGCTGATTTGGTTGTTTTCCCGGAACTGGCAATTTGCGGGTATCCTCCACTCGACTTCCTCAACTTCAATCATTTTACGCAACAGTGCATAAGTTCGATTGAAACTATTGCCGGTCATTGCCGGGAAATAGATGTTATTTTGGGCGGACCTTCATTTAACCCGGTGTTGAAAGGCAAAAATCTCTTCAATTCCGCCTATTTTCTGAGTGGTGGCAAAGTTGTTAAAGTGATCCATAAAACACTGTTGCCTACATACGATGTGTTTGATGAATACCGTTATTTCGAACCCAATAGTACTTTTGAAACCATCGAAGTAAAAGGACATAGGATAGCACTTACAATTTGCGAAGATCTGTGGAACGAAGAAGATGATCCGATGTATGTTTTTTGTCCGATGGAAGAATTAATCCATCAAAAACCGGAAGTGATCATTAATATAGCCGCATCACCTTTCGATTACAATCATCGCGAAAAGAGAAAGTCTATTTTGCGAAGAAATGTTTTGAAATATAATCTTCCACTTTTTTATGTCAATCATGCCGGCGCCCAGGCCGATATTTTATTTGATGGCGGATCACTGGCTATGAATAGTAATGGAACCGTTGTTGCTGAATTGAATTATTTTAAAGAAGATTTCAAAGTTATCGATACTTCTTCATCGACATTCAATGAGCCTTGTGCACAAAATGAATCAGGAAAAATGGCGCAGATCTATGATGCGTTAGTTATGGGCATTCGCGATTATTTCCATAAAATGAATTTCACAAAAGCAACTTTGGGCCTTTCGGGAGGTGTCGATTCAGCTTTAGTACTCTCATTAGCCGTTGATGCTCTAGGAAAAGAAAATGTGTTACCTGTTATGATGCCTTCCCCATTTTCATCTGATCACAGCATTTCTGATTCCGTAAAAATGGCCGAAAACATTGGAATGGAAGTACTGAAAATCCCCATTGAAAAAACATACAACTCCTTTCTGGAGGCTACCGCTGATAGTTTTAGAGGAATACCTTTTAATGTTGCAGAAGAAAATATTCAGGCTCGCATACGAGGTACTTTACTGATGGCTATTTCAAACAAACATGGCTATATTTTGTTGAATACCTCCAATAAAAGTGAATTGGCTGTTGGTTACGGTACCCTTTACGGGGATATGGCCGGCGGGCTTTCTGTGATTGGCGATCTGTATAAAATGGAAGTTTATGCTTTGTGCAGATATATAAACAGAAATGGTGAAATTATTCCGGAAAACATACTTGTGAAAGCTCCTTCTGCTGAACTTCGGCCCGGACAAAAAGACAGCGATTCACTACCCGATTATGAAATACTCGATCAGGTACTGTATCAATATATTGAATGCAAACTGGGGCCCGATGAAATAATTGGAAAAGGGTTTGATGAAAAAATTGTTCAACGAGTTTTAAAGATGGTGAACACCAATGAATATAAGAGGTTTCAGTTTGCTCCCATTTTGAGAGTATCTTCAAAAGCATTTGGTCGCGGGCGGCGAATGCCTTTGGTAGCAAAATACTTGGCTTAACTTTTCCTACAGCATCTACCTTTAAATCAAATTCCCTTCCAAATAACAGTTTGGTGTTGATAAATAGTACAACATCTACATCTTCATCCTATGAAAACTGTTGTTCCTTTGTGCAAGAAAATAAATACAAATGAAACAAACAATTATTTTTATCATGGCATTCCTTCTTTCAGGGATCAGTGTGAACGCACAAACCACCAATACTTTTGCTAAAAAGGATAATGTTCTCGGTATAGGTTTTGGAATTGGAGGAGTGTATGGCATCAGTGGATTTTCATCACAATCTCCTACCTTTGGAATGCAATATGACCGCGGTATTGTTGAATTGGGTATGGGTGGTGTGATTGGTGTAGGCGGATTTGTGGGATATAAAAGATTTGTGGATAAGATAGAACTGCCTGCTGATACTTACAAACAAAAGTGGGACATAATAATTATTGGTGCCAGAGGTACATTTCACTACGATTTGTTTAAAGTAGAAAAACTCGATACGTATGGTGGAGTTATGATCGCATATCATATTGTGAATGAAAAACAGGATTTCCCTGATAATTACATAAACAATATAGCAAGTTTTTCCAACGCAGCATACGCTTCTATTTATGCAGGTGCTAAATACTATTTTGTTCCCCAAGTTTCAGCTTTTGCAGAATTCGGTTACGGTGTTTCGTGGTTGACATTGGGTGCTGCGTTTAAATTTTAAAAGAGCGATCACATCAAAAAAGAGCTTAAATATTTTAGAAGCTCGTCGCCCATCGGAATTTGCAATTCAGATGTTCATATGTATAGGGAATTTGCAATTCCCGAAAACATTGCTAGCGAATAACCGGAGGCTATTACTATCCAAATTCGATCGTTGTAATGGTGTATTCTATGACACCTTACAAATAAATATTGTAAATGCAGATACACTATATACCTATTCCGGACTTTATGGTTGTGGATTTTTCACCATCTGGCAGGTATTTATATACAGGTTCAGCAACTTATTTGTACCAATTTGATTTACAATCCGCCAATATTCAATCAAGTATTATTGAAGTAGGTATTCACGATCATGCTTATGTGCCATTTAATTCTTCATTTAATTTTCAAAAACTTGCTCCCGATGGAAGAATTTATATTGCGACAGGAAATGGTAATTATGTTGCAGGTGCAATACATTATCCGGACAGTGCCGGTTTATCCTGTCAGGTAGAGTTACGTTATTTAAATTACTTTACTCAATTTGGAACGTCCGGAATTAATATTACAGTATTTCCAAATTACCCAAACTACAATTTAGGTCCTTTAATAGGTTCCGGCTGCGATACTTTAACTGGTATTTCTTATTTCGAAAATTCATTAACAGTTTTAAGTATTTTTCCAAATCCTGCCTCGGCTTATTTTACAGCAACCTATAAACTTCCGCAAAACAAAACCGGGAAACTTGAATTGTTTGACATAGTGGGAAATCTAGTATATTCAGCTTCACTTTCGCAATGGTCTTCTGTTCACAGAGTAGAGTTAAATGATGCCATAGCCGATGGAATATATATATGCAAAATTAGTTCGGGCGGATGGAGTGATTGGGCTAAAGTGGTTGTTAGAAATGAAAAATAAATATTATGAAGATATAAATTAAAAAAAATTAAAGATTTTGTGATGTCAATAGTTTTCAGTATTTCCTGTTGACACCGCATTTTACACACCAAAAATTCACTATATCTAAAAATTTAAGTTAATTACAAATAAAGAATAATTCATTCACCAGCAACCAATATTCTCATCCAAAAAATCAAACAATTCAACATCAACAAAAGTACCTACCACCACTTGTAAAATCCCCCTCCCCCCCATAAAAAAAGAGCTTCGAAAATATCGAAGCTCTTTTTTTTTGATGTGAATACCCATTATTGAATCTCCCAAGTTTCTTTTCCACGCAACAACTTATCTAAATCACCTTCTCCACGTTTTTCGAGTGTGTCTGCAATTTGTTGATTAAGTCCTATTTCATAACAAGGTCTGTCTTCAACATAAAACACTCCAAACGGACGAGGGAAATGATCTCCACCTTTACGGGGATTATCAAAGAACCTACTGAGGATTCCTGATTTTACACGATCTCTTTCATCGTGCACCCATAGGTCGTTAGGTGAATTACCTTCCAACATATTTACGATTACGGGTGTAAATCCATCCAACTTAACACCTTTTTCATTATTGGCTCCAAACAATAATGGCAACCCATTTTCAACAAAAAGTGTTTCCTCTTTTTTAGTTTCTTTATCAGTAAAAACTTCAAATGCTCCATCGTTAAACACGTTGCAATTCTGATAAATTTCAACAAAAGAAGTTCCTTTATGAGCATGTGCTCTGCGAAGAATTGTTTTCAAATGTACAGGATCTCTGTCCATAGAACGGGCAATGAAAGTTCCATCAGCACCCAATGCCAAAGCAGCAGGATTGAACGGGTGATCGATAGATCCGAATGGGGTTGATTTGGTAATTTTACCCTCTTCAGATGTTGGTGAATACTGGCCTTTTGTTAACCCGTAAATTTCGTTGTTGAACAACAACAGGTTAATATCAAAGTTTCTTCTCAGCAAATGAATGAAGTGATTTCCACCAATCGAAAATGAATCACCATCACCCGACACCATCCACACACTTAATTCAGGACGCGTGGCTTTTAATCCACTAACAATGGCTGCGGCCCTGCCGTGGATACTGTGCATTCCAAAAGTTTCCATGTAATAAGGAAATCTTGATGAACATCCGATACCTGAAACAAATACAATGTCCTCGCGTGGAATTCCCAGTTCAGGAATAACTGTTTGAACCTGTTTCAGAATTGAATAATCACCACAGCCCGGGCACCACCTTACTTCCTGATCAGTTACCAGTTCTTTGGAAGTCATTTTTGGTTCGGAAGGATTAGTTGCTATTTCTGACATATTGTTATATTATTAATTGATGATAACTATTTTTATTTTGCCAACAGGCTTTCAATTTTTTCCATAATCTCACTTGCATTGAAAGGCATACCTTGAATTTTATTGAACGGAATGGCAGGGATCATAAATTTGTCACGGATCACTTTTACCAGCTGACCATTATTCATTTCAGGAATCAACACTTGATCGTAATTATATAGCATTTGACCAAGATTTTTTGGGAAAGGTTTCAAATAACGGATCTGTGCATGTGAAACATCATAACCTTTTGCACGGGCATCAATCACTGCAGTTTTGATGGCACCATAAGTTGATCCCCATCCTACAATCAGCAACTTTCCTTTTTCAGTTCCATTGTCCAACGTCTGAAGTGGAATATGATCTGCAATTTTCTCAATCTTATTTTCTCTCATGTGCACCATAAATTCATGGTTTTCGGGTTCATAAGAAATATTGCCGGTCTCATGTTGTTTTTCAATTCCGCCTATACGATGTTCCAAACCTTTGGTTCCGGGAATTGCCCATGGTCGTGATAATTTTTCATCCCGTTTGTATGGAAGATACTTTTCTCCATTCTTTTCGGTGGTAAATTTCACTTTTATTTCTTTTAAGTCGGCACTTTGAGGGAATCTCCAGGGTTCAGCTCCATTCGCAATGTAACCATCAGAAAGGAACATTACCGGAGTCATAAACTCAACTGCAATGCGACAGGATTCAAAAACCGCATCAAAACAATCGCCAGGCGAGTAGGCTGCAATTACCGGCATTGGAGCTTCTCCAGTTCTTCCGTATAGTGACTGCATCAAATCCGATTGTTCAGTTTTGGTGGGCAATCCCGTTGAAGGACCGCCTCTTTGCACGTTAATGATCACCATTGGCAACTCAAGCATCACACCCAATCCCATAGCCTCGCCCTTAAGAGCAATTCCGGGTCCTGAAGATGCAGTTACTGCAAGGCTACCTCCAAAAGATGCACCTATAACTGAACAGATAGCAGCAATTTCATCTTCAGCCTGGAAAGTACTTACGCCAAAATTTTTATACTTTGCCAGTTCATGTAAAATGTCGGAAGCAGGGGTGATAGGATAAGTTCCGTAAAAAAGTTTTAATCCCGATTTTTTAGAAGCTGCAATTAAACCTAAAGCAGTAGCTTGATTGCCCATCATGTTGCGATAAACACCGGGTGCCATTTTTGCAGGGTTCACCATGTAACGTGTCACCATTGTTTCGGTGGTGTCACCAAAATTATAACCCGCTTTTAATATCTTAATGTTGGCATTTAAAATATCCGGTTTCTTCGAGAATTTTTCTTCCAGAAAACTGATACTGTTATCCAATGAACGATTGTACATCCAATATAAAAATCCCAAAATAAACATGTTTTTGGAACGGTCAATTTCTTTGGTACTCAAACCTGAATCGGTCAAAGCAGCACGGGTCATTTTAGTCACATCAATTTTTATGACACGAAATTTTTCTAATGAACCATTCTCCAACGGATTATCTGCCTCCGGAATATTTGCCAGTCTCAGATTTTTTGAATCAAATCCTTCTGTATTGGCAATGATAGTTCCTCCCGTCTTAATTTGCTTGATATTGGCTTTAAGCGCCGCTGCATTCATCACCACCAGCACATCACATTTGTCTCCGGGAGAATAAATGTTGGTGCTACCAAAGTGCAATTGGTAACCCGAAACGCCGGCAAGTGTTCCCAAAGGAGCTCTAATCTCGGCAGGGAAATCGGGGAAAGTACTAATGTCGTTTCCAAATAAAGCCGCCGTGTTGGTAAATTGTGTTCCGGTTAACTGCATTCCGTCTCCGGAATCTCCGGCAAACTTAATAATTACCCGTTCCAGGGTATCTGTTTTATGCGCCATTTCTGATAAAGAATTATTGGTTCAAACCTAAGAGTTTTAAATTCGAAAACGCAAAGTTAAGGCGAATTATTGACGGCTCAAATAAACGGTTCATGATATTGAGCACTAAAGAGTCTGAAAAATTAATAAAAAATATTACTTACTGATTATCAATTAATTATAATTTCCTTAGAATTTGTTTTAATTGAATTATTTTCTAATTTTACTCTGTTAAAACTCAAAGCCTATGCAAATCACATTTACTCAAACCCTTATTGCACTTGTTTTATCTGTTCCGGCCTTTGCTCAGAACCTGGTAAGCACCTCTGTTCAACCCCGAAATGCAGTTCTGGAAGAATTCACCGGGGTTAACTGTGTTAATTGTCCCGATGGTCATTTTCGGGCAAACCAACTTTACAACGCCTTTCCGGGCAGAGTAGTGTTGATTAACATTCACTCGGGATCATTCGCAACTGCAGGCTTCACCACGTCTTTCGGCGATCCCATCGATAACTTCGCAGGAGTTTCTGCATATCCTTCAGGAACTATGAATCGTATTGTATGGGCCGGAGCGTATAATATTCCGCCCTATTTTCCACAAACTCCACCAAACAATCTTGCCATCCGCAGGCCGGGCTGGTGGGATACCGGTTATCCTAATCAGGGAACCGGAGCCTACATTATTTTACAAGGCGGCAATTCACCGGTAAATATTGGTGCCGAAACACAATGGAATGCTACTACCAGGGAATTGGTGGTTACTGTAGAATTGTATTACACCGCTACCGAAAATCAAAACAATAAACTGAATGTGGTACTCCTCGAAAGTGGCATTGTAGGTTATCAGTCAGGTGGTGGAGCAACGTATACTCACAACCATATCATGCGTCATTTGCTTACCGGCCAATGGGGTGATGAAATTATTACCACTACACAAAGCACGCTGGTGACCAAAACATATTCTTATATCGTACCGGCTGCAATCAACATCGACAATTGCGATATCTCATTGTTCGTTACTCAAAACGATGATAAAAACACGCACACCGGAGTTACAATGGTCGCTAAAAATGGAACTACTGTTGGCATTGCCGAAAACGGAAATTTAGCTGCTGTAGGTGTATATCCAAGTCCCGCCGAAGATTTTATTTACATCACCGGATTATCCAATCAAGTTACGGATATCAAAATTGTAAATGTGATAGGAAAAACGGTAGCTCAAATTCATCCCGGCAAGGAGATGATTGAACAAAATGTTTCGGATCTTGCAGCCGGAGTATATTTTGTAAATATTTCCAATGGGTCAAAAAATATTGTAAAAAAATTCATTAAAGACTAAAACTTTCTACCATATACACTGAAAAGCGATCCGGTATATCCGGGTCGCTTTTTTATTTAAATGATAAACTTACATAGCAAATGCTAAGTCCCTGATCGAGGTACTTTTTTTCGTAAGTGGTTTTAATCGATAAAATGTCATCGGTCATCCCCGACCCATAAAGATCATGGGTGTTGGTATGAATTGTTACGTCGAGATCTTTAATCAATTCAAGAGTATAATCAAATAATATTACATTATCTGTTTTCAGATGTAGTACACCGTTAGTACCCAAAACGGTTTCATACATTTCAAGAAAACGAAGAGAAGTCATGCGGGTATTTTCTCTTGTTTTTTGTGGCTGCGGATCGGGAAAAGTGATCCATATTTCACTAATTTCATCTTTCTCGAAAAAAGCAAGCAGTTGGGTAATCTGAATTCTCATAAAAGCTGCATTAAGAATCTTTTCTTCATTAATTGTTTTAGCACCTCTCCACAGCCGTGCTCCTTTTTTGTCGATACCAATAAAATTTTTCTCCGGGAATTTCTGCGCAAGGTTCACCGTATATTCACCTCTTCCGCATCCTAGCTCAAGCACAATTGGGTGCTCATTATGAAAAACCTCTGACCCCCATTTGCCTTTTAGTTCAAAATTATTTCCGGCATAAAAATTACCCGGTTGGTATACTCTCTCAAAGGTTTCAAGCTCCGCAAAGCGTCGTAATTTATCTTTTCCCAAGTGAATGTTTTTTTGAAAGTGCGAATTTAAGGAAATCCATTGTTATGGCAATCTGCAGTGTTTTATCTTATTTTTGCAGCATGAAACCAAATCCTCCAAAAGTACTGGTAGCACCTCTTGAATGGGGATTAGGACACGCCACCCGTTGCATTCCAATTATCCGGGAACTTGTTTCGCTGGGGGCGGAAGTAACCATTTGTGCTAATGGCGCCTGTAAGATTTTGTTGGGCAATGAATTTCCTGCATTGAAAACCATTGAAATACCCGGTTTTTATATTCAGTATCCCGAAAACGGATCGATGGCACTTTCCATGCTAAGCCAGGTTCCAACCTTATTGTCTGCCATTCGTATTGAACACCGGTTGCTACAGGAAGCGATTCTCAAAAATGGCTTCACTCATATAATTTCCGACAATCGATATGGTATGTATACCAATTCTGCCAAAACGGCATTTATCACTCATCAGGTTCACATTAAAGGAGGTAAAAAATTTAAATTCATGGAGTCCCTGATTTTCAGAATCAACAAAAAATTGATTGAACGATTTGATGAGTTATGGATACCTGATGTAACAACCACACCAAATTTATCGGGAACACTTTCGGAAGCAACTCGAATAAATATACCCGCTCAACACATTGGTGTGCTTTCTCGTTTCAGCTCAACTTCTTTAGAAAGCGAAAAAAAATACGACTTCATAGCACTTCTTTCCGGCCCAGAACCTCAAAGATCTCTTTTGGAAACTAAGGTGAGAAAATATTTCATGGGACTCAACAAAAAATGTCTGATCATACAAGGTTTGCCTTCAAAAAATGAAAAGGAAAAAATTAACGATATAGAGATTGTTCCATCCATCAAAACAGAGGAGTTGGCTGCAATCTTGCATCCAGATACTTTATTGATATCCCGTCCCGGTTATTCTACTATAATGGACATGGCAACATTAGGCCATCGAAAAATACTTTTTGTTCCAACACCCGGTCAAACAGAGCAGGAATATTTGGCTGATTATTTTAAACGTATATACAAATACCGTTATATTGGACAAAAAGAAAATTTTCCTGAGGAACCTGTAATGGATGGTGACTTATTGCCTGCGACTATTCCAAATGAACTTTTAACTCAATCGCTTAAAAAATTTCTGGCCTGAACAATAAATGAATATTATCCAGGCCGGAACATAAATTTTTAATAAAATTATTTTGCAGCTTTTGATGGGAATTTAATAGCAAGACCACCACCCAAAGTAAACTGATAAATAGTTGAATAAGCACTCAATCCGGCACCTGTTCCACCTGTTCCAAAATACACGCTACCTCCAACCGATTGAACGGCAGATAACAGTTGAGCCTGCATTTTAATTCCAATTGCAGGAGTCACCCAAATGTTAGCTCCTGCTTTAAGTCCCCAAGCGAATTTTGTAAATGAATTAGAATTACCATTGTCAGGATTATCAATGTTGGCAATCACCATTCCGGCCATCAATTTGCCATAACCTTCTACTTTTCCATTAGCAGTTTTAACATTTTTACCACCTCCAATAAGTATATAATTCATTGCTAAATCAAAATTGGTAAATTCAATATCATTATATGATCCTCCATCGAGATAGGTAGTAGGCGCTTTTGTTTCCTGACGGATATACAAAGCTTCGATGCCAACTCCGTTATCAATGATAAATTCAAGTCCACCGCCCCACTGGAAACCACCTTCAATTTTACCATCATAATAATTGAAGGCATCATAATACGAATCGAAGCGGTTGTCAAAAACATATCCGGTATATAGGTTCAAGCGAATATCCTGTGCGCTGGCCGACATTTTACACAATGCTACCAGCATTATACTGAGTAAGGTAATTTTTTTCATAGGCTTGTATTTATAAATAGTATTTTAAATTGATTTCAATTTTTGGGAGAATTGTTAAACACCTTATCTTTTCTTACCTGATAAACAACCCTGCTTGCATCTTTTGCAGCAGAAGTCAACTTTGATGGGTTGGTGGTTTGCGATTGTGCCGACCAAATTAATTCCTCTGTTAATGCATCATATAGATTGCATTCCATAAAATAAATTTTATCAGAGGTATAATACCCTTCAGTTGCAGTTGGGGTATAGTAATAGTTACTATAATAACCATAGAAATTGTTATAATATCCATAGGTTGGTACACCATAATAGGTTGTTGAACCGGGAACAAAACGGGTTTGATCCTGCACATCTTTAATTGTTACCGTAAAGATAGCATCGGAGCCGGTAGCTTTTATCTTTTCCATAATTTCTGTCTTTTCGGTTGGAGTATTGGTATTTGCTCCCGGCTTAAAAACTTCATAGCTCCTTGTAGCTTTTAACCCACTCTGTGAGGCATGCTCATAAAATGCATCTTCAATTGCGGCTCTTGCCGGCATATTAGCTGTTAATGCTGCAATAAAAACTGATTTGTAAACTTTTGATGAATCGTGCGATTTGTTTTTCCAGGAACCTGTTATGGTTGTGTTGGGACTGCACGATGCAACTAAAAAAATGATAACGAGGTAATGAATTGATTTGAAAATTGATTTCATAAACAGCTGTTATAATTAAATCTGCCAAAGATTATTTTGCAAGATAAAATTCAATTTAAATCTGATTCCTGATATTTGAATCATAGAATTTCTTCTATACAAATGAGAGATGTTTAAGACCTATTTTAAGTGAAATGCGTAAAGTCAGCCAATCACGCTGTTGAAATATTTATTCATTTATCTGATTGTCAAGTACTTAAGATCAAGTAAATGGAAAACTTTTCTAAATGTCGATTTGTTTAATTATTTCTTCATAAACTTGCACAAAATAATTAAGGTTGGCAGAAGTCACTATTTGCCAATAATAGGGAACCAAGGTGTAATTCCTGGACAGTCCCCGCTGCTGTAAGCCCATAATAAACTTTCCACCAAATAATGCCACTGTGTAAATACATGGGAAGGCCGGTGGAAAACGGGATAAGTCAGAATACCTGCCTTAATTATAAATTACCAATGCTTTCGGAGGAAAAGCGATGAGGTAACTGTAATCCCTAACTATCGGGGTTCACAATGCTCATCTGTTTTTCTTTTCCGGTATCAACCAGACCGAATAAATTCACAGATGAAATTGATTAGTTTTATAATTATTACAATCATCTACTGCTGTTTTGCTGAAAATCTTTTTTCACAAACGTCCGATACTATTGTAATAAAAACAATTGATATAACCGCTGATCGTTCAACACTTTTTTCTAAAGGGAAACATTTTACAGCTATTGATTCGGCTGGTATAGCACTTTCCCCGCATCAGAGTTTAGCTGAAATGTTATCTGCCAACTCTTCGGTATTTATCAAATCATACAGTTCGGGAGGATCTGCCACAATTTCTGCCAGAGGTACAGAGGCGCGACACAACGCAGTACTTTGGAATGGATTTAACATCAATTCCTCCAGCCTCGGATTAACCGATTTGTCAATTGTGCCAACATTCATTGCTGAAGATATCACGCTTATATTAGGTGGTTCAGGACCTGTTAATGGAAATTCTACATTAGGCAGCACAGTAGTTCTTGAAAACCACGAACCAACTTTCGAAAATAATTCAAAGGTCGGCATCAACTTCGAAGCAGGTAGTTTTGGCACTTACCATGGTAGTGCAACATATAATTTTGGAAACAAATTTGTTGAAAGCAAAACGATTGCATTTTTTAGTCAGTCGGAGAATGATTTTGAATATATCAATTTTACTCATCGCAAAATGCCTGAGGTAAAACAACAACATGCAGCATTTAAAAACTTTGGATTAATTCAGAATCTAGAATTTAAAATTAAAACCAATCATTTTTTAACTGTAGGTATATGGTATCAATTTACTAACCGCGAAATTCCACCTCTCATGACTTCTTCAGAAAGTCATGCTGAGCAACGAGACAGTTTATTAAGAATCTTTACAGGATATAAAATAATATTTAAAAATTCGGTATTGAAATTAAAAGGAGCCTTTTTCAATGAATTTCAATTCTATGATGATGAAAAACAACATCTGGCACAAAAATACCTGGTGAATAGTTATTTATCTGAGGCCGAATGGCGAATCAATGTGAATGAAAAATTCATTTGGAATCTGGGTGCCGCTTACACTCATAGCGAAGCGTCATTCGAAGAATATAACGATTCTCAAACCCGCACAACAATATCTGCATTCACCGGAATTATTTATCATCCAATCTCATACTGGACATTCAACCTGAATATCAGAAAAGAATTCACCAACAATCAAAATGGTCCCTTTTCACCATCCCTTGGTATAGAGGGTTTAGTTGTTAAGCGGGTGTTGCATGTGTTTGGAAATGTTGGTCGGCATTATAATCTACCATCCATGAACGATCTGTATTGGGTTCCGGGAGGAAACAAGAATCTGCTTCCTGAAGATGCATGGACACAGGAGGCCGGATTAATTTTTTTCAGAAAACATAAATTATTGCCTGAAATCACTTTGACCGGATTTAATTCCATAGTCGACAATTGGATTAAATGGCAACCCTCTATGGGAGGAATATATTCCCCCAACAACCTTCGCCAGGTTCATAGTAAAGGAATTGAAACAACAATTCACTATTCCAAAAAAGTTCAAGAAGTATCATTAAATATCAGAATCAACTACGCATGGTGTAAATCATCCGTTTCAAAAACCCATGCTCCCTCTGAAACAGTTACGGTTGATAAGCAACTTATTTATGTGCCGGAAAATGTGGTGAACGGTTCCATTTTTATTTCTACTCATGGCTTTACAATTTATTACAACCATACAATCACGGGGTTGCGATATACCACGAGTGACAATTCAAAATGGCTCGATGATTTTCAACTTGCCAATCTCACTCTGGAAAAAAACTTTCAAACATCTAAATTCAACGTTCAGCTGTATGGAAAAATTATGAATCTGTTCGATACCGAATACCAGGTAATCGCTTATCGCCCTATGCCAGGTCGTTGGTTTTCGGCAGGAATAAAATTCAATCTTGATTTATCACAAACACACTAATACTAAAACAAAATTTAGTCTATGAAAATCCTTAAATTATTAATTCTGGCAACAGTGCCATTACTCTTTAATTCCTGTAAAGATGATGATGACAATAACATTCCCACACCGGATATTACCAATGGTGTTTTTATTGTTAATGAGGGTTCTTTTGGTGCCGGAAATGGTAGTATATCCTATTTGTCGCTCACAACAGGAGTAATGACCAACAATTTATTTGAAAATGTGAATGGGTTTCCTTTAGGAGATGTTGCTCAATCGATGACACTTCATAGCGGTTACGCATATGTGATAGTTAATAATTCTCAGAAAGTTGAAGTATTAAAAAGTTCAGACTTTACCAGCTTACATACCATCGGCGGTTTGCAAGGTCCTCGCTATATGGTAGCATCCGGGAATAAAGGTTATATCAGTGATTGGTTTGCAAATGAAGTTAAGGTTATTGACCTCACATCACATACTATTATAAAAAGCATTCCCGTAGAAAACGGACCGGAGCAAATGGTTATAGTTGGAAATGTTTTGTTTGTAACTAATGTTGGTGGTTTTGGAAATGACAGCACAGTATCGATTCTTAATTTAACTACCGAAACAAACGCCGGAACACTGCAGGTAGGAACCAATCCTAACAGCATCATAACCGATGCGAATGGAAAATTGTGGGTGCTTTGTGGTGGCTCAACCGGTCCCGATTACATTGGGGGCACCGCGGATGATATTTCAGGATCACTATGGAAAATAAATCCCCAAACTTTCACCACCGAACTGCATTTTGAAATGGCCTCCTCAATGCATCCTGTTAAACTGCAAACAAACGGTACCAAAACAGAGCTCTATTTCCTTGCTGGCAGTGATGGTTACACCGGAAAAATTATGAAAATGGATGTGAACTCCACAACTCTGAACCCGGTATTATTTGGGAACAAAGACTTTTATGGTCTTGGTATTGACCCTACTTCTGGAATTGTATATGGTGCACAAGTTCCGAGTTTTACTCAAAATGGGTATATTTTCAGGTACAATGTGGGTGCCACATTAGTTGATTCAATAGAGGTAGGAATAGCGCCAAATTGGTTTACTTTTAATTAAATTTACTTTAGGAAGGATTTATCATTTGATTTGGCAAAAACGAAAAATCCTTCCTAAATTATAAATTTCTCGTTTTCAAAACATTGCAACTGTTTTACAAATCTTTTTATAGCTGTTTTTCTGTAACCTTTTGCAATGGTTTTGGGTATAGTCTATTCTTATGTGTGGAATAGCAGGATATATTGATTTTACCGGGACATCAACACCTGAAACACTCAGGAAGATGACCTCATCTATTGCCCATCGCGGCCCGGATGATGACGGCTATGAAATCAGGCAGTTTGAAGATGTGAAGATCGGATTTGGGTTTCGAAGGTTATCCATTATTGATTTGTCCCCTTTGGGTCATCAGCCTATGATTAATGAGTCGAATGGTGACATCATTATTTTCAATGGAGAGGTTTATAATTTTGCTGAAATTAGAGAAGAGCTAGAAAAAAAAGGCCACCGGTTCAAAAGTCAATCTGATACTGAGGTAGTTTTAAAATCATTTCAAGAGTGGGGTACTGCTTGTCTGGACCGCTTCAACGGCATGTTCGCAATTGCCCTGTTTAATCCGCTTTCCAACAAAGTGCATTTCTTCAGAGATCGTTCAGGTGTCAAGCCGCTTTTCTACTATTGGGATGGCAACTTATTTCTTTTTGGATCCGAATTGAAAGCATTTCATCAACATCCCGGATTCAAAAAGCAAATTGATTTTGATAGTCTTGCTTTGTATTTCCATCACGGATACATTCCACATCCCTACTCTATTTTTAAAAACACCTACAAACTACCTCCGGGTAATCGAATGGAAATTGACTTGCGAAAGAAAAAGATTTCTACCCATTCCTATTGGAGCATACTTGATGCTTTTAACAAACCAAAAACAAAAATTTCTTACGAAGAGGCTGTTGACGAATTAGAAAAAATACTTGTTACCTCTTTCAAATACAGGATGATTGCTGACGTACCTGTTGGTGTTTTTTTAAGTGGTGGCTATGACAGTAGTTGTGTTGCAGGTTTGATTCAAGCTAATTCATCTGCCAAATTAAAGACCTACACGATTGGATTTGAAGATAAAAATTTCAATGAGTCTCATCATGCGAAAGCGGTAGCAGATTTCCTTGGCACCGATCATCATGAATATATCTGCAGTGAAAAAGAAGCGTTGAATATTATTCCATTGCTGCCCGAAATTTATGACGAGCCAATGGCCGACGGCGGTGCTATCCCAAATATTCTAGTGTGTATGATGGCAAAAAAAGATGTTACCGTAGTACTTAGTGCCGATGGTGGTGACGAAGTTTTTGCAGGATACACAAAACACGCATATACCAAACAACAAATTTCAAAATATCTTAATCTCCCTACTATTGTTAAAAAAACTGCTCTTCATACGATCGATATTCTGAACTTATTTCGTCAACGACCACTACATAAAATAGATCGACTTAGCAGGCTTCAGAGCTACCTGCAGGCAAAAGACAGTGCAATGATGTTCAATCGTATTAATCAAACTTTTACAGAACATGAAATATCCACTTTCCTGAAAAAGAGAACGAAGCACCTCTACAATCATTTCATGAACGATCATTTACTGAACCGAGAAAATGATGAAATAGACAGGATCATTGCCATTGATTTCCAAACATTTTTAGTTGACGACATACTTCAAAAAGTAGATAGAGCAACCTCTTTTGCTAGCTTGGAGGGGCGGGAACCATTATTGGATCACAGGATAGTGGAATTTGCAGCAACGTTACCTTCTGATTACAAACTTCGTAATGGGGTTGGAAAATCAATCCTACGAAGTGTTGTCCACAAACATATCCCTAAAAAAATAATGGATCGTCCTAAAACCGGATTCGGAATTCCAATAAATATTTGGGGACTCACAGAGCTCAAACCTATATTTGATGAATATTTTGATATTGATTTTCTCCGTAAACAAAAAATATTTTCAGCACTAAAAGTTCGTAGGTTGTATGAACATTATATGGAAGGAAATCATGATTGTTTCGATCGTGTATGGGAAATTTTTATCTTCCAGCAATGGTATAAAAAATGGATGGATTAATCTGAAAAAAATCATTAATCTATTTCTAAAACGTGAAGATTCCCAAGTTATTATTTGAATAAAAAAATTGCATTTTTAATTTTTCGGAAGTAAGCAACTTAAATAATTGTGAACGAACTAAAATCAACCAATTCTATTCAACATTTGTTACAATAGTAGAAGAAGTAATTGTGTTACTTTTGTTTCTGGCTCTGTCTCGCATATATAATTCATACCTGATAGTATCATTAGGTTGAGTATAATTGTATTCGACATTAATTTTTATGTCACCAACAAGTGAAGAATTATTTCCTCGTGGAAACAAAAATGGAATTTTATATTCGAGCGGTGCAGCCAGATTGGTGAATTCAACGAATACTCCATTTTTCATTTCAAAAAACTTAACAAAAACATCTCTGTTAAAAGTATCAATATCGGGAGTTCCGATATCGCCATTCCCATCGGTAAAAGAAAAGACGAGCTCGAGTGAATCTAATTGCGACGCACTCTCATATTTTGTTAAACTTTTAAATTCAATTTCAGGTGTTGTCGGATAGGTATTTTCTTCCTTACAACCGGCAAAAATGAAAGTTGACAACAAGGCAAAGAGGCTGAATTTGAAAATTCGTTTTTCCATAATCATGTAAAGATAAGAAATTTAAAAATGTCTGTTTATCTTCGTAAGCTAATAACGAAAAAAATGACACTTATTATACCAATAAATGGGAAAACACCTCTATTTGGAAAAGACTGCTTTCTGGCTGAAAATGCGACGATTACAGGTGAAGTGGTGATGGGAGATGAGTGTTCGGTATGGTTCAATGCAGTGATAAGGGGTGATGTTAATTCCATAACTATAGGCAACAGGGTAAATATTCAGGATCAAGCAGTTATTCATTGCACCTATCAAAAAGCGAAAACAGTCATTGGAAATAATGTCTCTATTGGACATTCGGCAATTGTTCACGGGTGTACCCTTCACGATAATGTGCTTATTGGCATGGGTGCCATTGTGATGGACCATGCCGTAATAGGCGAAAATTCAATGATCGCTGCCGGAGCCATAGTCCTTGAAAATACCATCGTAGAACCTGGAAGTATATGGGCTGGAACCCCTGCAAAGAAAATCAAACAAATGACTCCCGAGCATTTTAAGGAACTAAATGAACGAATATCAAGAAATTACCTCATGTATTCGAAGTGGTACAAATGATTAATTTTTTGTATAATTACTCAAATGTTTAATCACCCTTCTATCAAAATTGTATTCCTGATTTTAACATTTATTTTCCTGCCAGTTGGCGGTAGGCAGTCTTAAGTAGGCAGTCATCATATTAATCTTGTTAATATTAAGCTGTTTGCGGTAGACAGTTGGCAGTTGGCGGATGACCGATGACGTGATTAAATATACATTGCTGTAATAAAAACATCTAGTGAAAAAAAGAATCAAATCATCTTATTGTACCAATTGCGGAAAAGTTCTTCAGCCTGAAGATAACTTTTGTCCTCACTGCGGGCAGGAAAATGATAATAAACGACAATCATTCGGTGGAGTGATGTCGGATTTGATTCAGGGTTTTTTGTCAATTGATTCACGACTGAGAGATTCCATACCTGCATTATTATTCAGACCTGCATTTCTGACTAAAGAATACTTACGAGGCAAGCGACAGAGTTACCTTGATCCAGTTCGAATGTTTATAGCTATAGTTGTGATATATTTTTTAATTGCTTCAATTGGTCACGACAACGAAAAAGACAACAATGGCAACATTAAAAAAGATTCCACTTCACTATCAATTAACTCAGAGACCGACTCGATTCAAATTATTCAAGAAGGGCCCTTAAAATTCAGTGTTTTCGAAAACGATTTAAGTGTGGTAGTGGCCGATTCTTTAAGCGAGCTGAATGATGAACTGGAAATAGACGAAAAACATTATAGTCAAATTCGTGCCATGGTAAAGAGTGGTATTACCGATACACGTAAAATAATGGATTCACTAAATATCGAAAATACCTTCTGGAATCGATTCTATTATGGAGAAGTAGTCAAGTTTGCTAAAACAGATTTCAATGATTTAAAAGACTATTTTGTTTCAAAACTTCCCTGGATCATTTTTTTTATGATGCCCGTGTTTGCATTCATTCTCAAAATAGTATACATCAGGAAAAGATATTTATTTGTCGACCATCTGATTTTTGCATTCCACCTTCACGCATTTTATTTTATGATTGGAATTCTATATGTAATAACTTCAACAATTACCGGATATGAACCGGATGCGCTAGCAAATGGCAGTACAATTATTTACACTTTATTTGCACTGAAAAATTTCTACGGACAGGGATGGATAAAAACGCTATTAAAATCAATAGTACTTTTTTTATTGTATGCTATTACAGCAATGTTTTGCTTAATATTTATAGCCTTATTTATCTTTCTTATTTACTAAAAGTGTTTCCACAAAAAATTATTTGCCGGAATTCCACAAATTTTTATGCTCCAGCTTAATCTTCCCCTTGAAGAAAATTTTTGTGCTTTCCTCAAATGATTTTGTGAAGTCAGAAATATAAAATCTATGTTTATATGCTTTACCGGAGTTTAGTAAATCACTTTTGCTCAACAGATCCTTAACATACCTTGCAACGATATCGGCAGAGTTAACAATATTAATATTTCCTTTATAATATTCAACAATTTCGGGCTTAATGAGTGGATAATGTGTACAAGCTAAAATGAGGACATCCACTTTTTTAATTTTAGGTCGCGAAAGGTAACTGTTGATGATGGTGCGGCTGATTTTGTTATTGAAAAATCCTTCCTCAATCATTGGGGCAAGCAGTGGTGTTGCAAGGGAAGACACTTTCATTGATGGATTTTTTTTTTCAATTCGTAAAGCATAGGCATTAGAACGGATAGTTGCTCTTGTACCAATCACACCAACATGTTTCACTTTTTTCATTACACTCACTTCTGCCACAACAGGATTAATCACATCAACAACAATGGCATTTCCTCCCGCTTGCTTTTTAACAGTTTCGTAGGCAATGGATGAAGCAGTATTGCAGGCAATCACAATCATTTTACAGTTCTGCTCAAGCAAATAATCTGTAATTTTTGCTGCATATCCTCTGATCGATTCCGGTGCTTTGTCACCGTATGGAAGATGAGCTGTATCTCCAAAATAAATAAGTGTTTCATTTGGCAACAAACGATGAATAGCGTTTGCTACGGTGAGCCCTCCTATTCCGGAATCAAAAATGCCTATTGGATTTGATGGAGATGAAGTGTTCTTCTTTTTCATTACATTTATTAAATTAAAGATTGCAATCTGTAAAAAGGCATTAAAAAAGCCACCCGAAATACGGATGGCTTTTAAGATTATCTCAAATGCAAAACCGGATTATTTCAATCCAAGTTTCGTTTTCACCAGTGGCAAAATGTCATCCGATTCCTGTGCAAACAACACCACTCCAACACTGGTATCAAAGATGTAAGAATAGCTTTTCTCTTTAGCGATATCTTTAATAGCATCTTCTGCTTTTTTAATTATAGGAGTATAAATTTCTTCCTTTTTCTTTTGCAGCGATTGTTGTGCAGACTCCTGGAAATCCTGAATACGTTGCTCCAGATCATTTATTTCTTTTGCTTTAGCTTCTTTAATTGGCTCCGACATAGTTGCTTCGTTCGCTCTAAAATCACTTACTTTGCTTTGATATTCATTGGTCATTGTTTTAAGCTGTGATTCAAGAGAAGCACCGAACTTCTGCAGTGTTGAATCGGCAAGTTTTGTTTCAGGCATCATAGAAAGAAGCTGAGTAGAGTTGATGTGCCCGAACTTAAGATTCTGAGCTTGAATAGTACCTGTAAGTAAAATAATAACACAGGCAAGTTTGATGATCTTTGTCATAATTTAATTTTTGATGTATTAGGATGATTAATTTGGTTTTGTTATTTAGGTCTTACCGGTGCACTATCCTGATCAGATGCCGGTGAATCTTTTGCAGGAGCTGTTCCCGATTTCGGTGCAGTTCCTCCTGACTTTGGAGCTGTTCCACCTGATCCTTCTTTATCGCCTACTTTATAACCTAGTGCATTTAGTATATCGTCACTTTTGTTATATTTTGGATTAGCGTAAAGCATGATCAGATCACTTGACTTGTCAAACACTACAGCATAACTCTGATCGGTTGCCATTTTTTTGATGGCGTTATAAATTTTGTCTTGGATAGGTTTTACCAATTCTTGTTTTTTCTTAAACAATTCACCTTCAAATCCGAATTTAGTTTTTTGAAAATCTTTAACTTCTTTCTCTTTCAAAATGATTTCATTTTCACGCTTGCGTTTCATTTCTTCGGTGAGGAGAATTTGTTCTGCCTGAAAATCTTTGTATAATTTATCAATGAAAGCATATTTTGCTTCAATTTCTTTTTGCCAGTTCACCGACAACTGGTCAAGCTGTTGTTGTGCCGCTTTATATTCTGTGATATTGTCAAGGATATATTGAGTATCCACATAACAGTACTTCTGAGCGAAAGACACAGATGAAACCATCATTAGTGCGATGGAGAGCATTACCTTTATTTTTTTCATAACAAACTGGTTTTTAAGGTTTGCAAAATTAACACTTTTTTAGAACTGCTGACCTATTGTGAAGTGGAATTCTCCTCCATTTTGCACTTTTGATCCCCATACGCCATCAAATCCGTATCCCCAATCAAGTCCCAGCAAACCAAACATAGGCAAAAAGATCCTGACACCACCGCCTGCAGCACGTTTGACATCAAATGGACTCCAGTTTCTGAATCTGTTAAATGCATTTCCGGCTTCGAGAAATCCGAGCATATAGATGGTTGCAGAAGGGTTTAAGGAGAGCGGAAATCTGATCTCAAGGGTGTACTTATCATAAATTGTGCCACCTCCGGGAGGGTTCAGTGAATTGTTCGGGTAACCTCTCTGAGCAATGATTTCACGACCATCAAGTGAGAAACCTGACAAACCGTCACCTCCAAGGTAAAATCTCTCAAATGGAGACTGTCCAATATCCTCATTATAATAGCCCAGGAAGCCGAAATTAGCCTTAACATTCAGTACCAGTTTATTCCAGGCAAGAGGAGTAAACCATGAGGCGCCGAATTTCCATTTGTAGTATTCAATAAATTTATATTTCTCTTGATCTGACACATTAGTATAATCTTTGCCGTTCAGCAATGAATAAGGGGGGGTCAATTGCAAGGTTACTGAAAATTGAGAACCAATTCTGGGATAAATTGGTGCATCCACCGAGTTCCTGGAAATAGTTTCCTGCAAATTTATATTGTTGGAATAACCATCACTGAAAAGGAAGCTACTTGAGTAATTATTGAGTACATAATACTGATAATTGGCTTCATGATAAATGCTGAAGTAATCATCAGGTTTCTTCAACCGCTGGCCTAATCCAACCGAAAACCCGGTAATATCTATCGACTGTCTAGAATTATCATTTTTCTTCTTTCCATTTGACTGGATAGAATGAAACATGGTTACGCTTAATGAATTCGGCTTTTTGCCACCTAACCAAGGCTCTGTAAACGAAGCACTGTACGACTGGTAAAACTTTCCATTTGTTTGTGCCCTTACACTTAGTTTTTGTCCATCGCCCGATGGTAATGGCGTCCAGGTTTCAGGTTTAAAAATATTCCTTCCCGAAAAGTTATTGAAAGTTACTCCAAGGGTACCTACAATTTGACCGGCTCCCCATCCTCCCGATAATTCAATCTGATCAGAGGGCCTTTCTTCAACCACATATTCAATATCAACGGTTCCATCCTGAGGATTGGGTTTTGGATTAACGCCTAATTTTTCCTGATCAAAATAACCAAGTTGCGCAAGTTCACGTTGTGTTCTTATAATATCGGTGCGCGAAAATAGTTCGCCCGGCTTGGTACGAATTTCCCTCAGCACGACCTTATCATTGGTTTTGGTATTTCCAACTACAGTTACCTTATTTACAGTGGCTTGCTTTCCTTCGTAAATTCGCATCTCATAATCGATGGAATCCTGTTCCACATTCACCTCAACAGGTGTAACGGAAAAGAAGAGATAACCATTATCCATATAAATGGAGGTGACATCACGTCCCGACTGACTACTAAACAAACCCTCATCAAGTTTTTTCTGATTAAATACTTCACCTTTGTTAATATTGAGAATACGATCCAGATCACGGGCAGCATACTTTGTATTTCCTATCCAACTTATATTTCGAAAATGGTATTGTAAACCTTCATCAATATTGATAAAAATATCTACTGTTTTATCACTGTGTCGCACTACAGAATCAGAAGCAATTTTAGCATCACGATATCCCTTTTCGGTATATTCAGAAATCAATTTTAATTTGTCATCTTCGTAATTATCCTCAATAAATTTGGATGTTGAAAAGAAACGATACCAGTGTTTTTCTTTGGTCTCCTTCATTTTTCTTTTCAACTCATAAGATTCAAATTGTGTAAGTCCGGTAAAAGTGATGCTGTTGATTTTAACTTTCTTCTTTTTATCCACATTAATAACGAGCATTTGTGAATTTGGAATACCGGGTTCATCCTTCACTTCAACATTTACAACAGCGTTGAGGTGACCTTTATCAACGTAATATTTTCTGACTTCGTTTTCGGTGGTTTGAATGAGATTTTCAGTAATAATTTTTCCGGAAACAAGTTTTATTTTTTCTCTAAGTTTATCAGCATCACTTTTGGTGACACCATTGAATGAAAATTTTGAAAGTCTGGGCCGCTCCTGAAGTCGAAGTTCCAGAAAAATTTTGTCCCCCTGGAATTTGGTAGCAACAATTTTTATGTCGGCGAGCAACCCTTGTTTCCACAAATTCTCAATGGCTTTTGAAATTTTATCGCCGGGTACACGAATTTTATCGCCAACAGAAATACCTGTTAAAGTAATAAGAACTCTTTCATCAAGATATTTAATTCCGGTAACGGTAATGCCACCGATTTCATATTCTCGTGGTTCAGCATAATCGATAACGTTGGCTGTGCTGTCGCCGATAAGCACCTGCGAAACAGCACCATTCGAAATAAGCAGGAATGAAAATAATAGGTACAGGTTCCTTTTAAACATGCTTATTTTTTAGATGTTTGTTCATTGATCATTCCGTATCTGCGATCTCGTTTTTGAAAGTCAGCTATTGCTTCAAACAAATCTTCTCTTCTGAAATCGGGCCAAAGTTTTTCAGTAAAATAAAGTTCAGCATAAGCTATCTGCCACATCATAAAATTACTGATCCTATGTTCTCCGCTTGTCCGGATCAGCAATTCAGGATCGGGGCAAAAGTGGGTACATAAATTAGCTGATATCAAATCATCATTTATATGAGCCGGATTTAAAGAACCTGCTTTCACCAACTCAGCAATTTTGCGTGTTGCATTTACTATTTCCCATCTCGAGCTGTAGCTTAACGCAAGAATGAGGGTCATTCGTGTGTTGCCTGATGTAGTATTGATGGTATCCTGCAATTGCTTCCGGCATCCCTTTGGTAAACTATCGAGATCACCAATAGCCTGCAGACTTATGTTATTATCCATGAGCGTTTTGGTTTCTTTACTGATGGTATCAATCAGCAATTCCATAAGAGCATCAACTTCCCAACTCGGACGTTTCCAGTTTTCGGTAGAGAAAGCATAGAGGGACAAAAACTTAATTCCCAATTCAGCAGCAGCTTCAACGGTATCGCGAACAGCAACCACTCCACTTTGATGGCCGAAAGTCCTGATTTTGCCCTGTTTTTTTGCCCAACGGCCATTCCCATCCATAATAATGGAGATATGAATTGGAAGTTTGTCGGGGTCAATTTGGTCTTTGTAGCTCATGTCCTGAAAAAGGAGGTGCAAAGGTAATAAAATAAGGCTAAAGCACTTGTCATCTTACCGAAGCTTCCCTTTAAAAGGTGTACAATTATCACCATATTTTGATGACAAAGTATAATTCAATGTGATACCGGTAAACATAAACCAGTCATTGTCGGAGGCATTTCCCCTTTGACGCTTGGCATTAGTGATAGCCTGACCATCAACCGACCTGTCGGAAAAAATAACTGCTAACTCTCCGTTTTCGGCTAATAAAACATCCTTTTCGGGATAGGTTGTGCTTACATCATCAAGGTAATCGGTATAAATTTTTCTGGCTCCGGCTTCTATGGTCATTCCAAAACGTCTGGTGAATTTGATTTTTACCCCACCTCCAAAAGGGAGTGAGAAGGCTAGTCGCTTATATTTTTCACGATCGGGATAGGCTGATGTTCCCTGCCCTTCGGTACCCAGAGGCTGCAGATCATACCATTCGCCATCCAATTCTGCTTGTGGATTGAAATGATACACACCGATACCACCAAAAACAAATGGGGTAAATCTGCTTTCAGGATTAGCAATCTGGTACGGAAAAAAGTTGAATTCAAGTATCGCCTGTCCGTCAATTAACCGCGACCTAAAAGACAGATTCCGATTGTTTTGGTACTCATTATTAGAAAGTGCATCATCGCCGGCAACGGTACCAAAGTTGATTCCCAAACGATAAGCCCAGTGATTATTAAAATTTTTACGATATAATATTCCTACTGCTGGTTGAACTAACCGAAAATTAAAAAGAGCATTGTTCAATTCCCCTTTATAGGATGAAGTACCCAGAAAAAGACCAAATTCGGTGCTTTGAGCGGAAGATGAATTGTTTAACAGTCCAATAAAAATACTAAATAACAGGAAATACCTTACCATCATAATCAATGCAACTGCAAACTTATGAAAAACGATGATAACCCGGAAAAAGTATTTATTTATCAGAACATTGGGAAAGAAGATCTTCCCGTTCTGAGCTTATAATTGATACTGATGATGGCAAACATATAAGAATCCTTGTCTCTTGGATCGCCTCTTTGCTCACCAGGAGCTGTGATATAAGGAAATTCTCTATCCGATTTGTCGGCCATCGCAGCTGCTAAAGGACCATTTTCTGCAAGGATCACATTGTTGTCGTAGTATGTTTTACTGGCATCGTCAATATAATCGGTGAATGTTTTTCTGATCCCATATTCAAGCCCGATACCCCAACGGCGATCGATGCTATATTTTACACCAAGACCCACCGGGATACACAACTGAACATTGCTGTATTTTTTTCGGGTACTTGTAATTCCCTGACCTTCAGTACTTAAATTACGTAATTTTTCCCAGGATCCATTATATTCACCTTTGGGATTGAAGTAAAATGCTCCCACTCCGATAAACCCATAAGCGGAGAATTCAAATCCTCGCTGACCACGAACGCCCTTCAAACGGTAGCGGTGACCAACTTGTTCTCTGATAAATGCAAATTCCAGATTGGTACTTAACTCCCAGATATTCGTTTTAAAATTCAGATTTCTGTAATTTCTAAAAAATTCTTTAGTAAGATTATCATCACCTGATAGCTTGCCGTAAGTCAACTTCGTGTTCATGGCAAACATCTGGCTCAATTTGTATCTCAAACCACCTGATAATGAGAGCCTTGTTTGCGAAAGCTCCAAATCCTTAAAATAATCGGTTCCAATTTGATCGGCTCCACCCAATTCACCAAGGAAATTGCTGGGACCGACTCCAAAATGGACTTCTGTTCGATAGGCTTTCCAGCGCTGCTTATACCGTTGCGCATTTACTATACCGGGCAATATAATTAGGACTGCCAGTAAAATGTAGAGTTTTTTCATAGGACGGGTTCTGGTCAAGCACAAAAATATAAAATATTATTTATTAACAAAAGATATTAACACATAAATCAGACTAATTTCTTACGTCCAGACCCCACATTAGCTTATTTCGGAGGGTTCCGAGGAAGTTTTCGTTATGAAGCCTGACAATATTAGCCATAAAATCTTCTTTTCTTGCTGCAAGTTGGATGGATGAGTCGATTGTTACTGACCTGGAATCCAAAGAAGCCAGGAAATATTGACTTCTTCCTTCAACTTCCAGAGAAATAACATATTTATCGGATACTACGATAGGACGCACATTAAGGTTGTGGGGGGCAATAGGGGTAATTACAAAATTTTCGGATTGAGGGACAATAATCGGACCTCCGCAGCTCAGAGAATATCCGGTGGAACCGGTTGGTGTTGAGATAATAAGACCATCGGCCCAGTAACTATTTAAATATTCACCATTCAAATAAGTATGAATGATGATCATGGTAGAGCTATCTTTTTTATGGATGGTAATTTCATTCAAAGCATAATTTACCTCGCCGAAAATAGGTGTATTGGTTTCCAGTCTGATAAGAGATCGTTGATCAATATCGTATCTGCCTTGAAGGATGGTTTCCACACATTTTGCAATATCATCTTTTGAAATGGTGGCCAGAAATCCTAAGCGACCGGTATTTATCCCAACAATTGGTATCCCACTGTCGCGAACCAATGAAATAGTATCGAGCATGGTTCCATCGCCACCCAAGGTAAAAAGGAAATCAACATTGCCTTTTAATTCATCGTGCGAAGTGAAAGTATTCTTTGTTAACGCAATATTTGAATTGTGCTTGAGGTAGTTATAGAAAGGATGATACAGAAGAGATTCTATACCGGCCTTTTTCAATTCGGCAATAAGCAGATCTACATATGGTACCACGCTAGTGGATCCTGATCTTCCGTAAATGGCTATTTTCATATGTTTGGCTGATCCTCTTTGTCTAAATAGGAGCTGTAAAATGCAGAAAAAATCCGTTTTCTCCAAACTTATTGAAAGAATATTCTACTCGGAAAACAAGGTTATAGTAAGTAACATAGTCAATACCAACTCCATATCCAAATTGCCAATTGTTAGCCAATGGGTTCTTCGAATAGAATTGCCGATCTCTCACATAACCAAAATCGAAATTTCCATTCAAATAAAAGGCGTAAGGGATGGTTTTAAACTTTTCGAGAATACTAAAAGGTAAGGTGATCACCTGTGTAGGAACCAGTACAAATTTCAGTGACGTTCGATTTAAGAAGTAGTTTTGGCCGGGAATGATATAATATTCATAACCACGGATAAAATCATTTCCAAAACCCAAACCTCTTTGATTGAAGAATGGGGCATCACTTTGACCCGACAATTTCCCACGGAAGGATGTTGCTGCATACCAACGTTTGGAGAGTGGTTTAAAATATTTTGCGGTTGCTGCGAGAAACATTAAATCCGGTTCATTTGCCAAAAGTCCGGTTCCATTTTTAACAGCATCAAATTCTAATAAATACCCTTTTAAAGGATAAATTTTAAAGTCCCTCCTGTCACGACGAAAATTCCAGGCGATTGTGATCAGTTCCTGAGAAGTTCTTCCCTGCCCAAGGTAATCAGGATTGAGTATTGCAACACTATCAGAAATGCTGTTGTATCTGTATTCGACCGACACACTACTGGTATTATAAAAACCCTTCCGGCGGGAATAACGGATACCTCCATAAATTTCCTTTCTTACAAACCGATCATCATCCTGATAAAGCAGCTGTTCACTGTTATAAACATCATAACCCACCTCACGGTTCCTCGAATAGGCACCTCCAAAGGAAAGTCCCTCTTCCTGGTTTTTATTGATGAACGGTATATTGTAAAATAATCCAATTCGCTGCGAGTAGCCCCATCGAAACTGAAATCTCAACGATTCATTCATCCCTCTGAAATTGTCCCAATTCAGATAAAACCCATAATTGACTCTGGAAAAATCTCCCGACTTTACCCATTCATTAAAATTCCGGTCAACGAGTTCAAAAATAGGAATGGGAAAAATGTACCAACGCTCGGTGAGGTTAATGATTAAAGCTACTTTTTGCCCTTCCAGCTTTTGATAGTTGATGGTGATGAAATTGAAAAGAGTAGTATTCATCAAATTTTCCCTGGTTCTTTCCATGGCTCTTTCAAGAACTTGAGCAATCAATGTGTCGCCTTCATGAATCATCAATTCACGATTGATCACCTGCATTTCGGTAACTTTATTTCCGGTGATAATTAAATTGGAAACAATTACCGTGTCAGTTCCTTTAAAGATGTTGGAAGAGTCTGTCAAAAACGACTGCGCCTCCCCATCCGAAACGGGTAGGAAAAACGAAAAAAGAGAGAAAATAAATATTAACCTGAACTTTGGCATCAATATGGAATTGCCACAAAGTTACATTTTCAGGTAGTTCATGAAAGCATCGTACCGGGATTGCAGATCTTGCTGAAATTCACTCTGATGATAAGATGCCTTTACATCAAAATTGTGACGGTAAAAACCTGCCAATATCCTGGTGAGATCAATTTTATTGATTTTCAAGGTCACTTCTACAATATTGGGATCCTGAGTAACCATTGCACTGGAACTAAGAATCTGAGCGCCCTCAGACTCCACAATCCGGGTTATTTCGCCTAGTGAATATTTACTTTTATCCACCTCTAAAACCACAATACCCCCTGGATTTTGAACAGAATTTGCATCTGCCAAAGCCTGTACAATATCCATTAATGTTACTAATCCAAGATATTGTTCTTTATCATTTAACACAGGTATGATGGAAAATTCATTGTTGGCTGCAAATTTTATCGCATCAAAAATGTGCTGATATTCATTTACAAACAACCTGTTGATAGGAACCGAAAGAGTAAAAAGTGGTACTTCCTTGTTTTCAAGTTTCAATAAATCGGATTCAAACACCATGCCCATATAGCCGGTATCACTAATAACCGGCAGGTTGCTATGACGAAATTCAGACATCCAATGCAACGCCTTGGAGGCTGTATCCGTGGTCTTCAACGGTGGAATGGTATCCTTTATCAGATTTCTGAGTAACATGTGAACTTTAAACGAGTTTTGCTTGTAAATAGTTGTAAAGGCGCAAACATAATACATTTGCATGACGAAAAGGGGTTTCCCGTAGGCGGTCGGTTGGCGTCGGTCGACAGTTGGCAGTGACAGTTGGCAATGACAGTGGAAGTCGGCAGTCGGCGTTCGGCGGTTAGCAGTGGTGGTGGGAAGTCGGCAATGGTTAGTGGCAGTGGGCAGTGGGCAGATTGGTTAAGGAAGTTGAGAATGGTATTGAATAACATATACACACTAAAAAGGAATGACAAAACTGAGTGTAAACATCAACAAAATTGCAACTTTAAGAAACGCCCGGGGAGGCAATGTTCCGGATGTAACACAAGTTGCCCGTGATTGTGAGCGTTTTGGAGCCGACGGAATAACTGTTCATCCAAGACCCGACGAACGGCACATTCGTTATCAGGATGTGCTGGAACTTAAAAAAGTGGTCAGTACCGAATTTAATGTGGAGGGTTATCCTTCTGAAGAATTTATGAAACTGGTCTTAAATACATTACCACACCAGGTAACCCTCGTGCCGGATCCTCCAGGTGTAATTACTTCCAACGCCGGCTGGGACACGATTACTCATGAAACATTTTTGAAAAATATTGTCAGCAAATTAAAAAATGCAGGTATCCGGGTTTCAATTTTCATTGAAACAGATCCGGCACTAATAGCTCATGCGGCAAAATGCGGGACCGATCGAATTGAGCTATATACTGAATCGTATGCTAAAATTTTTCCTGTCAATTCAGAACATGCAGTTGCAAAATTTCGTGAAGCCGCCATCATCGCAAACAATAACGGTCTTGGCATAAACGCAGGACATGATCTAAGTCTTGAAAATCTTTCATTTTTTGCTCAAAATGTACCGAACCTCCTCGAAGTTTCTATAGGACACGCACTGATTTGTGATGCAATTTATTTAGGTCTGGAAAATACTATTCAAATGTATAAAAGAGAGTTAACGAAAAAGTGACATGTGACAAGTGACGAGTGAGGAGTTTAACTCTCAATTACTATCTCACTCACCTACCTGATGCAGACAGGTCTACTAACCTACTCGCAATACTCGCAATACTAACTTACTCGCAATACCTTCCTCAATAAAGTTGACGCACTTTGATGGTATGTTTTACTTTTTGAAGAGCTGCAACGGCTTTTGAAGAAGTTTTGCGATCAACATCGAGTACAACATAGCCAATATCGGTATTGGTTTTTAAATATTGTCCCAGTATATTGACTTTTAATCCAGACAAAATTCCATTAATTTCGGAAAGTACTCCGGGTACATTTTTGTGAATATGCAGCAAGCGATGTGCGTCCTGCTGAACGGGTAAACTAAGAGGAGGAACAGAAAGAGATCCGGTGCTGGAACCTGTTTCCAAAAAATTGATCAGTTTTGTGGCTACATCAATACCAATATTTTCCTGTGCTTCAATGGTAGAGCCACCGATGTGCGGTGTGAGAATAACGTTGGTGAGTCCCTGTAACTCATTTTTAAAAATATCGGAGTTGGATTGAGGTTCAAGATCAAACACATCAACTCCGGCTCCTGAAAGGTGTTTACTTTTAATTGCTGCTTTGAGTGCTTTTATATCTAATACATCCCCCCTGCTAAGGTTGATCAACACCGAACCCGGTTTCATTTTTTTTATTTTGGTGCCGTCGATGAGATTTTTAGTTTGACTGCTACCGGGCACATGAATTGAAACGATATCAGAACTTTTTAAAAGAGTTTCCAACGTTGCAACTTTCACTGCATTACCCATACTAAGTTTAGGCTCGACATCATAAAAAATCACTTTCATACCAATACTTTCGGCAAGCACCGACACCTGAGATCCAATGTGGCCGTATCCAATTATGCCCAGAGTTTTACCTCTAACTTCAAAACAACCCTCACTGCTTTTATCCCAACCACCAAGATGGGCAAGTGCATTTTTCTCAGGCACTTTTCTCATCAATACAATAGAAAGTCCAATAACCATTTCGGCTACTGAACGGGTATTAGAATAGGGTGAATTAAAAATGGCCACTCCTGACGCTGTTGCAGCTTTCATGTCAATTTGATTGGTACCGATGCAAAAGGCTCCTGCTGCAAGCAATTTATCGGCTTTCTGTAAAACAGAAGCGGATAGTTGTGTTTTGGAACGCAAGCCGAGTAAATGAGTGTTCCTGATTTTGGCTATGAGTTCAGGCTCAGGTAGTGAAGATTTTACCGATTCAATTCCGGTATATCCGTTTTGGTGAAATAATTCAATGGCAGCAGGATGAACACCCTCAAGCAATAGTATTTTTATTTTTTCTTTTGGATAGGATGTTTTGTTTTTCATGCTGACAGCCGTATATTTTGGCTTCAAAAGTACCTTATTCCTGCTTAAGCAGCAATTAAAGAATTATGAAATCTGGAAGGAAAAAAGATGAACCGATAAGTATGAAATTTCCGGACGCAATTGGAAAAATAGTGTTAGATGAAGAAGTGCAGGTTCAAAACGGATACTTCAGTGACGAATATAATATTGAAGGAAAAGCCAAAGGGACGTATTTGTTACTGTTAAATAGGCGACACAAATGGAGGCACGAAAAAATTGTGATGCAATAAACCTTTGCAAGTCATTGGAGAGATTGCATCTGAAAAAAGCAGTCTCTTTTTTTGGGGCTTACTTTAAAGCTTCCATATAGATGGAAACTTTTGGTAATGTTTGATCAAAATAATTGGAATTACGCAACACATGCAAATCTGACTGGAGGTAAGAAGATCTTTTAACAGTTCCAAAACCTGCTTCTTTAAGCATCCGGTTCAGTTTGGCTTCATTGAACCAATTCATATGACGGAAAGGAAACTTTTTTTGATTTTCTATGCTGCATAATGAAGTGCAATAATTAAGTACCTGATCAAAGGGTAATTCATTGAAAAGCCTTTCGAGTTCAACATCACTGATACGTTTCACATTACCAATTGTAGAAAGCTCAGATGCATCACCTGCAATATCTTCAAGAAAAACCTGTGCAGTTGATGCTTCCCTCAAAGGCATTCTGATACATTGCTTTTCAATATCTCGATTCATATGTTCCCATTCGATCCAGAAAAAATATTTTCGGTCATCTCTCTTATAAGCCTGATAACCTAAATCTGCATTTGGAGTGAGAACTCTAAAAACTCCTCCCTTTTTAAGTGTCCGGTGAATTTCTTTAAATATAAACATCACAGAAATATCATCGGTATGTTCAATGGTGTGGCTGGTATAAAATATTTCGGCAGAGTCGCTATCAATGGGCAGTGGCTTATGATCAAAAAGATCGTAACTAATTCCAATTTGCTCCGAGCCGTTCAAATCAGTATACCAGTTGCTTTCACCATCAATATTAGTCCAGCACGGATGTGAAAATTTACCCGCGCCTAAGTTGTAAAAACTTCTGCTGATGATGCTTTCGACAGGGTAAATTTCTTTGTAATCGACTGTATCCGGTTTAACGTTTGCGGATCTGATTTCAATTCCCAGTTTATTAAAAACTTCAACTATTTGTTTTTTCATAGGTAGACATACGTAATTGTAAATAACTTGTTCCTTGAATACTAAAATATTTGATACATTATATTGATATTCAATGCACTAAACCTTTAGAGCCATCACAAAATCATCATTTACTTCTTTACCAATAACGAACTTTTTGTATCCGATTACTGTAAATCCCCACTTTTTGTAAAAATCAATCGCAACCTTATTCTCTTGCCAAACACTCAGCCATATCGAAACAAACCCCTGTTGTTTGGATATTTTTAAACACTCTTCCATCAATGCCTTTCCAATTTTTTTTCCAATAAAGGCACTTAGTGCATAAATCCGCTCGAGCTGAATACATTTTTCACCGGCCCATTCAGGAGGAACCGAATTCCGTTTAAGTTTCGCATACCCTACCGGTTCCTCGTGGTAGAGTGCTATCAAATAAGAAACGCTAGTATCGGCAAGTTGTTTTGCAATGGTATCGGGATGAAAAGCAAGATCCAGATATGCCTGCATATCTGCGGGATCGTTATGCTCTCCAAATGCTTCCTGAAAAGCCCTTCTACCCAAACTTGCCAGCAGTTTAAAGTCCTTCTCATCTGCCGTTCGTATTGCTATCATCGTGTAATAATTCTTCAATAATAGTACAAATGTTCTACAATTTCAAATTATTTTTACCCTTAAGTATAAAAAATAAAGATATCGGCATTTAAATTTTAATGAATTTTTTGACTTCTTTTTGGTCATTGTTAAATAATTCCATCAAGTAAATTCCATTCGGATACTTGCCGATATCAACTTTAAACTTCTTATTTAACGGAGCATTAAATTGTTGAATCAGTTTACCTGAAGTAGAATAAATTTTAATCATTGAGGTTTGTGAAAAATCCGCTTCAACATATAATACATCAGATGCCGGAACAGGATAAATATCCCAACTTTTTAAGGTGGACACCAGCTGAACACCCGTTGAAATCAAGAGTGAATCAATGGAGTATGAATACAGGGAACGTGCATGGGTGCCGGCAATTATTCTTTTACTGATTTCATCGTGTTCAATATCATAAACAGGAACCATCGGCATATTAACACCCACTCTTTCCCAATAGGTGCCACCATTAATTGTTGCGTATACACCACCATCGGTAGCAACTGCAATGACATTCTCATTTGAAGAGTAAATTAGAATGTCATTAACCGCAAGCTGAGGAAGATTTCCGGATATGTCGGTCCAGGAGGTGCCATTGTTTACCGACTTAAAAACATGCGGTATGAACTCGTTGTACTTATATCCTGAAACTGTTACAAACAAGTGATCCTGATTTAATTTAGAAGCCTTTACGGAAGTGATATAACGGTCGGGAATACCTACTGAAATATTATCCCATGTTGTACCTCCATTCAAACTACGCCAAACGTTGCCATCACTGGTTCCTGCATAAAGATAATCCTGATTTATGGAGGATTCAGCAACTGTAGAAATGGTATGAAAACGAGGTGCAAACACAATGCCATCGGTGAGATCGGGGCTAATGGGCAACCAGTTGTCAGTCGGACCTGAAGTGTTTTTATAAATCCTGTACGTTCCGGTATATAACACATCAGGATCATGGGCGCTGAGAATATACTGCATGTCCCAATTACGTCTGTCGGTAGCATCAATAGATCCTGAAATATAGTCGATAAAGACACCACCA
>Ga0105044_10000675_pt1 | contig 42955 bp, 42 predicted proteins | sample MAT01_FD_78092 | JGI IMG/M metagenome (GOLD analysis project Ga0105044, IMG submission 78092) | Freshwater microbial communities from Lake Fryxell liftoff mats and glacier meltwater in Antarctica - MAT-01 | ecosystem: Environmental > Aquatic > Freshwater > Ice > Liftoff microbial mat | place...
AGTCCTGGAGCTTGGGGTCGGATAAGGCGTTGCGTCGACATGTGATATATAATTACATTTTTTCCTCCATATTCAATCTCCACTTATTGCTAAATTTACATTAGGAGTTTTTGGAAGTGCCCTAATGCCTGAGGCGGCGGCGACCGACTATGGGGTGTCACCCTACTGCCCCCTGGGGCCGTCGCAAAATCGTGGCGCCGGTCAGCTGTCCTTGCAGTTTGTTTCCACGGCGCCGCCCGTGACGGCGTATTTCATCACGTCCGTCATCACGTCCGCAGGCGAAAGATGCCGGATGGGGCGGACCTGCTCACGTTTACCAGATAGAGCTGCCCGATCTCATTGTAGGCCTGCGGCACGTAGATGGAGACAAACTTGGCCCCGAGTTCAAAACTGTCGAAATCTTCGTCGCTCAGGAAGCCGACCAGCCACACCTCGTCGTCGGCCCCACCGACGATGACGGATTGGGTGAACCGCCGTTTCTTCCGCGCAGCCTAAGAAGCCAATTACCAGTATAGAGTCCATGATTGGGTTGCAGTGTGGCCTGTTGCTTGATAGCCGGGCATGACTCCGGTTGGATCATTGGATCGCATCCACTCCAATCGTTCCTCGATCCGGAGTCTCGCGCTTCTGACGTTGCCCACCCTCACCATCATCCTTCCCACCGCGGCCTCCTGCCCCTTGATCAAATCCGGACTCGCCCACGCGCCCATGCGCCCCCATTCCGTGTTGCCGGGCTCCGCACGCTTCTGGCGGGAACGAACATCCTGGTCATTTGCTCCGCGATGAAACCTCCCATCCTACCGAGCGCCGCGATTCGGCGCTGGATCATCCCACTTGAACTGGATCCATGAAAGAACCAAGCAACGCCGGTATCAGATCATTATGAGATCTCGCATGGGGGCAACACCCCATGGAAACGGCACCGTTTGCCTGTGATAGTCTGGGACTCAACAGAAAAAGGACACACTAAAACGACAACGGAGAATAAGTAGCACACACCAAGATATCGCCACACCCGTAGTGTGCCTTGGCCCGGCACATCGTTCGTCACCATGCACCGAACAACGTGACCGAAAAACTCCAAGTTCGATGACAACAACAAGGAAACAAGACCATGAATGAATCCACTATCAACGCAATCGACCCTATCTGCGGCATGACCGTCGACACCACCACCGCTCTCCATGCCGAACGCGATGGAAAGACGTCTTACTTCTGCGGCGAGCAATGCCGGGAGGAGTTCCTGTCCAATGACGCCGGTGGCAAGGCAGACAAAAAATCAGCTGGCTGCTGCGGATAAACGTCCACCCCCGCGCTCTCAGCTTCTGTAGGGAGAAATCAATGTGCGATCACGTCGGTCTCAGAAACAGTAAAACTGACTACCAAAAAAGCATTAAAAAGATATAAAACGATAATTAATATACTCCGAGAAACCTAATAAAACAATTACCGACTAGTTATGCTCTATACCATCGCTGTCATTCTCCTCGTCCTCTGGCTCGCTGGCTGGCTGGGTTTTCATATCCTTGGCGGCTTCATCCATATCCTTGTGGTTCTGGCCGTCGTCGCCCTCGTCATGGCTCTGCTGAAAAAAGCCTAACCGCCAAGTCACCGGCCCCTGTTGTCCGTTCATCATCTCATTCTTCTAATCCCATGCCTGACAAAAAAATGACCGTTCACGCCACGGCGAAAACCGCACTGCCCGATTCCGCAAATCGTCCGAAAACGCGCGTTGCCGGCTCGGCCAAAAAGAATACTCGGATGCAGCCGGTCCTGGATGAAAAGGACGCCAAGGCTGCGCTGGAGCAAACCAAAAAGTAAGCTCGTTCCCGTTCGCAAAGGGCCGTTTTCTAGCGCACAAACGGAACGTTTTTTTCTGTGTGACCACGCGCTCTCCAGTCTCCATCGGTGCGCGCATCGCCTTGGTGGTGCTCGGACTGCTCATCGCGCTCTGGCTCCTCGTTCAGCTCCGCTCGATCGTCGTCCTCCTGCTGATCGCCCTCACGCTCGCGACTGGGATTCATCCGTTGGTGGAATGGCTGCACGCGCGCGCGCTGCCGCCGGGCGGATGGCATTTTCCGCGCTGGCTCGCCATCCTAACTACCGTTTTCGCTATCGTCGCCGCGGTGCTCGGGCTCGGCTATTTCATCGGCGCGAAAGCGTGGCAGGAAGGCGTGCAGATCTGGGGCGACATCCCGGCTTACGTGGATGGCTGGAGCGACAGGCTGGCCATCCTGCGAAAGAAATTTCCCCAGCTTCCGTCGGGCCAGGAACTCGGCAGCGCCGCCCAGGATGAACTCGACCGGGTCGCGCATTACCTGGGTGAAACGACCTCGGCGGTGCTCGGCCTGCTCGGGGTAATCGGCTCTGCGCTCACCGTCCTCGTACTCGTCTTCTACATGTTGCTCGAACGTACTAAACTGTGCGCGGCTTACCTTTCGCTCATCCCACCCGCCCATCAGCCACGGCTCCGCGAAGTGACCGCGGATGCCCTGCTCACGATGGGCGGTTGGCTGCGCGGGCAGGCCATCCTCGTCCTCGCGATGTCCACGATCATCGCCGCCGCGATGGCTGTGCTCGGCCTGCCGCATCCTCTCCTGCTCGGCATGGTCGGCGGCGTCGGCGAACTCATCCCGATGGTCGGGCCGATCGCCGCGGGGCTGATCGCGGTGCCGCTGGCCTTCCTGACGATGCCGCTCTGGGTCGGCATTGCGGTCGCCGTTTTTTTCGTCGTCCTCTCGATCGTCGAGGCGAATGTGATCGTGCCCAAAATAATGCAGGCCAACGTGGACCTGCCACCCTTCTTCACCGTCGTGGCTGTGCTCGCCGGGGCCACACTCGCCGGCGTCATCGGCGCGCTGCTCGCGCTGCCGCTGGCGGCGGCGCTCCACGTCTATTTGCGGCGGCTGGTGGTGCCGACGATTCAGAAAAGATGAATCTCGATCTTCTCCGCAATCTCTGGCAGCGGGCGCGCGCGCTTTCCCCGCGCTGGCTCAGGATCCTCGGCTGCTCGGTGCGCGATTTCGTGGTCGATAACGGGCCGCAGTGGTCGGCGGCGGTCGCGTTTTATAGCATCCTCTCGCTCTTTCCCCTCGCCCTGGCAGGCATTTCCATCGCCGCGTGGTTCATCGATCCGCAATGGGCGGTCGGGAAAGCCAGCGACCTGCTCGGCCAAATCACCCCGCGCGCTGAGCCCATCCGCGAGATTATCGGCAAGGCCGTCGCCGCTCGCGGCCCGACCGGCCTGCTCTCCATCGTGCTCCTGCTCTGGACAGGCAGCCGCGTCGTCGGCGTGCTCATCCGCGCCCTGAATATCGCCTGCGACGTGGATGAAACCTCCGGCTTCTTCCGCCGCCTCTTCGTCGAACTCAGCGTCCTGCTCTCCGTCGGCGTGCTCTTCATCGCCGCTCTCGTCGCGGACCTGCTCGGGCCCCTGCTCGGCTCCGCTCTCGAGTCGCTCCCGGTGGGTAAAGCCACGACCTTCGCCGTCCTCCGCTGGACGCTGCCGGCGCTGCTCCTCGCCGTCGGCTTCTTCGGCCTCTACAAATTTGTCCCCCGCCATCGATGCAATTGGCAGAGCGCGCTGCTCGGCAGCCTCACGGCCACAGCGCTCATCCTCGGAGCGCGGCCCTTGTTCACCATGTATGTCGACACGCTCGCGGGCTACCAGCACATCTACGGCTGGCTGGCCATTGGCATCGTCCTGCTCGTCTGGGCGCAGATTTTAGCCGCGCTGACACTCTTTTGCGGTGAGTTGGCCTCGCACATCCAGATGATGGCCTACAACGGCCTCAGTGGAGAGGAAGTGGGCCGCCGTCATCGCGTGCGTTCGCCGATGCGGACGGAAGGGAGAGAGCGGGGTTAGAGCGAGCTTTCGTGCGGGGAGGCGCCGCGGGCGGGGCGTCCGGATGGAACTTCCGCGCGATGATCGCGCGAGCCCGATCCATTCAGTGACATCATGAACTTTTATCTTTTCGATAGCTGGTCCTCGCTGCTGCGCGGCGTCATCTCCGGGGTCGGCGCGTATGTTTGCCTGATCTTTTTTCTCCGCATTGCCGGAAAGCGCATCCTGGCCAAGATGAATGCCTTCGATTTGGTGGTGACGGTCTCGCTCGGCTCCACGCTCGCGACCATCACGCTCAGCCAGGATGTCACCCTGTCGCGGGGTGTTCTCGCGCTGGCGCTCTTGATCGGGCTGCAATTCGTAATCACCTGGTCCAGCACCCGGGTGTCGTGGCTTCGCCGTTTCGTGACGGGCGAGCCCGCCCTGATGCTTTATCGCGGCGAGTTTCTTGGCCATGCACTCCTGCGGGAACGTGTCACCAAGGCTGAAATTCACGCGGCAGTTCGCTCCGCGGGTATCCACGCGTTGGAAACCGTGGAAGCGGTGGTGCTGGAGACAGGCGGCTCGTTCAGCGTCGTGCCCCGGGGCGAAGAAACTCAGTCTTCGAGCCTGGGACAAATCAAGACGCCCAAGCCGCGGATCTGACCGGGGTCGGAGTTGTCCGTGGAATTGTCAAAGATGTAGGCCCGGTGGGTGTGCCGGATCGCTTCCGTCACCGGAGCGTGTAAATCCGGCCGGCCACAACCTGGGTCGGAGGTTCAATCTCCTTCACGGGTTCCTTCCGACCGTCCGGGAACACCCGGTAGATCACTCCCCCTCGGACTGGAGGACGCTTTGTCCCGATGCCAGCACCCGTTCCCGCGCGTCCGCAAAGGCTGAACCGGAAATGGCGGGAAACTGGTTTTCAAGCTGCTGGATTTCCTGGTCGGACAGGGCGGCCTTGTTGGAGGTCATCGTAATCGGTCGGCGGGGCTGCGGCACTCGCGGCTTCGTGAGGTAATGACGCCGGTCTGGCTTATCGGTCGCAGAGGGGAACCAGGTGCCCGGTGCTCTTGGCGGCTCCTCGCCGCCGCTATCAGGAAATCCTCCACAAAAACTACTGCCGCCGCCCGGGAAACAACCCCAATTCTGCTGGGACCTAATAAGTGCGATTCACCCCTGGGAGGTTTAAAGAAAGGCGCGAAGGCGAAGGCGTGGCCGGAGTGATCGCTCAGCCAATCGTACCGGTGCCCATTCTCAGCGGAAGTTGCCGTCGCTCCGCGGCCTCCGCAGCTTCGCGTGAATCGCTTCTTTCGGCACTTGCGGACTTGCCCTGACGGCCTCCGGCCCCGTGTGATGAACGGCGCCTGATGAAACGTCTCCAGTCATGGTTTCCGACCTTACTTTACACCGATCGCCTGCTGCGAACTGGAGGTGCGGCCTTTAACAAGGAACTGCTCACCGAGTGCCGTCAGTTGCGCGAATTCGATGACGCCGGCCGCCGCTGGTCGTCGAAGAGCTACCCCGGCGGCTACACCAGCTATGGATCGTTGGACAAACTTCACCGCTTTTCCTCCACGTTTGGAGAACTCGAACGGGAGTTGAACCGCCATGTCCGCGCGTTTGCCCGGTCGCTAGACTGGGAATTGGGCGGACGTCGCCTCGCCATGACCGATTGCTGGGTCAACATCATGCCCCACCGGACCGCCCACAGTTTGCACCTGCACCCCAACTCGGTGGTCAGCGGCACCTATTATGTGGCCACCCCTCGGGGCTGTGCCGGATTGAAGTTTGAAGATCCCCGACTGAGCCGCTTTATGGCCGCCCCCCCGCGCGGAGCCACCGTCCGGCCTGGCAACCAGGTCTACGTCACCTATCCGGCCAGCGCCGGCCATCTGATCCTGTTTGAAAGCTGGTTACGCCACGAAGTTGTGGCTAATCCGGTTAAGGCCGAACGTATCAGCCTCAGTTTCAATTACGACTGGGCTTGACCCGACCGGGTTATTTCGCGCCTTGTTTTGGTCGCACGCATTGAACCGACCTCCGCTACGTCTCCTGCACGCCGCCAGCGAACTTCATCCGTTCTCCAAAACGGGTGGCCTGGCCGACATGGTCGGCGCGCTCGGGCCCGCCCTGGCCCGCGCCGGTCATCAAGTCCATGTAGTGACTCCGTTGTACCGGGGAATCCCCGAACGGTTTCCGGCCCTGCGCCCAGCCAACTGGCGGTTTGATCTCAACCTAGGCGACGGCCCGGTCTCGGGGCAATTCTGGCGGCTGGATCCGGAACCCCGCCTGACTCTCTGGTTTGTCGAGCAACCCGGATTTTTCAATCGACGGGGTCTCTACAATGAGCGATTGCGGGACTATCCCGACAATGCGGCCCGGTTTGGTTTTTTTGCCCGAGCGGCGGCCCTCCTGGCGCGTCATCTCCCCGAGCCTCCGCACATTGTCCAGGCCCACGATTGGCAGACCGGACTTTTGCCCATGATTATCCGTCATGGATGTGTCGCCGGCGGCTGGAAATTCACACCCAAGACCCTCTTCACCATACACAATCTCGCCTATCAAGGCTGGTTTCCGGCGACGCAATGGAAAGTCTCCGGCCTTCCTCCCGAATGGTTGCATCTGGAAAGTGCCCTCCACCACGGCCAGCTCAATTTTCTTAAAGGCGGCCTGACCCTGGCCGATGCGCTGACCACCGTCAGCCCCACCTACGCCCGGGAGATTTGCACCCCGGCGTACGGCTGTGGACTGGACGGCCTCTTGCGACGCCGGGAATACGAATTAACCGGCATCTTAAATGGTGTGGATTACGAGGAGTGGAACACCACCCACAATCCGGCGCTTCCCTGCCCCTTCGACGCGGAGAATCTCGTCGGTAAACAAGCGAACAAACTCGCTCTGCAAGCGGAGCTAAAACTTCCCGAAAATTCGGCGGTCCCGCTCATTGTAAATATCACTCGTTTGACCGAACAGAAGGGAGCGGACCTATTGGTGGTCGCTCTCGAAGAACTCATTGCGGCTGGGGAGGTGTTTCAGTTTGCCCTGCTCGGCTCAGGGGATTCGGTGCTAGAAGAATCGTTTTTGAAGTTGGCCGAGAAATATCCCACCATCATCGCCATCCATATTGGCTTTGATCCAAACCTGGCCCAACGCATGGAAGCCGGTGCCGATTTCTACGCCATGCCCTCTCGGTTTGAACCGTGCGGGCTCAACCAATTGTATTCGCTGCGGTATGGGACCGTTCCCGTCGTTCGGGCCACCGGCGGGCTGGAAGATTCCGTCATCGATCCGCGGGAAAAACCTGAACGCGCCACCGGGATCAAATTTCACGAAGCAAAACCGCTCGCCCTGGCAAATGCCCTGCGCAAGGCCTTATTCCTCTATTCCAATCCCGCGCTCCTGACTCAATTCCGCCGCAATGGCATGAACACCGACTACTCGTGGACTCGTCAGGCCAAGGAGTACGCCGACTTCTACGAAGAAGTCATGCATGGCGTCTGAGAGCCTGTCTGAACCACCGCCGCACTGATCCGTGTCACTGCGTTGACGGTCGGAGATTCAAGAAATTCTGCGGTTCGTAACAGCCCGCTAAAGGACCCACAATGGGTAGTTCACCCCATATCTATAATCTCTCAAATACCTGCAGAGTTTTGCCGGGGGTTCGGTACCCACCATACGTTCCGCTCAGCTCAAGCCCTTCGAGTGCGCGGCGGACCAAGAATATGCTTGGTCCGCTGCGACAACTGTTTGAACTAACGAAGCTCGATCCGCTTGGACTCGATCGGTCTACCGGCCCTGGGCAACAATTTAAAAAAAAAACCTGCGCCTGGGGTTTCCCAGTCGCAGGTTCAGTTTGTTAAGAATTAGGCGTGGGTTGTCGCGTAAGGAACCTCAGAGGAACGCCGTGCCGTTTCCGGAGCCCGGCTCTCCTTGGGAACAGACGCCTCACCCGTGGTGCAAATGTCCTGCGCCCCGGCGTTGGTAAAGATCTCCTTAGCGCGGGTGATCTCCTCGGAGTTATCCGTGTGGACTGAAATCAGGATATTGCCTGCCTTTATTTTTCCCTCGTAGCGTTTGGCTTCAATTTCCGGAATGCCCAAGCCAACCAATCCGCCGGCGATGCCGCCCAGGGCGGCGCCGACCGCGGCCCCACTCAAGGCGGCAATAATCGGTCCAGCGGCAATAAAGGGGCCGACTCCCGGAATAGCCAATGCCCCAATTCCGGCAACCCAACCCAGGGTACCACCAATAACTCCACCCGTGCCGGCTCCAGTAACCGCCCCCTCCGGAGCCTTGGTGTTCTTTTCATGGGCGAAATCCCGAGTCGATGCCTGGTCAGGAAACAGCACCGAAATGTCGTTGTTGGAGAAGTTCGCAGACTTGAGCTGGTCGACGACTTGGTCGGCTTGCTGACTGGACGAGGCGATACAGAATACAGATTTTTTTGACATAGTTTTATATTTATATAGATAAGTTAATCAAGCACCGCACTTCACTTTACATCAAGTTGGTTGGAGACGTTATCAACCCTGGCGATGTCATTAGCAATGACGCCTATTCGACGCTTCTCCTCAGCGGTGTTGACCGGTCCGCGCAGGGTAACCTGCCCCTTGTTGGTGATGATCTTTACGTTCTGGGCGTTTACTGAGAAATCCTCGCCATCCATGATTCCACGGCGAATCTGCGCGGTAATGTTAATGTCCGAGGCACCATTGCCTTGGTCGAGCGGGTTTAGAGTACTGTCATTACGGTCCCGGATATTTCGTTCCGTATTATCAGGCTCCGTGACTGTGTTGGTGGTAAAGTAAGGTTCGACTTGATACGCCCGATAAACGCTATCTGCATAACTCGGTTGACTAAAATCGGGCCACTCATTGGCCTTGAAATGAGGTGCCTTGCTCAGCATTTCCTTTGAGGAATCGAGCTGGAAGGTCTCTGGGTTAGAGCCGCGCCGCAGGGCGGTGGGCGGAACAGCGCTCAACTCGTCACCCATTCCGAGGAATCCACCGGAGGAGACGATGACCGCTATGAGTCGGCCGGACTGGATATCCACCAACACGTTCTCAACCTCACCAATCTTCTCATTCTGCAGGTTTTGAACCGGGCTGCCCATGAGTTTGCTGACCTGTTGCAATTGGCCCAAGCGGGACGCGGGAATCGTCGTGTGCCGCTTCATTGCCTGCCTGTTCTTTTCCCAATTGCCAGCAGGTGTTTTATTCGCCTCGGCGCGCGGGGAACGTTCTATATTGCTTTGACCCGCTAGAGTCGACTCTCTGCCTTCGAGAAAGTGAAGACCGGACTCGTCACCGTGATAGCGATAGACCTCGGAAAGTCGATTGGTCGTGGAATATTCGGACCACTTCGCCATGTCGAAGCGCGGCGCGTTCTTCAGCTTCTCCTTGTTGGAATCCAAATGGAGGACTTTATTGGCGGTATCATGATGTAAGGCTCCCGGAGGTACCGCGGTTAGTGCTTCTCCAATACCAAGGAAGCCACCAGCCGACAGAATTACCTGAACAATCCGACCAGATTCCACATCGATCGCCAGGTCTTCCACCTTGGCCAGTTTCTCATTTTGGTAGTTGTTGACCGTCATTCCGATCAGGTCGCTCGCCTTCACGGCGCTGTTGAGTCGGTCGCTGGGACCGGCCTTTTGAAGGCGATCCCGGGTCGATTCGGAGTGGCCTAGTCTGGGAGACGTGTTTTCCTGAGCCAACACGCCAGCCGTCAGAAGGGAGACCGCGGAGGCACAGCTAATCGCCCGAAGGGTTTGGGTGATGGAATATTTTGTGTTCATCGTTGTTTTCATAAATTTGTATTTTTAACTTCTCCAGTAATAGGTTGCTTAATTGCCGCTCGCTATGGGGTGTTACCAGGCTGTTTTTATCCCAGCGGTGATCACGACCTATTAAAAAACCCGGTTAACCCGACATGATAGGCCCGTCGCCGACGACCAGTTGTCCCTGGGAGTAGTTTGGTTTTCCACCAGCTGGCGTCAGCGACGGGCAAAAATATCAGTCGTTACTGGCCGAACTGGTCCACCGGAAGCGAGTCCGGGACGGATTCGGCGGCTGAAAATGAATAAACACCCGTCGTTAGTTTCCCGACCAATCGATTTCAAAGGGACATCAGCCAGGAGGCCACCAACGACGGGCGTAGATTCATCGTAACTTCTATACATTGACCCTCCCCCACCGATAGGTCTATGGGGTGTACTGCGTATCCTGCTCCGCTTCAATTGCAGGCTCAGCGTGTGGAAAATGTCTAGCGTTACCCCGTCAAGAGCATGGGGGTGGAAGGTCGGCGCGGGCGTTTTACGGCTTCTCCGGGATCTGTGGCGTTGTCTTGGTGGAAGGAACCGGCGGCCTGGCGACACGGTGAAGCGACTCAACTAAGCCAAGCCCAGCAACTCGGCGGCCTTGCCTCGGATGTCGCCGGAACGAATCAGCGATTCACCCACCAAAATAGCGCGAGAACCGCAGCGCTTCAGCCGCTCCACTTCCGCTCTGTAATGAATTCCGCTTTCTGCCACCAGCAACTGCGCGGGCCGGGCTGAATTCAGCGAGGAACCGAGGTCCGGCAACCGCCCGGCCAAACGTTCGGTCGTGGCCAAGTCGACCTGAAAGGTCTTAAGATCGCGATTATTCACCCCCAGCAGACGAGCCCCACACTTGAGCGCACGCTCCAACTCCGTCTCATCATGCACTTCGACCAGGGCCGTGATTCCAGCGGCATCGGCCAAGGCGTGAAAATGGCTCAACTGCCCGTCATCCAGAATCGCTACAATCAATAGAATGGCATCCGCGCCCCAGTCGATCGCTTCCAGAATCTGTCGCTCATCAATGATGAAATCCTTGCGCAAAAGCGGCAATCCCACCGCGGCTCGGATATCCCGCAAGTACTGTAAGGAACCTTGGAAGAACTGTTCATCCGTCAGAACCGATAAGCAGCTCGCCCCGGCAGCCTCATACTCCCGCGCAATTCGCACCGGATCGAAATCCGGACTAATCACTCCCAGACTCGGCGACGCCTTCTTGACCTCGGCAATCAGCCCAATGTCCCCACGACGGGGTGCGGCCAGGGAGCCAAAAAAATCCCGAACGCCGTCACCCCGACGCAGAATGGCTTCCCGCAACTGATAACCGGCCACTGATCCTTCCGGAAGCCGGGCCACCTCAGTGCGCTTTTGCGCTACAATCGTGTCGAGAATGTTCACGGCTGAAAGACCAGTAGCGTGGGTTCAGGGTGGCGCTGACTTAGTCTTCCTCGTCCTTCAGGCCCGGGATGCGTTTCAACGGACAACCGGACCGTAGCCAGCCGTTCACAAAGGCATCCAGGTCACCGTCCATGACTCCCTGAACGTCGCTGGTCTGCACTCCGGTACGAAGGTCCTTGACCATCCGATAGGGCTGGAAGACGTAACTGCGAATCTGGTTGCCCCAGCTCACGCTGCCCTTGTCGCCGTAGAACCGCTCCATCTCGCCTTTCGCTTGATCCAGCTTCAACGCGTAGAGCTTGGAGATCAGCATCGCCATGGCGGTGGCTTCGTTTTGGACCTGGCTGCGCTGAGCCTGGGAGGCCGCGACCAAGCCAGTTGGAAGGTGAGTCAGGCGAACGGCGGTTTCGACCTTGTTAACGTTCTGACCGCCCTTACCGCCGGAGCGGAAGGTGTCGCGTAGAATCTCGCTCTTGGGGATGACGATATCGCTCTCGGCCAGGTCGGTCAGTTCCGCAATGACATCGACGCTGGCAAAACTCGTATGTCGACGCTTGTTGGAATCAAAGGGCGAGATCCGGACCAGGCGGTGCACGCCTCGTTCGGCCTTGCAGTAGCCATAGGCGTTCTCGCCCTCGACTCGGAAGGTCACGCTCTTCAGCCCGGCGGAATCGCCGGCTAGGGCATCGGTAATTTCCCATTTCCAACCGCGGGAATCGAACCAGCGCCCGTACATGCGAGACAGCATCTCCGCCCAGTCCTGGGCTTCGGTGCCTCCGGCGCCGGCCTGAACGCTGTAAATGGCGTTGCGGGAGTCATGGGGGCCGGTGAGGAGCACCCCGAGTTCAAATCGGTCGAGGACTCGGGTAATGGCCGCGACCTCGACATCGGCCTCTTTTTGTACTGCCTCTTGGCCCTCGGGGGGTTCGGCCGCGCCCAATTCGAGCAAGACGCGTAAATCCTCCACGCGGCGCTCGAAGCTGAGCAGCGGTTCTACCCGCTTTTTTAATGTGTTGGATTCGTCGATGACCTTCTTGGCCAACTCTTGGTTATTCCAAAAGGTGTCCGAAGCCATTTGCGCATCGTACTCGGTGATGCGCCGCAGGGCGCTCGGGACATCGAGAAACTTACGCAATTGACTGAGCTTGGACGACAGCGCGTCCAGTTCGGCGCGCGTGACTTCGAACATAAGGCGCGGAAGGTAGGCGGCGCCCGGCCGGGCGCGCTAGGGGGAAGTTTTCCCGTCGACCGACTCCACCGCTCCAAAGCCCGTTTGTCGGAGCGCCTCGTATACCACGATGGCGACGCAGTTCGACAGATTCAGGGAGCGAGCCTCCGGGTTGGGCATGGGAAGATAAAGCCAGCGGTCCCGATGAGTTTCCAGCAGTTGGCGGGGCAAGCCAGTCGTTTCCCGGCCAAATACGAGATAATCATCGGGACCGAAGGCGGCCTCCGAATAACCCTGGGGCCCTCCCTGTTCGATAAACCAAACGCGAGCTCCCGCCGGAAGACTCGCGACGAAGACCGGCCAGTTGGCCCACCGCCGCCAGGTAACGAGCCGCCAATAATCCATGCCCGCCCGTTGCATCTGCCGATCATCCAACTGGAACCCCAACGGTTCGATTAGGTGCAGCGCGCTGCCGGTGGCCGCACAGAGTCGCGCGATATTCCCGGTATTGGGCGGGATCTCGGGTTCAACCAGGACGATGTTCATCGGAGGGATTCCCGGCGGGCCGTTCCGCAAATTCCCGCGTCCGGGGTGCGGCTCCGCGAGCCGGATAGTACACTCGCCAGAGCACCAAACCTTCGGCCGGAGCCGTCATGCCAGAGAGTTGCCGATCCCGCGCCGCCAGCAGATCGGGAATGCTTTCCGGGGCAAACCGGCCGAGGCCGACCTGCACCAGCGTCCCCACAATGCCTCGGCACATCTTGTAGAGGAATCCATCCGCCTCAATGATGAAGGTTAACAGAGGACCGGAACGGACCACGGAACAGCGGGTCACCGTTCGGACGGTGTGACGGCGCTCGTAGCCCGGGGAGGCGCTGAAGGCGAGGAAATCATGGCGTCCCGCAAACGCCCGGGCCGCCCGCTTCATCGCCGACACATCCAGCTGACGTGGCACATGCCAGGCCTGTCGGCGCCAGAGCGGATGATGCGCGGCGTGGTTCCAAACGCGATAGCGGTACTGCTTGCCCCGGGCGGAAAAGCGGGCATGAAACCCGGGCGGCGCCCGTGAAACCGCTAAAACCCGAATATCTTCGGGCAACCAGGCGTTCACCGCGAGCAGCACCTTGCGGGGAGGAAACCGAAGTTCATTCCGGGGAACGTCCACATGGGCACACAGTCCAACCGCATGCACTCCGGTATCCGTCCGACTCGAACCGGAAACGCCCGTGCCGCCGGGGAATATCCGCGTCAGCGCTTCTTCGACGCGTTGCTGCACAGAGAGATCAGCGGGTTGGCGCTGCCAACCAAAATAGGCCGCGCCATCATAGGCAATTATTAGACGCAGGCGGACGTGGCCCGGAGCGAGGATCTCCACCTGTTCCGTAGGGCGCAGTGCCGGAATCGTCACGGGGAGCGAGGTCCCGTCAGTCCCGGTTTCCGCCGCGCATTCGGAGTCGGTCGGTGTCGTGGGTTTCGTCAGCATTCAGAATTCTCGCAGACCGCAGACTCCGCCCGTCACGCCTGCGTCAGACTGTCTAAATACCCCTGCAACAAGATCGCGGCGGCGGTCTTATCGACCTTTTCCTTCCGGTCGCGGCCCCGGACGTTGCCTTCCCGCAGAAAGCGCTCAGCCAGAACCGAGGTCAGTCGTTCATCCCAAGTCTTGAGCGGGACAGCGACGGTTTCGCGAAGGACGGCAATGAATTCACGAACCCGCGCGGCGGCTTCGCCATAAGAGCCATCCATATTGCGCGGCATGCCAACAATGATAAGTTCCACCTCCTGTTGCCGAACCAACTCCTTAATTCGTGCGAGGCATTCGGAAAACGGTTCCGCTGGGATGAATTCCAACGGTTGGCCAATGAGCTTCATCGGATCGCTCACCGCGACGCCAACGCGACGGGTTCCGTGATCGAGGGCAAGGATTCGCATGCGGCGGGTTAGTTTAGAGCAACACCGCTGAATCCACGTCGAGGAGCAAACGCGCCTGCGACTGACGGCGGAGAATTGAGGCCGGGCAAACGGTGGACACCGGCCCGCGCAACGCGTTCATCACGGGCACCGATTTGCGCTTCTCCGGGGCCACACAAATGATGTTTCGGGCGGACATCAGGGCCGGAATGGTGAGGGTCAGCGCATACGCTGGGACGGCGGCGAGCGAGGGAAAGTGACCTTCGTTGACCTGCTGGGTTTTGCAGACGTCGTCCAACTTGACCAATTTAACCCAGGCCTGGTCATCAAACCGAGCCACCGGCGGATCGTTAAACGCAAGATGCCCGTTTTCGCCGACTCCCAGGCAGCAAAGGTCGATGGGTTGGGCCTTTAACAAGGCCGTGTAGCGGTCGCACTCCACCTGCGGGAGGTCGGCATCACCAGCGAGGTAATGAAAAGCGCGGGGATGAACCAGGGATTCCACCCGGTCTTTCATGTACTTCCGGAATCCCGCTGGGTGTTCCGCCGGTAGCCCCAAGTATTCATCCATGTGAAACAAGGTCACCCGGGACCAGTCGACCCCACCTAACTCCACGAGGCGCTGGAGAAAGCGCAGTTGGGAATTGCCGGTGGCCAGGATGGCCGCAGCCGAACCTTGGCGGGAAACCGCGTCCGCGAGGAGCAAGCGAACGTGTTGGGCGACGTACTCGGACATCGCATCATTGGAGGCAAACACGTCCACCGCAAGTTGATCCACGGTAAACGAACGGACTGGAGCAGGAATCTCGGCCATCTTTTGTCGGCCAAGGGTGCGCGGCCCCCTGCTCCGGGGCAAGCCACGGAAAAAGAAAGCGGGCGCCGGGATGACACACGGTTAACACCGCCGGCGCCCGCCGGTCGTCCTCACTCAAGGACGACCAAATTAGAAACACCTCACGGAACCGGGACCACCTGGCCGCGAATCTCGCCCCCGCTGAAGGCGCCCGGAGTGTGAATGTTGAAATAAGTCAGCCCCTGGGCAATGCCATCCGCCGTCGCCTGATCCACCGTGGACTGACCCACGAAGAGTCCGCTGGTGCCTAACGTTCCCGCCGGAACCAGGTTGAACTTCACCCCCACCGCCTGCTCGGCCGTACCGAGACCGTGCAAATGAAAGCCGCTGGGAGTGGTGGAGAGTTTCTGGTAGCTGACAATGTACGTGGCACTCAAACCGTCAAGTGCCAGTAAGCCGATACCGGATCCTGGCTGATTGTTGGGCGTGGGGCGTTCGGCCGCGCCGCTCAGGGCTGCTTTGAACAACTTAACCGTCTTGGTCGCCGCCTCCTGAACCCGGAAGACCCCACCCGATGCCGCCATCGGAAGGCTGGTCGAGGTCCCAGCCACGGTCTGAAGGTCAACCCAAGTCGGGTCATCCAACTCCAGTTTAGCTTGAACCAGATACGGAGCGGTGCCCCCGGTCCAGGTCAAGTTCAAGTTGTCACCGTTGGCCATTACTGCGATCGCACCCATCGGGAGAGTGATCGATCCTGCTGAGATTCGGATATTGTCGAAGGCCGCAATCTCGGTCCACCACGTGGTCGCCGATCGGATTTCCACAATCAGGTCCGTTGCGCCCGCCGGAACGTCGTAGGTGAAGTCGGCAAATTGTTTGGTCAGGCGTCGGATGAAATTCTCCTTTTGATCCGCCATCCAGGGTTGGGTTGCGTTCGCTACACCTTGGAAGTGAGCCAGCGTGACCGGGGTACTGCTTTCTCCATTGGGATAAACAAGCACATCTACGAAATCGCTCGTTTCAAAATCCACCTGCGCGGCCGCGAGTGCGATCGTCAACTTGACGTTGCTCTTCCCGGCAACACTCACCGGTTTCAGTCGCAGAGATCGGTAGCTCGCGCCGTCGGGGTAAGGCCATTTGTTTAACCCGGATGCCCCGATAAAGCCCGTGCCCTCGAAGCCAGTAAACGCTCCACCGTCGTAAAAGGTACCCTTGGGCGTATCACTTGGGCCATTCAGGAGCACGATCAACGGGGTTTGGACCTCTACGTCCGTACCCGTCGCGACATAACCGATGGCCGCCGCGGTGCCCTGAAGTGTAACCGGAGAAGTCGCTCCGGCCACGCCCAACAGTTCCCAGAATCCCGAATCGAGCGCATCATCCGGAATTTCACCAGCCTGCGTGGCCACCGATACTTCCAAGCTACCCGTCCCCCCTGAATTATAGGAACGCACCTCAAAGTCATAGGTTCCCGCGGCTGGGAAAATAACGTTTGCGTAAACGTTTTGGTGGCCATGGGGACCGGGATCTTCCAAAACCGTGTCCGCCACGGTGAGGCCATTCTTATCCAGGTCAATTTGCAGACGAGCCCCATCGTCAGAACCAAGAGCGACCCGATAGGTGCCGGCCGCCGCCACTGACAACTTCCCTTTGGTCTGCAGTCCCCAGGCCCCCGTATAACCGCCCGGTATCCCGTTATCACTGGCCCAACTGCCGGCGCTACCATCAGAAAAGTCGAGTTCGGTCGCCGTTCCAGTTGTTTGATCGTGGGACTTTGTTCCCGCGATCATGGCATCCACGTCGGACAGATTTTGCACCGCGGGCGGCACGATTCGCGTGACGGTCGCCAGCGTGGTGGATCCGGCCGGAAGGAATGACCCCACAATTTCCATCGCCTGATCCCCCGTGAACGCATCGAAGCTGCCGGTCGCGGCCCCTGCGGCGGGGTGCCCTGCGGCAGCGATGGTGACCTTTCCTGGGGCGAATGTGACGGCGGAACCAATGCTGCCCACAATCATGTCGTCATAGTCCGGTGAGTTCATGACGATCACCGGCTTGGGAACCAGCACGAAGCGACTGGCGTTGCCGGCGCCCGGGCCATGAATCATCAGATCAGCCACCACATCCTGTTCATCAGGAATGGACGCGATGTCGTCACTTTCCACGGTATGTCCCGCAGCCATGAGTCGATCAGCCAGACCACCGATCGAGGCCAAATCGGGAAACACGACGATTTTGGCGTTTTTCTTGCCGTTAAGGAGCCAGTCCACACTCGAATCAAACAGCTTGAGCAGGTCTTCCGTCGCTGTGGTGGTGTCGGTGCCGCGCCAGGTGAATATCATCCGTCGCGCCGGGGTATTCTCCGGAATTCCGACAAACGAGCTTTCGAAATTATGCGCCCAATACATAGGCCCCTTTTGGTCGTAATTGCTCAATTCCGACTGAATTCGGGGCACTTCAAACACATCATGGCCGGTAAAACTATACCGAGTCGGATTGGCGGTCGAACCATCCGTATTGAAGCCTTCCTGATAGATCAACTGACCGAAGCCAGCCGTGGAAATTCCGGTCGCCGCCAGGGCCAATAAAATGGCGCGGCGCACCTGAAACCCGGTGAATCGAGGTGAGTTCATAAGTGTAATGGTTATTGGGAATGAGGCTGCAAACTCAGGTCTACCGGACAAAGAGAGCTTCGCTGCGGCAGGAGTTATCTCTGGGAATTGAGTGAACCTATTCGGGTGATTAGCAGAGGGGCAAGGCATTTTTATTAGGACCTAGCCTAGCTTAATTGGGTGAGGCTCCTCCGCTTACCGCTTGATCCTGCCTCCGGCTCTGATCATTTTCAGCTTCGGATGACCATTCCCGTACCTCCACTCCGGGTGTTTCTCCCCCTCGCGCTGGCCTCGCTGGCGCTCTCCGGACGCGCTGAAACACTCTTCTCCGACACCTTCGAAACCGATACATCAGCCAATTGGGACATTCGCCTCGGGGCCTATACCGCCGGTGACACCGATGTTCAGGCTTCCTGGGCCTTCGATTACAGCACGCAATCCTACAATTTCTTCACCAGCGCAACCGATCCCGGAACCGCATTGACCGTTCCGCCCGCGCCGAACTCGGCCGGAACTTCCAAGGGGCTCAAACTGAGCGTAAATAAGGACGATACCGGATCTCGGATCGTGGTTAATCTGTATCCGAAAACGCAGAATCTCAGCGGCAACTACGTGCTGAAGTTCGACCTGTTTATGAACCACGGTTCGTTCGCCGACACCGGCAGCGGCACGACCGAAAACGCCTGGTTCGGCATCAACCACACCGGCGCTGGGGCGAACTGGGGCGCCTTCAGCGGAAACGCACTTCGAGACGATTTTGCAGCTCCCATCAGTGGCGCCGACACCAGCGATGGCTGCTTCTTCACCCTCACCCCTGATGGCGGCGGCGCCAAAGACTTGTGGGTCATGAGCGGTGTAGCCGGCGGTCGCCCAGCCATCCGAAATTACTCAGCCGACACCGGGTCTGCAGCCGTTCCCGATCTGGATGGGGATACCTTTCCGGATCACGGCGATGAACAGGGCAATTTCAAGCAGTCTTTCGCGGCGCCTCCCTTCGAGGCCGCCGGCATGCCCGGCAAACGCTGGGTCGGCGTCGAAGTCAGCCAACTCAATGACGTCGTCACCCTCAAAGTGGATGGCCATCAACTTGCCCAATATTCCAACAATTCAGCCTTCAAAGCAGGCAAGATCATGATCGGTTACTCCGATCTCTTCGCCGGTTTGGCCGCCCTGCCCGAGGAGAGTTGGGTCCTCTTCGACAATGTCCGCGTTGAAACCATCCGCACCGTGGTCGTCAACACCCCCAACAACGTCAGCCCGGCCGGTGATGGCCAGACTTCCCTGGCCGAAGCCCTGCTCGATCTCCAGGAGAACGACCTCATCACGTTCAACATTCCGGGCGCGGGACCCCACGTCATTGCCACCCCGATCGGCGGCTATCCGCTCATCACCAAATCAGGAGTGGTGATCGATGGATATTCCCAACCCGGCGCCGTGCCGAACAGCAATCCCATTCTGGGCGGCAACACGGCCCAACTGAAGATTGTGCTCGACTCGACCAGCACCGCTTCCGTTCCCACGGCCGGTCTGCCCAATGTGGCTTCCACCCGCCTGCCTTTCCCGGGTTATGGTGATTCGGAGAATGCGATCCTGGGCATCAAAGAAGCCGACAATGTTACGGTCCGCGGTCTGAGTTTCCAATCCCGCTATGCCCCCGGATCAGATGAAGATCCGGCCATTTATTGCATCGCCTTGGTCCAAGGGGCCATGAACTGCAAGGTTCAAGGCAACTGGTTTGGCCTCGCCCCCAATGGCACCACCGTTCAGGGATCCGCCGCGGCCGTGGCTGGCTTCCGCTACCGGGTCACGGTGGGCGAGGTCAACGTGGACACCTTCTCCGAGGGTTTGATTGTGGGAACCGACAGCGATGGCGTGGGCGATCTGGGTGAGTTCAACATTCTGAATGGAATGCACATCGCCTTGGCATTGGAACTGCCGTACCTGCGCGTGACCGGCAACTACTTCAATGTTCTCCCAGACGGAAAGACCTTCCTCAATGTTAATCAGATCCACAATGCCTTGGTCGCCGCCGAAGCGGATGACTCTGTCGAAAACATCGAGAACGGTCGGTCTACCGCCGGAACTGTAATCGGTGTTTCCGGCGATGCCGTGAACGATGCCAACGAGCGCAATATCTTCAATTACGCCATCTACGACACCCTCACGGAGTTCTACTCGAATGCCCAAAATCTCCGCGTGTCGGGTAACTATTACGGCGTGGGGGTCGATGGCCTTACCACCGCCACTCAACCCAACCCGGAGGGGAAAATCCCCAACCTGATCAGCCTGCCGGGAACTGCGGGAATCCTTTTGGGCTCCGATGGCGATGGCATTAGCGACAGCCTAGAAGGCAACTTGGTGGTGGGTGTCCCCGGTAGCCAATTGGTCGCCGCCAGCGTGACAGTCCCCATCATCGCCCGAGCCAACACACTCAAGGGAAATGCCTTCACCGGATTCCCCTTCCTCGATGTCGAGAGTCGTTCGTACGAAATCTATTACACCGGAGTCGTGGCCGATCCGCTCAACGCCATCCCCACCGTCACCTCGTTCGAAAACGGCATCCTGAAGGGCAAAGTCGCCTCGCCGGACGGCCTCAATTACTTCTACGCCGACGTCGATATCTATCTCGCGGATCCGATCCAATTCGCGGCGGGTGTCGTGATGCCGGGAACCTACCTGACCCGTTTGGCGGAAGGCGTGCCCGAGGTTGACCTCGACTTGGATGCCGGCGAATTCGAGTTCGATCTGACCGCCTTCAATATCGCAGGTGGACAGCAGATTTGCGTCGCCGCCCTCTACCGCAAAGACGACGCCGGCAACCCGGCCCCAATTAGTTTAGGGCAGGCATTGACCGGCCCGGTCTCCAGCGCGGTTTCCACCGGAGCCAGCACCACCCTCGGCCCGATCACGGTCGCCGTCGACGGCACCAATCTGAAGTTAATCTGGACCGGCGGCACACCGCCGTACCAAGTGCAACGGAGAGATTCCCTGAACGCCGGCACTTGGGTCAATGAAGGCGCCGCGGTGACGACTCCGTCAGCCCTGGTGCCGATTTCGAGTTCGCCCGCGTTTTTCCAAGTCACGACCCCTTAATCTAGAAATACCCCCTTGGTATTTTCGCCAAGGAACACACGTTAGCGAGCCAAAGGGGGGCTTCGGGAGGTTCCCGAAGTCCCTCATTTTTCCGATCATGATTTCCGCGCGCCTTCCCTTACTTCGTCGGGTTCAGATCGGATTCACCGTGATCGAACTGCTGGTCGTGATCGCCATCATCGCGATTCTCGCCGGCCTGTTGTTGCCGGCCCTAGCCCGGGCCAAGGAACGCGCCCAACGCATCGCCTGCCTCAATAACGTCAAACAAATGGCTATGGTTGCCTGACGTACGCCGACGAAGATCGGGCCGGCCGCTACACGCCTCTGACCAGTTATGTCGATGACGACATCAATTTCCTGTACCCGAAATACGTCGGGTTCGTCCGCTCCTACATTTGTCCGAGCACGCGGAACATCGTTCGCACCAACCGCTTTTTCGACCGAAAATCCAGTCAGTACACCTCGCTGATTGACCTCATGGATGTGGCCCACAATCGGGATACCAACGGCTACAGCTACGAGATCTACGGGCACTTGCGGTTCATCGCTCCAGAATCTGCGGGCGCGATCGCCAAAACGGTGAACGGTGTTCAAACTTATCAACGGAGGAACGCCTCGGCCAAGTGGGGCTTCGAGGTGGGCGAATCCCCCGGCCCGGCCAACATTTGGCTCTTCATTGATGCCGATGAAGGCGGGCAATATCCGCGCGACAACTACCGGGGGCGGAACGACTACCCGGATGCGTGGGACAACCACAAGGGCGCCGGCTACAACGCGGTTTTTTGTGATGGCCACGCCGAATGGATCAAGGGCCAGGAATTCCGTCGTCGACTGGAGTTGTCGCAAGATTTGGGCAACAGCGATTAGGCCGTCCCTCAGTTCTAACTTTCCAAGCAGCCCCGTCTCGGCGGAGGGTGTCCCCGATGAATCTTAAGAGCCTGGGATGGAGCAAGCGCTTCGCCGAGGCCTTTTCCGCGGTGTCCCAGCCCGCTTGGATCCCGGGGAGAGTCGTGAGTGAACACCGGGGCACACTGGTCCTGGTGACTGAACAAGGAGAACTCCCGGCGGTGGTTCCGGGCCGTCTCCAGCACCTAGCGGCCACCGCGGCCGAACTTCCCAAGATCGGGGACTGGGTCGCCGTAGCCCCACGGCCGGGAGAAAACAAAGGGGTGATTCAGTGCGTGCTACCCCGCCACTCCCAGCTCGGAAGAAAAGTTCCTGGACGCGTCACCACGCAGCAGATCCTCGCTGCCAACGTGGACGTAGTGTTCATCGTCCAGGCGCTCGATGCCTCGTTTCGACCGCGGAAATTGGAACGATTCCTCATGGTGGCCCACGAAGGCAACGTTCGGCCCGTGATCCTCCTCAACAAGGCCGATGTATGCACCGATCCCGCCCCGATTGTGGACGCCGCCAAGCGCGTGGCGGGCGAGGTGACTATACTGGTCACCAGTGCGGAAACCCGCCGCGGCCTCAAAGCGCTATCGGCCCTGATCCGTCCCACTGAAACAGTGGTGTTTCTGGGCAGTTCTGGGGTTGGTAAATCCAGTTTGATCAACCGACTTTGTGGTGAGGAGTTTCAAACGACCCTCGAAGTTCGGGAACGCGACTCCAAGGGGCGTCACGCGACCACCGCCCGCGAACTCCTGCCCTTGCCCGGCGGCGGCTTGGTCATCGACACACCGGGCCTCCGCGAACTGCAACTGTGGGCGAATGAGGAAGCCCTGGACGAAGCCTTCGCCGAGATCAGTGTACTGGCTCAAGGCTGCCGCTTCCGGGACTGCCGCCACGTGGACGAACCGGACTGCCGGGTTCGGTCGGCCGTTGACTCCGGAGCCCTTCCCCGCGCCCGTTACGACAGTTTCCTCAAGCTCAGCAAAGAACAGGAATCCCTGGTCGCCAGCAGTCAGGAACGCGTCTATCGGGTCCGCCAGCGCCAGACCCGAGTAATCCAGAAGGCGATGAACGTACTGAACCGCCGCCACCTCGAAGACGAGTAACCCGGAGGGGAATCGCGCGAAGGCGGGGCTGCCCCGCGCGATCCCGACCCGAGGGAATTCGCCCTTACCTGAGGAAGGCTTCGTGCAATCCGCCATCCACCGTAATCACCTGTCCGGTCGTCTTGCTCAGACGATTGGTGACCAGCAGGAAATACGCTTCGGCCTGATCCGCTGGGGTAATCGGTGATTTGGTCAACGTCCGGTCGGCGTAGAATTGAGCCAACTTTTTCACCAACGATTCGGTCGCTTCGTCTTCGGTGAAGGGAATGTTGTACTTGGCCAGCGAACCGACCACGCGATCCCGCGGGAACATTGCCGATCCCTGCACCACCGTGGCCGGAGCCACGCCATTCACCCGAACCAAGGGGGCCAGCTCAATGGCCAGCTCACGCACCAAATGATTCGCCGCCGCCTTGGAGGTGTCGTAGGCCACACTGCCCTTCTTGGCAACGACCGCATTGGCACTGGTAGTGAGGACCAGATTCCCGCGCAACCCCTGCTCTTTCCAGGTCCGCGCGGCCTCGTCTCCCACGATGTAACTGCCCGTCACATTCACCGCGAAGGTGAAGGCCCACTTGTCATCGGGGATATGACCGGAGGTATCGCTCGGCCAGAACACGCCCGCCGTAACGCAGATAGAATCGAACCCGCCGTACGCCAAGGCGACCTGATCGAGCATCGCGCGGACGCTGGCGCGATCGGTGATATTGCAGGCCAACCCGAGAGCTGGGCCACAAGCACTGATCCCACTGCCGGCCACGCCAATGCCATGTCCTAATTTGTCGGAGATTTCTTTCGCCGTGACCTCGGACGTTTCCAGCTTCATGTCCACACACACGATCTGAGCGCCTTCCTTCGACAACCGGTGCGCGGTCTCTTTGCCGATACCGGAACCAGCCCCGATCACCACAACCACCTGACGCGCCAATTCCTTCTCGGGCGGCATCCGCTTCAGCTTGGCCTCCTCGAGCAACCAATATTCGATGTCGAACGCTTCCTGCTGGGGCAACGCAATGTAGCGGTCCATTGCCTCGGCGCCCCGCATCACTTCGACCGCACAGTTGTAAAATTCCGCGGTAACCCGGCTCTCCGATTTGTCCTTCCCCCAGGCGATCATGCCGAGACCCGGAACCAACACCACAGTCGGATTCGGATCGCGCATGGCCGGCGAATTGGCGTGCTTGTAGCGTTGGTAATAGGCCGCGTAGTCCTGACGGTATTGTGCCAACCCCGCCGTCAGCTGGGCCTTCAATTCAAGCACCGTCTCCGTCTCCGGATTCCAGTCGACGTACAACGGCTTGATCTTGGTCCGCAAAAAGTGATCCGGGCAGCTGGTGCCGAGTTCAGCTAGGCGCGGTGCTTCTTTGGAATTCACAAAACGACGAATCTTTTCGTCATCCTGGACCGTGCCAATAAACCGGCGCTGTTGGCTGATCTTTCCGCGCAGCCACGGGAGGATCGCCGCCAACACTTCGTTCCGTTTTTCCAAGGCGAGCGACTGATACTTAGCGCCGCCAAAGGCCGCCGCATCCCCGCCCTTTGCCTCGTACTTAGCCTCGAGATACGCCGAGGCCTGCTCAATCATTTCGAGAGTGCGGTGGTAGCATTCCCGCTCATCGTCAGCCCAGGAAATGAACCCGTGCTGACCCATCATGATGGCCTTGGCCTGGGGATTCCGGACACAAATTTCCTGCATGGCCAGTCCCAGTTCGAAACCAGGCCGCATCCAGGGCACATAATCCATTTCGTGGCCGAAGATTTCCTGGGTGAGCTCTCGGCACCGAGCCGAGGCCGCGATCGCGATGATCGCGTTCGGATGCATGTGATCGACGAATTTCGCGGGGATGAAACTGTGGAGCGGCGTATCGATCGAACTAGCCCGGGGGTTGAGGTTGAAAGTGGTGTGTGTGTATATGCCCACCATTTCATCCTCGGCTGGAGCCTTCAGCCCCTTGTCAGCCCGGGCCGCGTAGAGAGGCTGCAGAGCCATCAACTTGTCCTGGTAAAGCGAGGAGAAGTTTTCCCGGGTACTGGTGCGCAAATCGCCACCCGAGCCCTTGACCCACAGCACCTCCACCGGCAGGCCGGTGAGCGGATCGGTTTCCCTGAGTTTGGACGAGGTATTGCCGCCGCCGGTGTTGGTGATGCGTTGATCCGCACCCAACCGGTTCGAGCGGTAAACCAGGCGGTCCACCCCTTTCAGGGATACCACTTCTTCGTCCTTCCAAAGATCGTTTACAAATCGGTAGTTCTTCGCAGCCATAACAACGGGAGCGACAACCTCCCCGACGGACCCAGCCCGGCGCAACGGTTTTTCCGCCCCCCTTTTGGGGCAAGGTGCGCCTCACCCCTGGAAATGCCCCCTGCAGAGTCGATTGGGTTGGCCCCGTCCTTGCCGGTCTTTTCGCTAGGCGGCTGCTGCTCATTCATCTGCCTCCCGTCCTGCCCGAATCAATTTCGCGCCCGTTTCAGCGCTTTCGATGATTTTAAGAGGGCAAACGACGACGCCAATCCGCTTTTCACTTATCCATCCAGAAGTAGAAATTCGGGCGTGCGTTTATCGATGGAGAGCGCGTAATCAAGGCCGTTCCGACCCCGGCCGGAGTCCGCTCAACGCTGCTCCGGAACCGTGAAACCGACCTGCTTATGCGACGACTGTACTACGTAGATCGCGAGATGTGCGGGGGTGATTCCCTACCGAATGACTTTGAGCTCGATGACTTCTGCGAGGAGCTCCAGGGCAAAGTGGACGGCATTGAAATCGTGCCCGTCGCCGAACCGGGCGAAACCGCTATCAATCGCGATCGTGCTCTCATCTCCGAATCGGTCTTTTTCGAAGCCCTCGGCGAATACCTCCACCGGTAAACAACGATTACAGCCGGGCGCGCTGACGTGACTTTTGAACATCCGCCGGGTACGCCCTTCCTGTGCGTGCCGTCGTCCAACGTGTTTCTGCAGCCTTCGTCGAAGTCGGCTCCCGCATCGCGGGTCAGATCGGCCCAGGTCTCTTGATCTTCTTGGCGATTGAACCGGCCGATGCCCCCGAGGATCTCGAATGGTTGGCGTCCAAACTCATCTCCTTGCGCCTCTTTGACGACGACGATGGCGTCATGAACCGGTCCATATTGAATACCGGCGGTGAGATTCTTCTGGTGAGTCAGTTCACACTTTTGGCCAGTACTCGAAAGGGAACCCGTCCTTCCTGGCACCGGGCGGCCAAGCCTGAAGTAGCCCTCCCCCTGTTCGAGATCTTCCACCGGCGGTTGCAGGACCTCTTGGGCCGCCCAATTCCTACCGGCGTCTTTGGTGCCGAAATGAAGGTACAACTGGTCAATGACGGTCCGGTCACCCTGATCCTCGATTCCCATTCGAGGGAGTAGGTCGGGGAGTCTTGATAACCCTTGGCAATCAGGTCGGCTTCCCACATCTGGACCGCATCCCGCGGATGGCAAGGCTCGGTGAACTAAGCCGTCCCATCAATCATCTCCGGCGTGCCTCGGAACTGGCCAGCCCGAGTTCAGGGCTGACCAAGGCCCGCGGCGAGAAAGAGACCCGCGGGCGGGTTTTCTGGGTGAACGCGCAACCCTGAGCCGCGCACCCGAACGGGCGGTGGGTGCAGTCGCCAGGTTTGGAAACGAAAACTGCCGCCAAAAGGGCGGCAGTTCGTATCAACATTGAAGTGAGGGGAGGATCGGCAGGATCGGCAGAATCTGAAACACCCCACACGGATTAGAGCTGTGGCCGCTTCCAGTGGCTTAGCGTCGGACGGTACAGTTCCTCGCCATCCATTTCAGATCCACCATCGAATCCCGGGCCGGGACATTGAGTGCCACCGCACCGTTATACCTGACGGGAGGCTTGATGGTGTTGCCGACCCAGCGGTGAACTTCCGAGTGGCCGTCCGCAAACGAGAAACCGGCGGCCCCATTGTGATACGCCGCGGGCATATCGATAATGTTTCCGGTCCTCGCGTCTTCTTCGACCATCTGCACGGCGAAGGCCGCATCGTTAATGCTATCGGAATGCTCATCCAAAAAGACGAAGGTTTGGGACGGATTTACAATCGAGGTGTCTCGATCATAAGTCCGGTAACGTTCGGGCGGCAACCACCCTCCAAAATCAAACACCTGACTCATGGAGATGCTCCGGATCCGCGGGGTAAACCGGGAATTCCCTATCTTGCCGATAGCGGCCCGGTCGGCCGGGCACTTGTAAATCGCCATGGATTGTCCTCCGTATTTGAAGAGAGGGCCGTTGGTAATAAAACGAATATTGGTGCTGGCGGGACTGGTGAAATCCAAGTTGCCCTCAACCCAAATGGTCCGACGAAGCGGATTGGGGGTCATGGTCAAGGACGAGACCAATATGTCATTATTGTCACCAGCGTAGAGCTTCCACGCCAGCATCAACTGCTTGCCATTGTTCATGCACAGGATGCCCTGGGCTTTGGTTTTGGCCTTGCTCAAGGCGGGCAAAAGCATGCCCGCCAAGATCGCGATGATGGCAATCACCACGAGGAGCTCGATCAGGGTAAACCCTGATCGACGGTTCAATCGAGCGTCGGTGAAGCGAGGAAATAAAATCATGGCAGCATATTGAGTGTGTGAACTTTGCCATACAGTTTTGTCGACGCTTTAAATTTGTCAATCATGGAGTCCAAAGGGGAGTCCATTGTTGGCTTTCCTTTGGCGTCCATTTTTTGGTCAATAACCTTTCGAATTGATCCGGATACGTCGGTTCATGATGTCCGCTTAAAAAACCAGAAGGAATTCCCGAGTCTGGCCTGAGTTTTTCGTTCCCACCGCAGACACGGCCAAACTCAGGGGACGACGCCTTGGAACGACCGCCCTCTGGACGCCATTCCCACCGGACCGTTCAACGCGGCGGATTTCAAGGTAAGAACGGCCGAGCCTCCCCAGAGCTTCTTCCGTGCTTTCCCACCTTAAGGAGGGCGCCAACGTATCCGGCGAGGGCTGTACTTTCCCTCTTTCCAAGCCCCGCCCCGAACCGTCTTCTCCCCGCGTGTACGAGGAAATTTTCGATGTGGTCGATGAACTGGATCAGGTAATCGGTCAGGCTCCCCGCCGGGAAGTTCACCGTCTTGATCTACGGCATCGCGCGGTACACGTGCTCATCTTTAATCAGCGGGGCGAATTGTTTCTGCAACAGCGCTCCCTGGCCAAGGACAACTGGCCCGGGGTCTGGGACTCCTCCTCTTCCGGCCACCTCGATACCGGCGAATCTTACGACCGGTGTTGTTTGCGGGAAGTCACCGAGGAATTGGGCGTTTCCTTACCCGCTGTGCCCGAGCGACTGTTCAAACTGGAAGCCACCCCTGAGACCGGCTGGGAATTTTGCTGGGTCTATCGGGCCGGACATGAAGGCCCGTTTGTCCTGCAACCCTCTGAAGTGCGCGGCGGTGCTTGGTTTACCGCAGACGCCATCCACGACTGGGTCGCCCGCCGACCCGAGGATTTCGCCAACGCGTTCCGGCTCATTTGGAAGACTCTGCACGCTCCCGCTTAGCGCCCTCCGTGGCCGCGGTATTGTTCCGGCGTCATCACGCAGCGAAACCCCACGTGGTCGCTGCCGGTGGTGACCTCACCCTTGCCCCGAGTGCCGACCATGTACCGCGTGCAGTATTGATCCGTGCACAGAAATGAACCGCCCCGCTGTCCACGCTTCTTCTCGTTGGGCTCGGCGGGGTCAAACGGAGTTACGGGGCCGGTCGGATTCCGGGTCACCCCGCCGGTCAGGACGCATTGCTGGTAGTAATCGGGGCGGTACCAGTCGCTCACCCATTCCCAGACATTGCCGCCCACATCGAACAACCCGTAAGGATTGGGTGCAAATTGCCGAACGGGGGCCGTGCCCACAAAGCCATCCTCACCCGAGTCCTTGACCGGGAACTCGCCCTCGAAAATGTTGGCGGCGAATTTCCCGCCCGGTTTCAGGTCATTTCCCCAGGCATACAATTCCCCGGCCCGGCCGCCCCGGGCGGCAAATTCCCATTCCGCCTCCGTTGGCAACCGCTTCCCAGCCCACTTCGCATAAGCGACCGCATCGTCATAGGCGATCTGGACAACCGGGAACTTCTCGCGTCCCTGGAGCGAACTCTCCGGACCTTCCGGATGTCGCCAGTTGGCCCCGTTCTGATAGCGCCACCAGCGAAAATGCGAATCCAACGGGACGGGCCCTTCGGTCGGTGTGAACACCGTCGAACCCGCCACCAAGTTCTCCGGCGGCGCACCGGGGAAATCCTCGGCCCGGGGGGTCTGTTCGGCGATCGTGACGTAACCCGTCGCCTTCACAAAGCGTTCGTACTCTCCGTTGGTGACCTCCGTGGCATCCATAAAGAACCCATCCACCGACACCCGGTGAACTGGCCGGGCATCGCGCATGGCATCGGGCCCGCCGCAGAGGCTGCCGCGGGGATCCTCGCTGCCCATGGAAAATTCGCCTCCCGGAATCCAGACCATTCCCGCCGGGGCACCTCCGGGAGCGGAATTGGTATAGGCCACGGTAGGCTGAAAGGGCGTGGTCAGGGTCGACGGCGCCGGAGCGGTCCCAGCGGCCGGACCCGGGCGTTCGCAACCCACCAGCAATACGACCACCAGGAACACCGGTAAGAACCACCGGAGATTCAAGTTCCATGACATGGCGCAAATTCCCGGGAACCTGGGGGGGAAAGGCAAGTGGTATTCTTCCGCCGGTGAGCGCCAATCTGGAAACTCGAAAGGATTCTACGTTCGACAGGCACATTAAAAACCACGAAACGTCCACCTTCAAAAGGCCGTACCCCTTCGCGCTCACTAGAACCCAAAAGGGATCTGTAACCACCCACCGACCGCTCCGGTCTATCCCAACGATTCCCCGATTCTCGAACTTCAAAGACCGGCAAACACCCTTCATCCCGATCCTCCCTTGCTCCGTATGAAACACCTCTCTCCTTCTCTCGCTTTTCTCTTGGCGACCAGTTCTTTACTGGCCCAAACCGCCAGCGACATCACGACCGCGGCCAAAAAAAGGGCCGGCCAAGGCGCGTACCAATGGGTCTCTCGCACCGATTATGGCTCGGCAGGTGGCGGGAACAGTCAAATGCGGCTCGGCCCGGTCGAGGGTTGGCGGGCTCAGGACGGCCTAACGCTGCTAAAAATGTCCCGCGGTGACACCAAAACCGAAATGGTCGTGAAGGGTGAAAAGGGCGCCTACAAGGCCGACGGAAATTGGCAGGCCATCAATACCGCCGATCAGGGCGGCGGTGGCGGTGGCGGACAGCCGAATCCGGGTCGGACCGCGGCTCGCGCCCTACGCACGTTTAAGGCTCCGACGACCGAAGCTACCGAACTCGCCGCTCAAGCCAAAGATCTCAAGAAAGAGGGCGAGGCCCTGGTCGGGACGCTGACGGAAGAAGGCGCCAAGGCGTTTATGGCCTGGGGCGGACGACGCGGGGGCGGCGGTGGACCTGAAATTTCAGGCGCCAAAGGTGCCGTAAAGTTCTGGATCAAGGACGGCGTCCTTGGGAAATACGAATACCACGTTCAGGGAACGATGAGTTTCAATGGAAACGACCGTGACGTCGACCGCACCACGACGGTCGAACTCAAGGACGGCGGCCCGGCCCCTGACGCGATTCCTGACGCCGCCAAGAAATTGGTCTCGTAAGACGGAACCCACTCCATCGCGAGCGGTCATGTTGAATCTGATGGTGTCCACGCACCCCTGGAAGGTCGGGTCCGCTGAGCTGGCGTTGGTCGCCAGCTTAGCGGTGCTCGGTCCCTCCTCCGCCCAGGCGCCTCCGGAATTCACCGCCGTCGAGGCTCAAGCGAACGGGGATCTCCTGCTCCGCTGGAGCGGGACCCCAGGTTCCACCCAACGCTTGCAAGTTTCCTCTAACCTCCGGGAATGGACCACCCTGACCACCACCCGCGCCGGCGCGAGTAATCAAGAGACCGACACGGGAGCACCCTACCAAGGTTCGAGGGCGTATCGGATCGTTGATTTGGGACCGACCAATCTTCTAACCGGGGATCATCTTACGATCGACGCCGGCGAAGTCGTGGTGCATCCGGTCAATCACGCCAGCCTCGTCCTGCAGTGGCAGAATCGGATGATTTACAACGATCCGGTGGGCGGCGCCGCGCTGTATGCAGGAATTTCCATCGCTGACCTGATTCTCGTCAGCCACAGCCATGGCGACCATTTCAACGCGACCACGTTGGCGGCGGTGTTGGGACCTGAAGGCCAAATCATCGCCCCAGCCGCAGTCTACTCGAGCCTCTCGGCAACACTGCGCGCTCGGACGATTCCCCTCGCGAATGGGCAAGTGACCAACCGGTTAAACCTCACCGTCGAGGCCGTCCCGGGCTACAATGCCAACCATCCGAAAGGCGTCGGTAACGGCTATGTCGTCACGCTCGGTGGGCGCCGACTTTACTTCAGTGGCGACACGGGCGAGGTCACGGAAATGCGGGCCCTCACCGCGATCGATATGGCCTTGGTCTGCATGAATGTACCGTTCACGATGACCGTGGCCCAAGCCGTTAGCGGCGTGCGCGCGTTGCAACCGCAAATCGTTTATCCCTATTATTTCCGCAATCAGGATGGCAGCCAGGCCATCACCAACCTCTTCAAATCCCAGGTCGGCACGGATCTGGGAATCGAGGTTCGCCTGCGAAACTGGTATTGACCCAACCTTGACCTTCCTCAGTTTCCTCCCCGAAGTCGGAACACCTCACGGCTTAAATCGTATGAAAACTCTCCTCGCTCTGTGGGTCACCCTGTTGACCGTTGGTTCTTTGGGCGCCCAGGATTGGGCCAAGGCCCGTCTGGAAAAATCGCCGCGCCACCTCGAATGGGTGAAGGTCAAACAAGGCAATCGGGAAGTGAATTGCTTCATCGCGTTCCCGGAAAAGAAGGACAAAGCCACCGCCGTGGTGGTGATTCACGAAATCTTTGGCCTCACTGACTGGGTTCGCGGAGTCGCTGACCAACTCGCCGAAGCCGGCTACATTGCCATCGCCCCGGACCTTCTCTCCGGCGCTGCTCCGGGAGGCGGCGGGACAGCCGAACTCGGTGGAAATGATGGCGCGCGCAAGGTGATCGGAACCCTTCCGTCCGACCAGATTACCGCCGATCTAACCGCCGTGGCGGCCTACGTCGCCGCCTTGCCCGCAGCCAACGGCAAGGTAGCCGTCGGCGGATTCTGCTGGGGTGGATCGCAGACCTTTCGCTTAGCCACCAACAACAAGCAGATTAAGGCCGCCTTTCCCTTCTACGGTTCTGGTCCCGACCTGCCTGAGGCACTGATGCGCATCACCGCCCCGGTTTACGGATTTTACGGGGGAAACGATGAGCGGGTGAACGCTTCGATCCCGGTGTCGCAGGACTTGATGAAAGCCGCCGGCAAGACCTATGAACCGGTGATCTACGAGGGAGCCGGCCACGGTTTTATGCGCGCCGGCGAAGCCCCCGACGCCAACGAGGCGAATAAAAAAGCGCGCGAAGAAGCCTGGAAACGCTGGAAAGAACTGCTCGGAAAGTTCTGAGAGGCGCCCTGGTGGCCGACCTCGCAGAGTCGGAATTGATCCGTAGCAGCCAAGGTAACGAGGCTCCATCTCGATTTCGGGACGCGCGTGGAGGCCAGCCGTTCCGGGGAAGGAAGGGAGACTCCTGACGTCGTCTGCTACGGGGTAGCAGCCGAGGTGAGGAGAGTCTTCATCGCATTCCTCGTTCTTGATCTCGCCTCGGCGTTCCCTCCGCCGGCAAGATCCAGTCATGCAAGCGGTCTTCGAACGTCTCGTCGCGGAATTAGAAAAAACCCGCCCTTTAACTGCCCAGAGTCTCCGCCACCTCGCGGGAACCTATGGCGTGGGTCGTGACGAAACCGGCACCTTTGTCGACCAGCAACTCCCGGAGTTATCGGATGAAGAGCTCGATCTCACTTTAGCCTCGCTCTTCACTCCGAAACTGGCCGATCAAGCCCCGTTCGCCGATCTCCTCCGCGCCCGATCCATTCCTCCTTCGGAATGGCCAACCTGGATTGAGCGCCTGCACACGCGACCGACCCTGGGATGCCTGGTCACCGAGGAAGGGTCGTCCCACCATTTCCCCCTGCGGCCCGTGACCCTGGAACGGTACTTTCACCGGCTCCGACTGGACGGCTCGGTGCCGGAACCTTTGCTCGACCTCATTCTGACACAACTACCCCCCGACGATCACGCGCTCGTGCTGGCCATTGCCCGGCGCGCTATTTGGAACACCACGGAACGTCAGGCAATTCTAATTCAATTTCTCACCACCAGCAGGGCGTTGGACCTTTACCGACGCGCGGACGTGGAAGCTTTGTTGACCCTGATGGAATCCGCCGAACCGACCCGCATCGACGACATTCGAACGCGGCTGCCGGATTGGGAGCGGACCTTGCGCACCCAACTCACGACCGGCGCCATGCCGAGCCCGTTCTTCAACCTGCAGGTCGAGGAAATGCACGGCGGCGGTCGCGACCACCGTCCCGCCAACACTGGGGCCGCGGACCGCCAGCGGGCGGAACTAGAGTTTTTAGGTCGTCTGGCCCGGAGTTTGGAGGCCGCCCAGTAGTCCCTGGACAAACGTTCACTCAAGTTACGCCACCACCGTTCGGTCTCGCCACTTCTCTATTCATGGACCCACGCCCCCGACCGGCCGCCGATGAGGTCATCGCCGCCTTGCGTCATTGGCTCGAACAAGCGGTGATCGGCCTCAATCTTTGCCCCTTCGCCCAGGCGGTCTATCTGCGAAACCAAATCCGGTTCGTGGTCAGCGAAGCGCGCACGGAAACCGAGCTCGGGGTGGATCTCGAGACCGAGCTCCACCGACTCCACACGACGCCGACCGAGCAGATCGAAACGACCCTACTGATCCACCCCTACGTGCTGTCCGAGTTCCGCGATTATAATGAGTTCCTGGGCGAAGCCGAAGCCACGTTATTAGGCGCCGGACTGGTGGGAGAAATTCAGATCGCCAGCTTTCATCCCCAGTATCAATTCGCTGGAACCGAACCCGACGACGTCAGCAACTACACCAATCGCGCCCCCTACCCCACGCTGCACCTGCTGCGCGAAGCCAGCGTCGAACGCGCCGTTCAATCGTTCCCGGAGGCGAAGACCATCTTCGAGGCTAATATTCGAACGATGCAGAGCCTCGGACACGCCGGTTGGAAACGGCTCGGGATAGGACCGGCGTAGGTCAAATCAATATCTCCCGGATGACGTGACCGTGGACGTCCGTGAGTCGCCGTTCGACGCCGTTGTGTTCAAAGGTCAGCGCCTCGTGATTGAGGCCGAGGAGATGCAGAATGGTCGCGTTAAGATCGTGTATGGAGCTCACCTTCTCCACCGCCTTGCGCCCCAGTTCATCAGTAGCCCCAAAACTAACCCCGCGCCGCACGCCGGCGCCGGTCAACCAACAGGTGAACCCATCGGGGTTGTGATCTCGTCCCTGCGCGCCTTTTTGAAACATGGGCATGCGTCCAAATTCTGTGCACCACACCACCAGCGTGTCGTCCAGGAGCCCGCGCTGGCGCAGATCTCGCACCAACGCCGCGGCGGGCTGATCAAGAATCTGCGCGTGGGTGTCGTATTGTTCTTTGAGTTTGTTATGCCCATCCCAATTGAGCGCGCCTCCGCTGGCGTAGGCCCCATTGAAGAGCTGCACAAATCGAACCCCGCGCTCAATTAAGCGTCGCGCCAAAATGCAATTGCGGGCGAAGGCCGCCTTGGTTGGGTTTGCCGAATCGTCAGCTCCGTAGCTGCGCAGGATGTGCGCGGGTTCGGTGGAAAGATCACTAATCTCTGGCACGCTCAGCTGCATGCGCGCCGCCAATTCATAACTCGCAATGCGCGCCGCTAGGCTGCCATCCGCAGGATTCCTTTCCAAATGCCGCCGATTAATCTGTTGCAGTAATTCCCGCGCGGCTCGGTCACTCCCCGGAGCCAACCCGTCCGGCGGCGTGAGATTGCGTAGAGGATCCTTCGCGCTGAAAGGCGTGCCCTGAAATTCCGCCGGCAAAAATCCCGGACCCCAATTATTGACGCTGGCTTGGGGAACGCCCCGCGGATCCGGAATGGCTACGAACGCCGGGAGATCCTGGTTCTCGCTCCCGAGTGCATAACTTACCCAGGAACCAATGCTGGGAAAACCGTCCGGAACAAAGCCGGTGGACAGGAAGTTTTCCGCCGGCCCATGGGTATTCGTCTTGCTGGTCAGCGAATGGAGAAAGGCAACGTCATCCACCAACCCACCCAGATGGGGGACCAGATCCGAAACCATCTTACCACTCTGCCCGCGCGGTCGAAATTCATACTGCGGACGGGCCAGGTTACCAGCCGGCCCTTGAAAGGTGACCGCGGGTCCTCCCACCAGCGGCTGACCGTCCAACCGGATCAACTCAGGCTTATAATCCCAGGTCTCCAACTGACTGACCGCTCCGGCACAAAAGATAACTAGAACATTGCGTGCCTTGGGGGCCTGATGCGGCGCGCGCGGGGCGTAGGGATGGGCAGCGCTGATAATCGGCCGTGACGCCGCCAAGAGCCCTTCACCACCGAGAAGTGAGGTCAGCGCAATCCCGCCCAGCCCAGTAGCCGTACGCGCGAAAAACTGGCGTCGATCCAACAAATGCCGACCCGTGACCGAGAGGTTTTCCGGCTGACGGACCGTAGAATTTTCCGGGAAGAAATCCTTCATGGTAAGACCAGGAATTCGCTGCTGTTGAAAAGTGCCCGACACAGGGTGGGCAATCCGTGAGCGCGCACCACGGGTTCAAGTTGCTGCAGTTCCTCCGGCTCCGCCCGGCGGCCATAAGCCAATTGGTACGCCCGCTGAATCCAATCTGCCGGCTCCGCCGCAGGACCCAATTCCGTCTGAACCCGGGCGGCCCAGGCCGCAGCCTCTTCCACCGTGAAGCGACTGTTAAACAAATTCAGCGCCTGAATGGGCGTCGTGGATTGACGGCGCCGCGACAAACTTTGACCCGCGTCCGGACAGTCAAACGCGCCAAACACGATATCTCGTTCCATGCGGACCTTGTGCGCGTAGATCAGTCGTCTTAAACCGTCGCCGCTGCTGAAGGATTCAATCGGCGGAAACCCATCCAAACCACCGCGGGATTTGAAGAGATTGAAACCCGGGCCACCGCGTTTGAAATCCAATCGACCGCTCACGGCGAGCATGGAATCGCGAAGGGATTCGGCCTCCAATCGACGCGACGGGAAGCGCCAGAGCAACCGGCAATTGGCATCCGCCGCCTGCGCCGCGGGGTCGACTCGGTTGGATTGCCGGTAGGTGGCGGAGGAGACGATCAAGCGATGAAGCTGTTTGATCGAGCCACCGGAACGTGTGAATTCCCCGGCCAGCCAATCAAGCAATTCCGGATGCGATGGCCGCGCGCCATTAAGTCCAAAGTCATTGGCCGTCTCAACCAGTCCCAATCCAAAATGTCCCTGCCAAATCCGATTCACTAGGACCCGCGCCGTCAGCGGATGGTTCGGACCGGTAATCCAAGCGGCCAAAGCAAGGCGACGTTCCTGTTCGGCCGACTCCGCGGGAAGTTTCAGGGAACCCAGAACCGAGAGAACTGCGGGAGTGATCAGTTCGCCCGGTTGCTCTGGATCGCCCCGCCGCAGCAGACGGGTGACTTCGGGTTGAACGAAGGATCCGGCAAAGACCTGCGGAACCGAAGTCAGCGATGCGATCTGGTCCGCCAGTGATTTTCGTTCCTGCTCCAACCGGACGGCTTCCTGCTGTTCCTCCGGCGGGAGCCCAGTCGTGGAGAACCGCACCAGCGTTTTATCGTCGGGCGAATAGGTTCGGCGGTCTTTTGAACTGGCGACCGACCGCCAAGCCCCGGATGGATCCATCACCTCCAGGCGGTAGTCGGTCGGCAATCGATCGGAAAACTTCCCCTCGCGGTCGCGACTCCAGACGACGCGTTCAATCAATTCCTCCCGGGCCAACTCCACTTCGACCCAACCCCGCCCGGGTTCTTGGGAAATCCAGCTATAGGCATTGCCATAGCGGCCGTCATTGAGATGTTCCAGACGGTGAAGGGGCGATTCGGGTAGCGTACTCGAGGCCGTCACTCGGGCTCCTTCGCTCGCGAGCGCCACATTCTGCGGGCTGACTCCCGCCGTGAAGATCTCCAACTCATCCAAACACGGTTCCAACGAAGTGCTCGCCAGAATACTGAAGCGGATCCGGCGAGTAGTCACCGGGGCAAACCGGTCGGTCGTTCGCCGCGGGTGGACGGCCGGGCGCAACGGCGGCAAGTACGCCACGCGCTGCAGGGAATTGAGCGAAAGCCCAACCTCAAGCGTGTAGGCGGTGGCTAATCGGTCAGAAAACTCTCCTTCCCGATCGCGGCTCCAGACAATCTTCCCGATGCGCATCGGTTCGGGAAGTTCGAACGACACCCATCCTCGCCCGGCTTCATCGGACATCCAACTCCGGCCATTGCCGTAGCGCCCGTCGTTGAGGTGTTCCAACCGATGAAGATCTGAGATCCGGCTTCCCGAAGCGGTCACCCGAGTTCCCGCCTGGGCCAGCGCTACGTTTCGCGGCGTCGAATCTGCCGTGAAAATCTCAACTTCATCGAGACACGGTTCGATGACGCCCAGGGTCGGATGCCGATTCGCCTCGTGAATGGTGAACCGAACGAAGCGAGCCTCCCGAGCTTCAAAGAGTTCCTCATTCAGACGTGCCTGGGGTTCGCGTCGGGTCGAGTCACTCACCTGAGCCAACGGCTCGAACCGGGCCAAGGCCGCCTCTAACTCAGCCAAGCGGGGCTGCCACGCTTCGCCCGCCCGCCGCCGCGCTTCACTTTCGGGGGAGCGAATCGGACGGTCGCCATACTCCACGCCCGCAAAAAACGCCTGGATAGCGTAGTAATCGCGCTGGGGAATCGGATCGAATTTGTGATCGTGACAGCGGGCGCATCCCACGCTGAGACCCAGAAAAGCTTCGCCCAGGCCAGTCACGATTTCGTTTAGCGACTCCTGGCGAGCCAACCGTTTGGAGGCGTCATCCTGTCCGATCTGACCGGGCAACAGGGCCGCTGCAGTGACCAAGAATCCAGTGGCAGCATCCGCACCAAACGCGTCTCCCGCCAATTGGTCCTGAATGAAACGGTTATAGGGAAGATCCTGGTTGAACGCTTGAATGACATAATCGCGGTACGGCCAGGCATTGGGACGTTCGGTGTTTACTTCGAAGCCATGGGTGTCGGCGTACCGCACCACGTCGAGCCAGTGCTGGGCCCAGCGCTCCCCGTACTGGGGCGACGCCAAGAGTCGCTCGACCACGCGATCCCAGGCGGCTGGATCCCGATCCGCCAGGAACCCTTCCACCTGCTCGGGTGTCGGGGGCAAACCGGTCAGGTCTAGGCTGACCCGGCGCAGCCACGTCAGGCGATCGGCTTCCGGTGCCGGCTTCAGATCGGCCTGTTCCAGACCTTGCAGAATGAAGCAATCCACTCCGTTGCGAGGCCACCGCGAGTCCTGGGGAACGGGCGGAGAACGGGGTACCACGGGTTGAAAGGACCAATGATCCCGGCGGGGCGAGTCCTGGGGAATCTCGGCCACCAATCCGGAAATCGATCCACCCAGCGCCAGCACTCCCGCCAAGAACGTGACCATCACCCGGGAAAGGCGCGGAATGCCCCCTCCCTTCGGCCCTCCGTTGGGTGGGCTTAACGCGGCACCCGCGGTCGGTCCGGGCCCTGATTTCCTGGGCCGAAGGCGCAGGATCAGATGGCAAACCGGGTAGAACACCGCTCCGGTTTAAACTCTTCCCACCCCTATCGGCAAGCAACGGATGGCGACAATGCACCAAAAGCAGCGCTACACGGCCGCTTCAAGCCGCTGCCCGAGCCCGGACGTCGGAGAGCAACATTCGATTTCGTCTGACATTCTAAATGCGGAGAAACAAGTCACCGGACTCGCGATACTGCTCTGCCCATCCACGTGACCCACTCGTAAGGAAAGGCAACAGTTCGCCATCCGGTCTTCACTTCAGCATTCCCTCCAGTTCCTTCATGCCCTTGCCGGCTAAAGCCGGGACTTGACCATGAGCTGTAGGAGGTGGCACGGGGTGCGGAACTGGCGGTTCTGCCCGGCGCCGGCGATCTTCCCCAGCATGTATTCGTAAAGATCGCCCTTGATGTCCCGATCCTCCATCGGCACGCCGTCAACCATGTCCACGACCTTGGCCAGCAGCGCGGGCGTGGGGATGGTGAAGCGCGCGTCTTTCATGTGGTGCGCGTAGGTGAAATCGTCGCCGCCGAGGGTGCGGAGGAAGGGGAAAACGTGGTCATTCACCGCGGCGAACGTCTCGGCCGGGGCGAAGTGCATGAAGCGCGACCAACGGCAATCCTCGTACGGACGGCCCTTGAGATCCTTACCTTTCGGGAGGACCCGACGCTCCATGGGTTTCTTGAGCCGCGCCGATTAGTTCTCCTCCAGCGTGTGCAGATCATCGAGCCGTTTCAGGAACAGCAGGTAGGTGATCTGCTCGATAACTTCGAGCGGATTGGAAATGCCGCCGGTCCAGAAGGCATTCCAGAGGGCCTCAACTTTACTGCAAATCTCGCCAGTGAGCATTGGGGTTCAGTGACTTCGACGAGCCAGCCTCGCGGTCCGCAAATTTGCCACGACGAATCTCATCAGGCAGCGGGTCGGCCGGGCATTTACGGCCATGCGGCTCCACTCCGCCCCAGCGTAATCGTCCTCGTCGTAAGTACCGGTGGTGGGAATTTTTTAAAGGCAGGCCCTAAGGCGCCGTTTCTGGCTCAGACTTCTCCGTCAACCCCGTGCCGGGCGCAGGCAGCTTCCAGATCTGGGTACCAAATGTGTGACCGCCCTGAGCGGTAGAGATCACCAGATACCGGGAGTCGGGATCGAACTGCCAATCCCAGAACATCCCCGGAACTGGTCGGGCTGGGCTGACGGGCCGCCCGGAGGCGACGTCCCAAAGCCGCACATTTCCCCGGCGCACACTGCGCTGCGCGGGACCCCGCTCCAAGGTCGCCACGATCCGAGCATCCCGGCTGATCGCCAATCCGGTCACCTGCCCCAACGTGAGGACAGCGGGAGACGTCACCGTGTCCTTATGGGTATCCCACACGCGCAGAGACTTGTCCTGGGCCAGGGCCGCCAGAAACCGTCCGTCGGCAGAGAATGCACCCGTTTCCAGGGTTCTCATCAGTTCCCCATCGAGCGGTCCCAGGATCGGTCGCGGCTTGGCCGGATCGCTCAGGTCAAATAACTTCGTCGCCATTTCCCCGGGCCGAGTGCCCATGATGGCCCCGTAGGCTCTTTTCAAATCCGAACTCACGGCGACCTAGAAGATTCGTTCCCCCGTGACGGTTGAGGCACCGGTCAACCGTTGAGCGGTCGCATCCCAGAGGGAAAACCCAAAGCTGTTACGCGCGGCCAGGAAATTTGCGTCAGGGCCAAACAGGAGGCCGATCCAGGTGGTCTGCATCGACTCAGGAAAAGGTTGGCTCCAGCTCAGTTCCCGGGTCCGGGTATCCCAAAGGCGCACCGTACCGTCCTGCGCCACCACGCCGGCCAGGGATTTCCCATCGGGACTGAAGGTCACATGCGCCACATCGCTGGGAGCAAAGGCGGGGCTGATGGGCGCGCCCGTCTCGACGTTCCACAGTTGAATCTGGCTCCGGTCCCGGCCCATACTGGCCAACGTCGCGAGCGTCCGGCGGTCGGAACTCAGCACCCCGCTGAAGACCAGGCCTCCGTCAGCCACTTGATTCCAGCCCGTGACCGCCGCGTGGGGGACCACGAGGTCATGCGACTCAAAGACATTCCGACCGCTGTCGTAAACGAGCAGGCGACCGGCGCGGTTGAAGCCCAGCGCGAGCGTGCCCGTCCACTCGTGCAGCAAGACGGCATCCCCGGCGACAAGAGCCTTGCTCCGGGCCTCGGTCTTCGAAATCCCGGTCGCTGAAGGCGGGTCAGCGATCGGAGCTTGGGGTTTCAAAGCGGGATCTCCTGGTGCGGCCTGGGCCAATAGCAGGGCGGCCCACACGCCCACGAGAGGGGCTATCCGAGAAAGAGGTGAAGAGTTCATGGGGGTGGGTCGTTCGGAAGGAAGAAATCATTCAAGTACTGGCTGCAGGCGCTGATAAGTCCAGAAAACATGGAACGAGCTCAACACCACCACACCAGGTCAGTTCCTAACACCCAATTTGTACTTGTTTAATTTGTTCACTGGTCTTATTGGATTGTAACAATCTGGATCCTTTATGAAGCAGTCACCCTTCGGCATTTCTGGCCTGATTTCCTGTTCAGGGCACAGGGCGCGAGCCGTCACGCCAACGCTTTAATCTGGCGCATTTACTGCCGCCATTGGGTATCTTCGTTCACCTCCCTCGGGCTCAGTTTACTGTTAGTCCTTGGCCAAGCGTTCGCGCTTCGAGCCGAAATCATTTACACAGTCTCGCAAAACGACTTCAACCTCGACACCGTTCGCAGCCGACTCGACGAAATATGCGCCAGGGACCTCCACTAACGCCCATATCCTGATCTATGATGGCCCACAGTGGAGCATTCTGGAACTCGCGGCCTCCCCGAGTTTCATCACTTACGATTCAGCCGGGCTGGCCGTTAACGCCGGCGTGGTCGGGGCCAACGGATGGTCCACGGTTCCTCAAGCCGTGGGACGGTCAATTTGGAAAACCAACAGCTCATCCCCGGCGCTAACACATGGTGCCCTCTGGACCTCAGCTTCGGTTGCGTCCGCCACTGATTTTAGGCTAGTTTTTCGGCCTTACGGAATCAGTTTCCGGCCCGACACACAGACCGCCAACCGGGCTAAGGTGGTGGGCTCAATGGGGACCTCCGCTTCAATTCAATTACGACATCGGGATCACAACAGTACGCCACAGGATGGTATCGACTTCAAGGTGGCCTTGCCACGGTGGCAGTTAAGTAGGGCGCCCGTTTCCGGTTCGTCGTTACCGGCATTCCTAGTTGACCTTGGTTGGCTAAGCAGGGGAGCTGGAATCCTAGATCCGCAGAGTGAAGCTAAGGCGATTAGTTCATACTTGTCGCTCAGGGTAGTGGGTTGGTCCGGATCCACGGTAACTGATCCCAACCGCCATGCCGTATTTCACACTAGCACCGAGTGGAAGGACTTCAACGATCGACACTTCACCCATGGTTCTGGCTGGCTGCTAGTTGCGTGTGTCGGAACGCTTAGCGGATCACCTCGCGGATTCATACTGTTACCACGAACGACTGGAAACTGATAATTAGACGATCCATTTTCATGAGAATAAGCACGCTTAGGTTATATTTGCTTGCGGCACTGATTCCATGTCTGGGAGCTACGTCGTCCTCCGCAGTTCCGCCGCTGCCGATACTAGAGAACATTGAGGTGGCTGTGCTGAATACGGACACTGGGCAGTCGATATTCAATTACATTGCCTTTGCTCAGGATGCGTCAACACCGTCAATGGAATACTACCGAGTGTTCTTCTCTTTAGTATCGACCAACTCGGGCCGACCGCTTCGAGCGACTCCATCACGAATCAATTTTCTGGCCGATCAACAGATTGGAACGGACAATCAGGAATATAGGGATGAGTTTGGCGACAACAGTCTCGGCTTTGTGCTCTTTGACCAGAAATTTGTCGGTCGCTGGGAATATTTGGATGTAGGCGCTCAGGCTCCAGCCTCAACGTTGTATAAACAATTGCGGACTCGCACCGAATTCTTACTGGGGTATCGCTTCACTGCCGATGACGGCACCCACTACCGTTGGATGAGGTTTACCCGTCCGGACACCCATTTCACCACTGCTTTCGACCTCACTTCTTACGACTGGAATCCGCTCCCGGGCGAACCCATCGGCGCGGGATTGCCCCCAGTTATCCCATTATTTCCCGAGATCACCGAAGAAGGACTGCGGCTAAATTGGCCAGCGGCCATTGCAAGTTGGCTCCTAGAGTACACAGACGAATTGGGGCCGCAGGCCCATTGGCAACCCATTCCCGAAGCGTCCGGGACCGAGATCCTGCTGCCTCCGCCGGAAGTCACGCGCTTCTATCGGATTCGAAGGCCGTGAGGGCAGAAGTGAGATAGGAGAACTGAGAAGCCAGAAATGGAAATGCCGAACCTCATGCGCCCTGCGGAAAACGTCTCACACCGTTCCTGCAGCGGGAGGAAGGTAGGAAGTGACGTAAGGGCACTTCTAAAAACCCGATTTTTTGAAGAAGGCATATCCTAAACACAACTCGAGCGCGACGGGACGCGATGATATTCGGTGGCGCTTTTGCGCCGAAG
>Ga0105044_10000676_pt1 | contig 42895 bp, 32 predicted proteins | sample MAT01_FD_78092 | JGI IMG/M metagenome (GOLD analysis project Ga0105044, IMG submission 78092) | Freshwater microbial communities from Lake Fryxell liftoff mats and glacier meltwater in Antarctica - MAT-01 | ecosystem: Environmental > Aquatic > Freshwater > Ice > Liftoff microbial mat | place...
ACGAGCGCGGTGGCCATGGTGACGCCGGCCGATGGTCCGTCCTTGGGAATCGCGCCCGAGGGCACATGCACGTGGATCTCGGACGACTTGAAGAAGTCGGGGTCGATGCTCCACTGCGCCGCGTGTGCCCGCACCCACGAGAGCGCTGCACGCGCCGATTCCTTCATGACGTCGCCGAGCTGGCCGGTGAGCGTGAGCGACGCCGTGCCGCTCATGCGCGAGGCCTCGATGAAGAGCACCTCGCCGCCCACCGGCGTCCAGGCCAGGCCGATGGCCACACCTGGCCGTTTGGTACGCTCGGCGATCTCTTCGTCCAGGTACTTGGGCGCCCCGAGTAGTTCGTGCACGACGGCCGGAGTGACCTTCACACGGTCGGTGCTGCCGTCGGCGCGGCGCCGCGCCACCTTGCGGCAGATGGCGCCGATCTCACGCTCCAGGTTGCGCACGCCGGCTTCGCGTGTGTAGCCGCGAATGAGCGTGCGCAGGCCCGCGTCGGCAAACGCGAGTTGCTTCAGCGTGAGTCCGTGATTGGGCACCTGCTTGCCCACGAGGTGGCCGCGCGCGATCTCCAGCTTCTCTTCCTCGGTGTAGCCGGGCAGTTCGAGTACCTCCATGCGGTCGCGCAGGGCGGGCGGAACGGGATCGAGCACGTTGGCGGTGGTGATGAAGAGCACCTCCGACAGGTCGAACGGCACGTCGAGATAGTGATCGCGGAAGGTGTTGTTCTGCTCCGGATCGAGCACTTCGAGCAGGGCCGAAGCCGGATCGCCGCGGAAGTCGGAGCCGAGCTTGTCGATCTCGTCGAGGATGAAGACCGGATTGCGTGACTCGGCCCGGCGCAGGCCCTGGATGATCTGGCCCGGCAACGCGCCGATGTAGGTGCGGCGGTGGCCGCGGATCTCGGCTTCGTCGCGCATGCCGCCGAGCGACACGCGCACGAACTTGCGGCCGAGCGACTGCGCGATCGAGCGCGCGAGCGACGTCTTGCCCACTCCGGGGGGGCCGACGAAGCACAGAATCGGCCCCTTCACGGCCGGGTTGAGCTTGCGCACCGCCAGGTATTCGAGGATGCGCTCCTTCGCCTTCTCGAGACCGGCATGCTCGGTGTCGAGCACGGCCCGGGTCTTCGGCAAGTCGATCACCTCGTCGGTGCGCTTGGCCCACGGCAGCGCCACCATCCAGTCGAGATAAGTGCGAGAAACGGTGTACTCGGCGGCGGCCGGCGGCATCTTCGACAGGCGGTCGAGTTCGCGCAGCGCCTCCTTCTTCACCGTGTCTGGCAGACCCACCGCTTCGATCTTCTGGCGCAGCTCTTCGACGTCCTTGGACTGGTCGTCGCCTTCACCGAGTTCGCGCTGAATCGCCTTGAGCTGCTCGCGCAGGAAATAGTCGCGCTGGTTCTTGCCCACCTCGGACTGCACCTGCGACTGGATCTTCGAGCCGAGCTCGAGTACTTCGAGCTCCTTGATCAGGAGCCGGTTCAGATGGTCGAGGCGCGCGCGCACGTCGACTGTCTCGAGTACCTCCTGCTTGGTGGCGGTCGAGAGCGTGGCCAGGCTGGAAGCGATGAAGTCAGCCGCGCGGCCCGGCTCGGTGATGTTCGACGCCAGCGTCTGGAGGTCGTCGGACATCAGCGGCGAGAGCGACACGATCTGCTGGAAGTTAGCCTTGATATTCCGCTGCAGCGCGTCGATCTCGAGCCGGTCGGCGTCGGCCAGCGCGTCCTTGGCTTCGCTCACGTTGGCGAGCAGGTAGGGACGGCTGGCGATCAGGCCGTCGAAAGTGACGCGCGCCAGCCCCTGCACGATGATCCGAAGGCTGCCGTCGGGCAGCTTGAACATCTTGTGGATGTGGCTGGCGGTGCCGATGGTGTGCAGGTCGTCCTGGCGCGGATCTTCTTCCGAGGCCTCGCGCTGCGTGAAGACTGCGATTATCCGCCCGGCCGCCACCGCCTCGTCAATCAGGCGTACCGAGCTTTCGCGGGCCACCGCGAGCGGCATGAACGAATTGGGGAACAGCACCGTGTCGCGCAGCGGCAGCACGGGCAGTTCTGCCGGCACGTTGAACGGCTGTTCCGCGGACGGTTCGTCCGCCTCGAACTGATTGTCGTGATCGCTCATGGCGATCCCTCCGAGAAGACGCGCGCGTGGAAGTGCCCGAGAACCCGGGCCGGTGTGGGACGCAGGCCCCGCCGGGGCGGGGCCTGCTCGTCGGTCGGATGCCGGGTCTAGCGCTGCAGGTCGAAGATGCTCGACGAGCCGCGACGCGACATTGTACGCTCGCGAAGAACCGCCGTCTCGCGTTCTTCTTCGCAATCCTTGCAGCGCACCGCGAACGGCAGCGCCCGAAGGCGCGCCTCGGCGATTTCGTCACCGCATTCGTAGCAGTGGCCGTAGCGCCCCTCGTCGAGCCGCGCGAGCGCCTCGTTGATCTTGTTGAGCGTTTCGGCCTTCATCTGGATCAGCGCGAACTCGATATCCTCTTGGATGTCGACTTCGGCGGTTTCGCCAGGATCCGCGCTCTCGTGCGGCCGGTCGGCGCCATCGGCGCGAACCCCACGTATCCTGCCCTGCACTTCTTGCAGGATGACGCGACGGCGCTCGTCGAGCATCGTCTTCAATTCGGCGTGGCGCACGCTCGTGTCGAGCACCGCCGTTGCCGCCACATTCTTTCTCACTGCCTTGGCCATGACTTCAGCCGCTCCTTCCGTGTCCTCTGTTGGAGAGGACTTCGTGATGTCCCTCACAGCTTGCAATCGCCGTACCTGGCTAGACGACCTCGTCGAACTCTTTATCTCGGCACGCCAGGAGATGCCTGACCGTCGGCCGGGATTCTGTCACCGGTTGGCATCCGCTAAGTCGCTTCTGTTGAAAGACTTAGCGATTGTTGAGCGCGGCGGTGACGGGCGTTTCGAGCGTGTTCATTCGATTAGACGCCGGAGGAGCCGATCGGGTTCTACCCGGAATGCTGTCCACATCTGGCGACGACGTTCCGACACGCGGTGCCAGAAATGTGGCGAGAACTACACAGCCATAGTGTGGCTCACGGGCCACTGATCGTCACAGCGGACGGTCGAAGGGCCCCCACGGTGGATCAGTCCGGCGGTGGCATGGTAAGATTAGCGTTTGTCACGTTCGTGTTCCACGTAGCCAGTACGTAGCGAAGAAGGTATCTGTCATGGCGAGACGCTGTGAAATTTGCGACAAAGGTCCGGTCGTCGGTCGGACCATCTCTCACGCCCACAATGTCGGTCCGCGCCGGTTCGAAGTAAACCTGCAGACCGTGCGTGCGGTAGTGAACGGCGCCACGAAGCGCATGCGCGTCTGCACGCGCTGCATCCGGTCGAAGAAGGTCGTCAAGGCCGCCTAGCCATGTCCGACCGCCCAAGCCCGAGCGAAGTCGGTCGCCGCGCCCTCAGCTCCGCCGCCGGAGCCCCCGCCATCGGCCCGTATTCCGCCGCGCTCGCCGTGGGTTCGCTGGTGTTTCTGTCCGGACAGATTCCGCTGGGCCCAGACGGCGCCGTGGTCGCCGGTGGCATCCAGGAACAGACAGTGCAGGTGCTCGAAAACATGCGGGCACTGCTCACCGAAGCCGGCGCCGGTTTTTCGAAGGTGGCCAAGACCACCATCTACCTGGCCGACATGGCCGACTTCGCCGCCGTCAACCAGATCTACGCCACCTACTTCGACGAGCCCTACCCCGCGCGCGCCACGGTGCAGGTGGCCCGTCTGCCTCGCGACGTACGCATCGAAATCGACGCGATCGCCGTGCTCGACTGATCGCCCGCCACGCGCCGCCCGCCGCCGTCTCAGCGGCTCGCCGCTCGCCCCACGTCGAGCACTCCATCCACCTTCCGCAGGGACTTGATCACCTTCTCCAGGTGCTTCATGTCCTTGATCTCGACGGTGACGTCGATGCGGGCGTGCGCGTCAGCGCCGGTGGTCGCCTCCAGGTTCAGGATATTGGTGTTGATGTCGGAGATGCTCGCGCTGAGCTCGGCCAGCATGCCCTTGCGGTCTTCGACCTGCATCGTGAGCCGCACCGTGTACGGCGCGGGGTCGCCGCCCGTATCCCACTCGACGTCGATGCGGCGCTGCGGGTCGTAGAGCAGGTTGACCACGTTGGGACACGCGGCCGCGTGCACCGACACGCCTTTGCCCCGCGTGATGTAGCCGACGATCTTCTCGCCGCGAATCGGACTGCAGCAGCGCGCCCGCGCCACCATCACGTCGTCGGCGCCGCTCACCGTGATGCGATCGGCGGCGGCGGCACCAGGCCGCAGCACGCGCTTCACGGCCGACACGACCGGGTGGTCCGGCGCCTTCTCCTTCAGCTGCCCTTCGGGCACCAGCGCATCGAGCACCTGGCGGGCCGACAGCTTGCCGTAGCCGAGCTGCGCCAGCAGGTCGTCCACCTTGCCCGTGCCCAGGGTCGTGGCAGCGGGCCGCAGGTTCTCCTCCTCGAGCATCGCCTTGCCGATGTCGAAGCGCTTGGCTTCCTTTTCGAGCAGCTTCCGGCCGACGTCGATGGCCCGGGCGTTCTCTTCGATCTGGATGAACTGCTTGATCTTGTTGCGCGCGCGCGAGGTCTTCACGAAGCTCAACCAGTCGCGGCTGGGCGCGTGGCCGGCGGTGTTCATGATCTCGACGATGTCGCCGTTCTTCAGCCTCGATCTCAGTGGCACCATGCGGCCGTTCACGCGGGCGCCCACGCAGCGATGGCCCACGTCGGTGTGCACGGCGTAGGCGAAGTCGATCGGCGTGGCCCCGTCGGGCAGCACCTTCACCTGGCCGCGCGGCGTGAAGGCGTAGACCTCCTCGCGGTAGAGATCGATCTTCAGGTGGTTCAGGAACTCCTGCGAGTCGCGCACTTCCTGATGCGTCTCGAGCAGCTGGCGCATCCACTGGAAGTACTGCTCATCGCGGCCGGCGCCGACGCGCCCTTCCTTGTACTTCCAGTGCGCCGCGATCCCTTCCTCGGCGCGCCGATGCATGTCCCCGGTGCGGATCTGCACCTCGAAGGGCACGCCGCGATCCGAGATCACCGACGTGTGCAGCGACTGGTAGCCGTTGGGCCGCGGCATGGCGATGAAGTCCTTGATGCGCCCGGGCACCGGCGACCACGCCTGGTGGATGATGCCGAGGGCGGCGTAACAGTCCTTCACCGACGGCGTGACGATGCGGATGGCGACGAAGTCGTAGACCTGGTCGAGTTCGATTTTCTGGCGCTTGAGCTTGAGCCAGATGCTGTAGAGCCGCTTGACCCGGCCGTCGACGGCCACGACCGCCACCTCGGCCGCCGCCAGCTTCAGGCGGATCTCGGAGGTGAGCTCTTCGATCACGCCCTCGGTGGTGGCGCGCTTGGCGGCGACGCGCGCCTTGAGCGACTGATACGCCGTGGGCTCGAGATGCAGGAAGGCCAGTTCCTCGAGCTCGTTCTTCACCTTGTTCATACCGAGCCGGCTCGCGATCGGCGCGTAGATGTCGAGCGTCTCCTGCGCCACGCGGGGCCGGCGCTCTTCGGGCATGAACTGCAGCGTGCGCATGTTGTGCAGGCGATCGGCGAGCTTGACGAAGATCACGCGGATGTCGTCGACCATCGCCAGCAGCATCTTGCGGAAGTTCTCGGCCTGCCGCTCTTCGCTCGACGAGAACGGGATGGCGCTGATCTTGGTTACGCCTTCCACGATGTGGGCGACATCGGTGCCAAACAGCTCCTGGATGCGCTCGACCGTGGTGAGGGTGTCTTCGACGACGTCGTGGAGCAGCCCGGCCGCCACGCACACGACATCCAGCCGATGATCCGCCAGGATGTCTGAAACCTCGAGCGGATGAACGAGATACGGCTCCCCCGAATGGCGCACCTGGCCCTTGTGGGCGAGGGCCGAGAAGACGTACGCTTTCCTCAACAGCTCCAAGTCGGCCTCGGGGCTGTAGGCGCGAACCTTCCCGAGGAGATCCTCGAAGCGGATCATGGCCAAATGACGAATTTCGGTGTCTAACTGAGAGAAATAATTTCTCTGCGCGTCCATGATAACAGTCCGGTGGTCAGGGTTCTGCGTCGCCGTAGCGCGAGGGCGGGTTGCGGGGGGGGTGGGAACTGGCTATACTTCCCGCCCTGCGGCTCTACATCCCTGTCGGAAGAACCCGGGGCAAGCGTTCCGTCGGGATTTCGGCGCGGTCTTAGGTTTTGAGGGGGAAACGATGAAGCTCCGGTCTTCGATGGCGGGTCTGGCACTGGTGGCCGGCCTCGGCTTGGCGGTTGCAGGGTGCGGCAAGGTCAACGAGGTGCGCGCCCAGAAGGCATTCAAGGACGGCAACAAGCTGTACGCCGCAAGCGATTGGCGCGCTGCAGCGAACAAGTATGAGGAAGCCGTCCAGCTGAATCCTTCCAACGCCTACAGCTACTTCTTCCTCGCCAACTCGCTCGACAATCTCTACCGTCCCACGCGCGTGGGCGAGCCGGAGAACGACGCCCTGCTCGTCAAGGCGATTGAGAACTACAACAAGGCCGCCGAGAACATCGCGGACCCGCTGTGGAAGCGCCGGTCGTTCGAGTTCCTGGTGTCGGCCTACGGTCCTGACAAGCTCAACGACCCCACGATGGCCGAACCCATCGTGCGGAAGATGATCGAGCTCGATCCGGCCGACCCGGCCAACTACTTCCAGCTCGCCAGCATCTACGAGAACTCGGGCGAGTACGAGATCGCGGAAGAGACCTTCCTCAAGGCCAAGGCGGCCAAGCCGAGCGATCCGAACGTCTATATGCAGCTGGCGGGCTACTACAACCGGCAGGGCGACTTCCCGAGGACGATCGAGGCCCTGGGCCAGCGCGTGGCGATTGAGCCGAACAATCCTGAAGCCCACTACACCGTGTCCACGTACTACTGGGACAAGGCCTACCGCGACTTCCGGCTGAAGGATGCCGAAAAGCTCGACATGGTCATGAAGGGCCTCGAGTCGGTCGACAAGGCCATCGCGATCAAGGACGACTACATGGAGGCGATTGCCTACAAGAACCTCCTGCTCCGCCTCGAGGCCAACCTGATCAAGGATCCGGCCCGCCAGCAGCAGCTGATTCGCGAAGCCGACCAGCTGCGCGACAAGGCCGAAGATATGCGCAAGGCCAAGAACGCAGCGACCGCCGCGGCCGCCAAGTAGCACGCCGGTCGAGGCGTTTCGCGCCTGGGTGGGCGCGCGGAAGTGCATCGACGAAAGGACTGTTTCGCCTTCAGGGCGAAACAGTCCTTTTTTCGTTTGGGCGGCCGCCCCGCATGTTTACGCGGGTGACACGACTCGGGATGAGCGGTTTGATAAAGTGGGGTGGTCAGAATGCGTCCAATGGAGACTTACATGAAGCTCGTTCTTCCCACGTTGAGATCGCTCGTGGCGCTGTCAGCCCTGCTGGCGTTCGCGCCACATGACGCCGGCGCCCAAGGCGTGACCACCGGTTCGCTCGCGGGCCTGGTCATCGATCAGGGCGGGGCTCCGGTGGCGGGCGCGAGCGTCATTGCCATCCACTTGCCGTCGGGCTCGACCTACGAGGCCACGACGCGCAGCGACGGGCGCTTCCTCATGCCCGGCATGCGCGTCGGTGGACCGTACTCCATCACCGTGGCCTACCAGGGCACGGGAAACGCCTTCGAGCCGCTGACGCAGGACAACGTGACGGTCAATCTCGGCGTCGCAACCGACGTGCCGATGACGGTGCGCTCCATCGCGGTGACCGAGACGGTGACGGTCACCGCGTCGACGTCTGAGATCTTCAGCTCGACCCGCACCGGCGCGGCGACCACCGTCGTCCTGCAGCAGATCGAAAACCTGCCCAACCTGAGCAACCGGCTCGACAACTTCACGCGCCTCACCCCGCAGGCCAAGGGCGACACGTTCGCCGGCCAGGACGGACGCCTGAACAACATCACCGTCGACGGCTCGTCGTTCAACAACTCCTTCGGCCTCGGTTCGAGCGGCGCGCCCGGCGAACGCACCGGTGTCGCGCCGATCTCGCCCTGGGCCGTCGAACAGATTCAGGTGAACGTGGCCCCATTCGACGTGCGCCAGGGCAACTTCGTCGGCGCCGGCGTGAACACCGTCACGCGCAGCGGCACCAACCGGTTCAGCGGCTCGCTCTACCGCCAGTTCCGCAACGAGGACATGGTGGGCACCGAAGCGAAGGGCCTGCCCTTCAACCCAGGCATCTTCGAGTTCGCCAACACCGGCGGCTACCTGGGTGGGCCCATCGTAAAGAACAAGCTGTTCTTCTTCGGCAATGCCGACCGGGAAGAGACCAAGCGGCCCGGCACCACGTTCACGGCAAACACCGGCGGTCAGCCGGTGGCCGGCAACGTGACGCGGGTGCTGCAGTCTGACCTCAACAACCTGAGCGCCTTCCTGAACACCCGCCTCAACTACAACCCAGGCGGTTTCGAGGGCTATCCCTTCGAGACTCCCGGACAGCGCTACCTGTTCAAGACCGACTACAACCTCAACAGTGCCAACAAGATCACCGCCCGCTACATTCACCTCGACTCCGAAACGGACGTGCTGGCGTCCAATTCGTCGTCACTCGGCTTTGGCAACCGTCAGGGCACGACGCAGGCCATGAACTTCGAGGGCTCCAACTACACGATCACCGAGAAGATCCGGTCGATCGTCAGCGAGTGGAACGGCACGATCGGCGGCTCGATGGCCAATTCGCTCATCGTCGGCTACACCTCCCAGGATGAGAGCCGCGGCCAGCTCGACAGGCTCTTCCCCTTCGTCGACATCCTCGACAGCGCGACGACCTACACCTCGTTCGGGTCCGAGCCGTTCACGCCCAACAACGAGCTGCGCTACAACACGTTCCAGCTGCAGGACAACTTCTCGAAGTTCATCGACCGGCACACGCTCACAGCCGGCGCGGTGCTGGAGCGCTACGAGTCGGAGAACGTCTTCTTCCCGGGCTCGCAGAGCGCCTACGTCTACAACTCGCTGGCCGACTTCTACACCGACGTCAACGACTCCCTGGCCAACCCGAACCGGACGGTATCGCCCATCAACCTGCGCCGCTTCCAGGTGCGCTGGAACAATATTCCCGGCCAGGACAAGCCGGTGCAGCCGCTGGAAGTGCTCTACGGCGGCGCCTACATCCAGGACGAGTGGCGGCCGACCAACAACATCACGGTCTCGGCCGGCATACGCTTCGACGTGCCGCGGTTCGGCGACACCGGCTACACCAATACCGTAGCCGACGCGCTGACCTTCCGTGACGAGAACGGGCAGCCCGTGCAGTACAGCACCGGCAAGCTGCCAGACCCGGCCTTCCTCTGGTCGCCGCGCATCGGCTTCAACTGGGCGGTGGACGAGAAGCGCAACACCCAGGTGCGCGGCGGCACCGGCGTGTTCACGGGCCGTCCGGCCTACGTCTGGATCTCCAACCAGATCGGCAACACCGGCGTGCTGACCGGTTTCGAACAGCTCGACAACACCACGGCGCGGCCGTTCAGTCCCGATCCGAACCGCTACAAGCCGACCAGTGTCACCGGCGCCCCGGCCAGCAGCTTCGAGCTGGCGCTGACCGACGAGAACTTCCGGTTCCCGCAGATCTGGCGCACCAACATCGCCATCGACCAACGCCTGCCCTGGGGCTTCTCGAACACGACGGAGTTCATCTACAACAAGGACGTCAACGGCGTGTACTACATCAACGCCAACCTGGCGCCGGCCAACGCCTCGTTCGTGGGGGCGGATTCGCGGCCCCGGTGGGTCGGCACGAACCGCATCCATCAGGCGGTCGCCAATGCCGTGGTGCTGAAGAACCAGGACGTGGGCTCGTCGTGGAACATCGCGAACTCGCTGGATCGCCGCTTCGGCGCCAACTTCCTGAAGGTGGCCTACAGCTTCGGCCAGGCCCGCAACACCGTCGACCCGGGCTCCATCGCGTTCGGCTCGTGGAACAACAACGAGCACGCCGGCGACCCGAATAACCCGGGTGTGGGCTTCTCGCCGACCGGCCGTGCTGGCCATCGCATGTTCGTCACCGGCGCGGTTGGCAAGGACTTCTTCGCATTCGGCCGTTCGTCGCTCTCGCTGTTCTTCGAGGCGCGCAACAACAACGTGCAGAGCTATCTGTTCTCGGGCGACCTGAACGGCGACGGTGGCACACAGAACGACTTGCTCTACGTGCCCCGCAACCAGTCGGAGATGAATTTCGTCGCGTACACCCAGTCTGGCCGCACCTTCACCGCCGCGGATCAGGCAGCGGCGTGGGACGCCTACATCTCGCAGGATCCCTACCTCAGCAAGCGGCGCGGGGAGTTCGCCGAACGCGGCGGCGTGCTGTTGCCGATGCTCCGCCGCCTCGACGTGAGCGTGTCACAGGAGCTGGCGAAGAACCTCTGGAACCGCCGCCATTCCCTGCAGCTTCGTGCCGACGTGCTGAACTTCGGCAACCTGCTGAACAGCAACTGGGGCGCGGGCCAGCGGCTGGTCAACAACCAGCCTCTGCTCATCACGGCCGGCCAGCAGGCCGATACGCTGGGCCGGGCCCAGTATCGTCTCCGTGCCCTGCCCGGGCCTGACGGTGCACCTCAGCTCATGAGCAAGTCGTTCGAGACGACGACGTTCCTGTCCGACGTCTACCGCTTCCAGGTCATGCTGCGGTATTTGTTCTAGCTCGGGGCTCGGGGCTCGGGGCTCGGGGCGCGGGAGAACGAACACGTCACGTGCGGCCGGGTTGGTTGCGGATCGCCACTGCCGCCATTTCTTTCACGAGCTTCGCGGCGACCCGCGCCGTGAGGTCGCGTAGGTCGTTGGCAGGGTTGTATTCCACGATGTCGCCGCCCACGATCGGCGCGCGGATGCGGTGCAGCAGGCGCACGACATCGCGTACCGACAAACCGCCCGGCTCGGGATGCGAGACGCCAGGGGCAAAGGCCGGGTCGAGGCCGTCGAGGTCGAGCGACACGTAGAGTGGCCCCTCGAGCGCCTCCACGGGCACCTCGGCACACGAGTCTGGCCCGTAGACCTCCACCCCGAAGCGGTCAGACTGCGCCTGCAGGTGCGGCGTCATCGTGCGAATGCCGACCTGCACGAGCCGGCGGCACAGCCCCTCTTCCATGATGCGCGCAAACGGACACGCATGTGAGTAGCGGTCGCCCGAGCCGTCCGCCTGCCCTGCTTCGGGCAACGGAAACTGGTCGTAGAGATCTCCATGCGCGTCCACGTGCAGGATGGTCACGGGCCCGAGCGCCCGGAAGGCGCGGAGCACGGGATAGGTCACCGAGTGGTCACCGCCCAGACTGATCGGCACGGCACCCTTGCCGACGATGTGCGTGAGAGCTGACTCGATGGCGCTGCGCGCTTCCTGTGCTTCCTGCCCGAGCGGGATGTCGCCAGCGTCGTCGATCATCCGCGGGTCGACGTCGATGCCTAGCTCGGTGGACGTGTTGGTGCTGGGCGACCACAGCGCCTGGCGGATCAGCGCGGGGGCGTCGGACGCGCCTCGCAGGAACGACGATGAGGCATCCCACGGAAGGCCGACGAGCACGAGACGCGAGGCGGGACTGGGCACCGGCAGACGCTCCAGCAAGGGCCAGCAAGGGCCAGAAACAGCTTGGGCCGCCCCGACGGACGGCCCAAGTCGAACACGACGAGTATGTGTGGGAGCGTCGCCTAGTTGGCGCCGCCGGCGGATGCCTGCGCAGCCTTCCGCATGCCTTCGGTGATGATGCCGACTTTCTCGACACCCGCGCCCTTGGCCGCGTCGATGACCTCGACGATGTCGCCGTAGCGCAGCCCGCCGTCGGCGGCGATGAACATCGTCTTGTCCTTGCGCTCTTCGTAGATCTTGCGCAGCATCTCGCCGAGATCACTTAGCTGCACATCGTTCTTGTTGACCGAGATGCGCTTGTCGTTGGTGTACTCGAGCACGATCTGCGAGATATCGAGCGTTTTCTGGTCCTTCGTCTTCGTTTCAGCAGGCAGGTTGACGTCGATGCCCTTCTGAGACAGCGGCAACGCCGCCATGAAGATGACCAGCAGCACGAGCAGCACGTCGATCATCGGCGTGATGTTCATGTCGCCGTTGGCTTCGAGCTTCTTGGCGGTGACGACCTTTTCGGCACCCATGTGGTTGCGTGCAGACATTAGTTGCCTCCAGCCGGAGATTTACGCTCGGTGATCAACCCCATGTCCTCGATGCCCGCAGCCCGCAGGGTGTCCATCGCTTCCATGACCCGTCCGTATGGCGCATCCTCGTCGGCCTTGATCAGGATGATTCGTTCCTGCTTGCCTTCGAGAATGTCGTCGAGACGCGTGCGGACGTCGGCGTCTGGCACCTGCACACCGTTGACCCAGAACTGGCCATTCGACGTGACGCCCACAACCGTCTGATCCTGCGTTTCGGGCTTGTCAGCGGTATTGGTCGCCGTAGGCAACGTGACGGGAACACCCTTCTGCAAGAGCGGTGCGATGATCATCATGATGATGAGCAGCACCAGCATGACGTCCACGAGGGGCGTCACGTTGATCTCCGAATTGATGCCCCCTCTGCCGCCGCCGACATTCATTGACATAGTTCACTCTCCGGGCGAAATCAACGCCTGACGAAGCCTCAGTGAGCCGTCTTGCGGATGAAGTAGTCGAGCAGTTCCGACGACGAGTTGTCCATCTCGACGTTGAAGTACTCGAGGCGGCCAGTCAGGTAGTTGTAGAACCACACCGCCGGGATGGCCACAAACAGACCGAGCGCCGTTTCCACGAGGGCTTCGGCGATACCGGCCGAGACGGCGCCGATGCCGCCCGAACCCGAGGACGCGATGCCGACGAAGGCGTTGATGACGCCGACGACCGTGCCGAGCAGACCCACGAAGGGCGCGGTCGCGCCGATCGTCGCCAGGCTCGAGATGCCCTTCTTCAGGTCGTTCGCGGTCAGCGCCGAGGCGCGCTGAATCGAGCGGCGGACAGTATCCAGAAGGTCGTCGCGGTTCAGCGTGGCGCCGCCCGCGGAGTCCTGCTGGAACTGGTATTCCTGGAGGCCGGCCAGCACCACCTTGGCGAGGTGGCTGTAGCGGTAGTCCTTCGAGGACGACAGCTGGATGGCTTCCTTCAGGCGGCCGTCCTTGAGGTGCTTCGCCACGAGCGGCGCATACATCTTGGACTGCTTCTTGGCCTGGCTGAACGTGTAGATGCGCTCGATTGCGACACCCACCGACCAGAACGACATGATGAAGAGCACGACGGCGATGGCCAGAGCCACTGCGCCCATCTGCTCGAACATCTCGATGAAGTCGATGCCGCCGCTCTCCTGGGCGAAGGCCGACGTGCTGACGAGCAGGGCGCCGAGGGCAACCGCCGCAATCTGACCAATCTTCCGAACGTCCATCGTATTCCTCCGGAAATGACCCTGAATCGGGTTCAACCTAAATCGATTCGACTTACTGCAGCGTGAATTGCACCGTCACCGTCATGATGACCGGCACTGGCACGCCGTTCAGCAAGGTCGGTGTGAACTGCCACTGTCGCACAGCGTCCAGGGCGGCCTGGTCGAGCAGTGGAATCGACCGCAGGGTCTTGGCATCCTGCACCATACCGTTCGGGCCAATCGTAGCCTCGATGATGACGATGCCCTGAACGCGCGCCGACTGCGCGATTGGAGGATACACGGGATTGACGTGCTTCACCTTCTGCGGGGGCTTGATGTTGCCGCCCACACGGACAGGCTGGGTCGGGGGCGGGGGCGGCGGGGGCGGCGGTTCAGGAATGCCGCCCGTGATGCCGCCGACGACGCCACCTTCGAGACCACCGACCACGCCGGCGCTCTCGAAGCCGGCCTCGATACCCGTCTCCGGACGGATCTCGCTCGGTGCTTCAACCGGTGCCGCCGTGGGGTTCACTTCCACCACGGGTGGCGGTGCCGCCGCCTGCGGGGGCGGCGGCGGCGGCGGCGGGGGGGGCGGGCGCGGGGGCGCCGCTACGAACGCCATCATCGACGGAGGCGTTGGCAGGATGTCGGCGGCCCTCAGCGGCACGATCACGATGGCGCCGACGAGGACGACCTCGGCCAGCATCGTGAGCACGACGGTGTACCCCGACTTGTTGCCCATCTTGATCGATGGGGTGACGACATCACCGAAGAGGTCGCGTGGCACTGGACTGTTCCTCCTGACCTGGCGCTGCGAAGCCGCAAGGTCGCCGATTATATCGGTGAGATTTTTGGCGTGTCAACGACGAGTCGTCATGCGCGCGTGGCCGTGACGGTTACCGCTCGACTGCACCGTAACTAGCTTTGACACCGGTTCCTGGAAAGTGGCACCAACGGTTGGCGACCGCCCCGGAGTGGGGCATCTTCCAAGCCTCCGAGGTTCGGGAGAATTACGAAAACCCGGTGCATTCTAGCTGCGCGCCACGCACCGCGTCAACCACTTCCGCCCGGTCGATGCTGGGTTCTTCGTTCACGGATGAGATTCGCTGCGCGTTCAGGCCTCGATCCGCATGCCGTAGAACGAGCGCCACACGAAGTACATGCTGACCACGAAGAACACCGCCGCGAGCACGTTCGTGAGCATGGCGCCATTCTGCGCCGTCAGGTAGACGCCCAGCTCGACGGCGAGCAGGCCGAAGAGCGTCGTGAACTTGATCACCGGATTCATCGCCACTGACGAGGTGTCCTTGAAGGGATCGCCCACCGTATCGCCCACGATCGAGGCGTCGTGCAGGGGCGTGCCCTTCATCTTCAGCTCGGTCTCGACGATCTTCTTCGCGTTGTCCCAGGCACCACCGGCATTGGCCATGAAGATGGCCTGGTAGAGCCCGAAGAGGGCGATCGAAATCAGGTAGCCGATGAAGAAGAACGGCTCCACGAAGGCGAACGCCAGGGTCGAGAAGAAGATGCCAAGGAAGATGTTGAACATCCCCTTCTGCGCGTAGACCGTGCAGATCTCCACGACCTTCTTGCTGTCCTCGACCGAGGCCTTGGTGGCGCCGTCGAGCTTGATGTTGGCCTTGATGAACTCCACGGCGCGGTAGGCGCCAGTAGTGACGGCCTGCATCGACGCCCCGGTGAACCAGTAGATCACCGAGCCGCCCGTGATGAGGCCGAGCAGGAACGGCGGGTGCAGGATCGACAGCTTGGCAATAGCCGCCTGATCCGTCAGCCCCTGGGTGAGGCCCATGATGATCGCAAAGATCATTGTGGTGGCACCCACGACCGCCGTGCCGATGAGCACGGGCTTGGCCGTGGCCTTGAAGGTGTTGCCGGCGCCGTCGTTTTCCTCGAGCAGCTCCTTGGCCACGAGGAAATTGACCTTGAAGCCGTAGTCCTTCTGGATCTGCGCCTCGATCCCGGGGATCTCCTCGATCTGCGAGAGCTCGTAGACCGACTGCGCGTTGTCGGTGACCGGACCATACGAGTCGACCGCGATGGTCACCGGGCCCATGCCGAGGAAGCCGAACGCCACGAGGCCGAACGCGAACACGGCCGGCGCCAGCATCAGGCCGCCCAGGCCCATCATCGAGAAGTAGTAGGCAATCGCCATCAGACCCATGATGGTGAGGCCCAGCCAGTAGGCGCTGAAGTTGCCGGCGACCAGGCCCGACAGGATGTTCAGCGAGGCCCCGCCCTCGCGAGACGAGGTCACCACCTCGCGCACGTGCGCGGAGCTGGTCGAGGTGAACACCTTCACGAACTCGGGGATGATCGCGCCGGCCAGCGTGCCGCAGGTGATCACGGTCGAGAGCTGCCACCAGAGCGCCGAGTTGCCGCCCAGGTCGGGGATGAGCAGGTAGGACAGCCCGTAGGTGAGTACCACCGACACGAGCGACGTCATCCACACCAGCATGGTGAGCGGCGCCTCGAAGTCCATCTTGGCCACGCCCGCGTACTTGCCCGTGGCGACGAGGTTGTTCACGAGGTAGGAGCCGGCCGAGGCCAGTACCATCATCACGCGCATCATGAAGATCCAGACGAGCAGTTGCACCTGCACGGCCGGGTCCTTCACCGCCAGCATGATGAACGAGATGAGCGCCACGCCGGTGACGCCATAGGTCTCGAAGCCGTCGGCGGTCGGGCCGACCGAGTCGCCGGCGTTGTCGCCCGTGCAATCGGCGATCACGCCGGGGTTGCGGGCGTCGTCTTCCTTGATCTTGAAGACGACCTTCATCAGGTCCGAGCCGATGTCGGCAATCTTGGTGAAGATGCCGCCGGCGATGCGCAGCGCGGCCGCGCCCAGCGACTCGCCGATGGCGAAGCCGAGGAAGCAGACGCCGGCGTACTCGCCAGGGATGAAGAGCAGGATGGCGAGCATGAAGAGCAGCTCGACCGAGATCAGCATCATGCCGACGCTCATGCCCGACCGCAGCGGGATGTCGCACACCGGGAAGGCGTGGCCGCGCAGGCTGGCAAAGGCCGTGCGCGAGTTGGCCAGCGTGTTGATGCGGATGCCATACCAGGCCACGCCGTAGCTGCCGCCGATGCCGATCAGGCTGAAGATCAGCACGATGGCGATCTTGTAGGCCTCGAGACCGATCAGAAAGAAATACGCCACCATCACGGTGCCGATGAAGAGTTCGAGGATCAGCAGGAACTTGCCCTGCTGAATCAGGTAGGCCTTGCAGGTCTCGTAGATCAGCTCCGAGACATCCGACATCGACTTGTGCACCGGCAGGTTCTTGACGGCGTTGTAGGTCCAGGCGCCGAAGAGCAGCCCCAGCACGCACACTACCAGGCCGGTCAGCAGGATCTGGTGGCCGGTCATCCCCAGGAAGGACCCGGTGTTCAGATCGGGCAGCTGGATGTTGACCTCGCCCCCGGGCCGGTGCGCCGACGCATGCTCCTGCGGCTGTTCAGCCGCCAGCGCGGTCAGCGCCACCGGACCCGCCAGTGTCATCACCGTCATCAGGGCCACGAGGGCCCGCTGAAATCCTGCTTGCTTCCACAACCGTCGCATCGCGTTCGTCATAGCGTGTGCTCTCAGCTCCTCGCGTCGTTCAGACACTGCGGAAATCCTACACTCGCCCCGGATCGGGGAGGCTCCGCAGTTTGGTTGGCAGCGCCATGCCGCCAGTAAGGAAAATCCGGACGCCGTCTTCCACCGTCAGGTCCGGGTAGTGCACGCGATCCCTGGGGAACGCCACGATGTCGCCCAGGTACAGATGATTGGTCGGCACGTAGACGGCGATATACGCCTCGCCGCCCGCACCCCGGTCGAGCGTGAACTCGCGGGTCAGGAATCCGAGCATTACTCCCCGGCCCGGGTCCTCCACGAGCACGACGCGCTTGAACCCCGCTTCGTTGTCGGGCGAAAAAGCCGCCGCGAGCTGACGCACCGGAGCGTAGACCGTCTTGAACACCGGCACGCGCAGCAACCAGCCCTCGGCCTGCTCCAGCACCCGCTTGCCGAACACGTTGGTGGCGCTGGCGCCGACGCCGAGCACCAGTGTGGCCATGATCAGCACGCCGAGCCCCGGCACTTCCTGCCCGAGCACCCGCGTGGCCACCGGGGTCGCGAAGTCGTCGACGACCCGGAATGCCCACACCAGTGCCGCCACGCTCACGATGAGCGGCACCGTCACGAAGAATCCCGTGATGAAACTGCGCCGTAGCCACTGCATCGGGTTGGCCCGGACGGGCTGGACCGAGTCTACGACCGGCGGGCCGTCGCGGCTTTCACTTTGACCGCCGCCCCGGACACCGCCGTGGCGGCGCCCTGGCGATTGCCGAGGATGATGGCGATGGCGGCCGCGATGAAGACGGTGGAGTAGGTGCCGCTCACGATGCCCACGAGCATCGTGAAGGCGAATCCTTCCAGCACCTCGCCGCCGAACACATAGAGCGCCAGCACCGAGAGGAACGTGGTGCCGGCCGTGATGACCGTGCGGCTCAGCGTCTGGTTGACGGCCGTGTTCACCACCTTCTCGAGCGGGTCTCGGCGCGCACTGCGCATGTTCTCGCGCACCCGATCGAAGATCACGATGGTGTCGTTCACCGAGTAGCCGGTGATTGTGAGCAGGGCGGCCACGACGTTGAGCGACAGCTCGTAGCCGAACAGGGCCAGGAACGCGATGGTGATGAACACGTCGTGCAGCGTGGCCGCAATGGCGCCGATGGCGAAGGCCGGACGGAACCGCAGCGCGATGTAGATGGCGATGCCGACAATCGACGCCAGCGTGGCGTAGATGCCCTTCAACTGCAGTTCGCGGCCGATCACCGGACCGACGATTTCCTGCGACAGAAGCTCGAACTTCGGCAGGCCCGCCGCACCGAGCGACTGCACGACGCTGTTGGCCGCCTCATCGAGGTTGCCGGCGTTCTCGTCGCCCATCTGCGGCAGGCGGATGAGCACCTGGTTGTCGGCGGCATCACCGTAGCTCTGCACCACCTTTTCGCCGGGGGTCGCGGCGAGCGCCTGACGCACGGCGTCTTCCGCCACGGGCTGCTCGAACTTGGCCACGACGATGGTGCCGCCGGTGAAGTCGATGCCCATGGGCACGCCGCCGCGCGACACGACGAAGGCCACGCCGGCCAGCACGACCAGGCCCGAGAGGGCGAACGCGTGCCAGCGCCACTTGATGAAGTCGTAGTTCGGATGGTCGAAGATACGCATGGCGTTAGATGCTGAGCGTCGCGGGTTGATCGCGGCGCGAAAGGAACAATTCGAACATGGTGCGCGATACGAACACCGCGGTGAACACGTTCGCGAGCAGGCCGATGGTGAGGGTGGTGGCGAAGCCGCGAATCGGCCCGGTGCCGAACTGGAAGAGGAACGCAGCCGAAATGAGCGAGGCCACGTGGGTGTCGAGAATCGTCAGGAACACCCGGTCGAAGCCGGCGGCCACGGCGGCCTTCACGCCCTTGCCGCCCGTGAGTTCTTCCTTGATGCGCTCGAAGATCAGCACGTTCGAGTCGACGCCCATGCCGATCGTGAGGATGAAGCCGGCGATCCCGGGCAGCGTCATGGTGGCGCCCAGATACGCCATGAGCCCCAGCAAGATGATCAGGTTCGTGGTAATCGACACGAAGGCGTTGAAACCGGCGAGTTTGTAGTAGTAGAGCAGGAAGAGCAGCACGAACACGAGGCCGCCGGTCGAGGCAATCACCCCAGCACGCACCGAGTCGGCGCCGAGCGTTGGCCCCACCGTGCGTTCTTCGAGATAGGTGAGCGAGGCGGGCAAGGCGCCCGAGCGCAGGGTGAGGCCGAGGTCGGCGGCTTCCTGCTGCGTGAAGTTGCCGGTGATCCGCCCTTCGCTGTCGATGCGCGACTGGATGTTCGGCGCCGAGTAGACGCGGCCGTCGAGCACGATGCCGAGCTGGCGGTTGATGTTGGCCTGGGTGAAGTTGCCGAACTTGACGGCGCCTTCGTTGTTCAGCGAGAAGCTCACCGCCGGGCGATTGTTCTCGTCGAGGCTCGGCCGCGCGTTGCGCAGGTCGCGGCCGGTCACGGCCGCCACGCGCCGCACGGCGTAGTAGACGGTGGTGGGGGCACTGCCCGCCGTGCCCTCGCTGCGCCCCGGAAGAATCTGCATGTCGGGGGGCACGTTGCCGGCGAAGGCCTGACGCGCCGAGGCTTCGTCGGGGAACGGACCCTGTTCGACCAGCTTGAGCTCGAGCAGCGCCGTGGACCGGATGATTTCCTTGGCGCGGTTCACGTCGGACACGCCGGGGAGCTGCACCAGAATCTGATCGGCGGCGCTGTGCCGGGCCACGACCGGCTCGGCCACGCCAAGTTCGTTGACGCGGCGTTCGATGGTCTGGAGCGCCTGGTTGACCGTCTCATCGCGGAGCTGGCTGACGACGCTCGGCTTGAGGCGGAACGTGTAGTCGGTGAGCGACTGCGACCGGTCGTAGATCAGGTCGATGTCGACGAGCGCCTGGCGGAACTGCGCGTCTTGCGCGGTCGGCACGCCGGCCACCCGGAACTCGTTCGGACCGGCGACGGTGATGCCGGTGACCGGGATGGTCTGCGTGCGCAGCGTCTCGCGCAGCCGGTCGGCCGTGGTTTCGGTTTCCACGCGCAGGGCATCGTCGGTCTGCACGCGCATCACGAGGTGCACGCCGCCCTTCAGGTCGAGGCCCAGGCGAATCTTGTCCTGCGGCGGCACGAAGGCCCACACCGACAGGCCGATGACCGCAAGAATGGTCAGTACTTTCCAACGCAAGTTCTTCGACATGATGACCTTAGCTGCCCTCGGCGGTAACCGGGGGCTGCCCTTGATACCCGACGACCGCGGCGCGCGAGACCTCGACGCGCACGTTCTGGGCAATCTGCAACTGGACGCTGTCGGTGTCCAGCCTGGTGACCGAGCCGTAGAGGCCTCCGGTAGTGACCACCTTGTCGCCCACCTTCAGCGCCGTGAGGAATGCCTCGACCTTCTTCTGCCGGCGCTTCATCGGCAGCAGGATCACGAAATAAAAGATCCCGAGGACCAGGACGAACGGAATGAACTGGATCAGCGGACTCACCGAAGCATTCGGTGCCGCCGCCATGGCTATGACCACTGCGGATTCAACCTGGGGGAACGACGACGTCATGAGGCAAAGGGTCGGACGCGCAGCGCAGACAGGTACTCCTGCTTGAACGCTGGAAACGTCCCAAACGCAATAGCGTGCCTAATCAGCCGCATAGTGTCAAGGTAGAAGGACAGGTTGTGCACCGTGTTCAGGATGCTGCTGGTGATCTCGCCAGAAATATATAGGTGACGCAGATAGGCCCGCGAGAAATGCGTGCAGGTGTAACATGCGCACGACGAATCCACGGGTGCGTCGTCTTCGGCGTAGCGTGCGTTCTTGATGTTGAGCGGGCCGTGACGGGTGAACAACTGGCCATTCCGCGCATTTCTGGTCGGCAGGACGCAGTCGAATAGGTCGATGCCCCTATCCACCGCCTCGATCAAGTCGGCGGGCGTGCCCACCCCCATCAGGTAGCGGGGCTTCCCCACCGGCAGCCGCGGCGCCACGCCGCCCACCACCTCGTACATCAGCTCGTTCGGTTCTCCCACACTGAGCCCGCCCACGGCGTAGCCCTCGAAGTCGAGCCCTGCGAGCTGACCGGCGCTTTCGGCGCGCAAGTCGGCATGCACCCCGCCCTGCACGATCCCGAACTGCGCCTGACCCGGGTTGGTAGGCGCGAGCCCCTGCACCGTGTCGCCGGCGCGAAGTTCCTGGAGGCGGGCGCGGCAGCGGCGGGCCCAGCGCGTGGTGAGCTGCAGCGACGTGGCCAGCGCGTCCTTCGGCGACGGATGCGGCGGGCACTCGTCGAGCACCATCGCGATGTCGGAGCCGAGGCACGCCTGAATCTCGACCGCGCGCTCCGGCGTGAGCGTGTGCGCGCTGCCGTCGAGATGCGATCTGAAGTGCACGCCCTGCTCTTCCACCGTGCGCCGCGCGGCCAGGCTGAACACCTGGTAGCCGCCGCTGTCGGTCAGAATCGGGCGCGACCAGCCGTTGAAGCGGTGCAAACCGCCACGCCGGGCAATCAGCTCGGCGCCCGGTCGCAGCCACAGGTGGTAGGTGTTGCCGAGGATGATCGCGGCGCCGGCGTCCTCGAGCAGGCGCGGCGTCATGGCCTTCACGGCGCCCTGTGTGCCGACCGGCATGAAGGCCGGTGTCTCGACCACGCCGTGCGGCGTGGTCATGACGCCAGCGCGAGCCGCCCCGTCGGTGTGCGTGAGGTTGAAGGAAAACATGTCGGGGCTCGGGACTTCGGCGGCGTTTGTGGCTTGGTAACAGGGTTGGCGATGCCAAGCGATTTTCTCGGGACCGGGCCCCGAGACCCGAGTCCCGCCGCGTTTCACTTGCTATTATCCCTCTCGTGAAGAAACTCCGTGTCGGTGTCATCTACGGCGGGCGTTCCGGCGAGCACGAAGTGTCGGTCGCCTCGGCGGCGGCCATCTTCAAGCACCTGGACCGCGCGCGCTACGAAGCCGTGCCCATTCGCATCGAGAAGGACGGGCGCTGGGTGCTCGCCGACAAGGCGCCCACGGCCATCTCGGCCTCCGACGTGATCGAGCAGGCCCGCGTGGCCACGGTGCGCCTGCCGCGCGCGGGCCGCGACACGCTGTTCGTGCCGCACCAGAGCGAAGACACGATCGTCACGATCGAGCGCCGGCCCGCGGCCGACGCCCATGGCGGCGAGCCCGAGGGCGCGGTCGTCACCGGCCTGGGACTCGACGTGGTGTTCCCCGTGCTGCACGGCCCCTTCGGCGAGGACGGCACCGTGCAGGGGCTGCTCGAGCTCGGCGCCGTGCCCTATGTGGGCTCTGGAGTGCTGGCGTCTGCGGCGGGCATGGACAAGGCGGCGATGAAGGCGCTCTTCGCCGCGCGTGGCCTGGCGCAGACCCCGCACACGGTCGTGACGCACTTCGAGTGGACGCACCACCGCGCCCGCCACGAGGCGGCGATTGCGGCGCTCGGCCTGCCGGTGTTCGTGAAACCCGCCAATCTCGGCTCGAGCGTGGGCATCTCGAAGGTGAAGGAGGCCGACGCGCTCGAGGCCGCCATGGCCGTGGCGTTCCAGTTCGATCGCAAGGCCGTGATCGAAGCGGCGGTGCCCGACGCACGAGAGATCGAGTGCGCGGTACTCGGCAACGACGAACCCGCGGCCTCGGTGCCGGGCGAGGTGATTCCGTCGCGCGAGTTCTACGACTACGAGGCCAAGTACCTCGACGCGGCGTCGCAGACCGTGATTCCCGCCGACCTCGACGCGGCCATGGCGGCACGCGTACAACATCTGGCCCTCGAAGCGTTCCGCGCCATCGACGGCGCGGGCATGGCGCGCGTGGACTTCCTGCTGTCGCGCTCGACCGGCGCGCTCGTGCTGAACGAGATCAACACGATTCCCGGCTTCACCACCATCAGCATGTTCGCGAAGCTGTGGGAGGCGAGCGGCGTCGCCTATGGCACGCTCATCGATCGCCTCATCACCCTCGCGCTCGAGCGGCATCGCGAGAAGCAACAGCTGCGCACGAGCGCGTTCTAACCGCGAACCTCCGCGCGCCACGCGCGAAGTTGACAAGCACACCGCAATCAGACGTGGTGAAGCGCCGTCGTACGGCAGTATCTTTTGACACACGGCCGTGATTTGTGCTTGACATCGCCTTTTTCTCATCCATAATCTACATCTGGTATGAGGGATACCTACTCAGGCCACCAGTAGTGAGGTGGTCGGGTGGTGCCCGCGTGTCGGAGTCAGCTCCCTTAGGTCCTTAGGAGGACAAATGGCGAAGAAGGTAAAGAAGGCTGCGAAGAAGGCCGCCGAGAAGACCGCGAAGAAGAAGTAGGCCGTTGTGGCCTTGGGGCGGTTTGCGACAAACTGCCCCGTCTTTCCTACCGGCAAGATTTGCGCGTTGCGATTGTGACGCGCACACGAGGCGGACGGAGCCGACGCCAGTCAGCGCAGTACCGCAAGGTGCCGAGGCCGGCCGGCGACGAGGTTCCCAACACCGCAAACATCCCAACCTAGAAAGGGGGGATAACACATGGCTAAGAAGGCAAAGAAGGCTGCGAAGAAGGCCGCCAAGAAGACCGCTAAGAAGCGGTAGGTCGCGTTCTTCGCGACTGCACTATCCAGGGGGCACCGTGTGCCCCCTTTTTTCGTGTTCGGAAGGGCGGGCGCTACTGGCGCGGTTCGCCGATCCAGGCGGTGCCGTCCCAGACGCGCACCGACGTGATCGTGTCCCACGGCAGCAGTTGATCCACCACCTCCATGCCGGCGACTACGTTACCGAACACGGTGTAGCGGGCATCGAGGTCCGGCTGCGGCGAGTGCGTGATGAAGAACTGGCTGCCGCCGGTGTCTTTCCAATCGAGCGCCATGCCCACGGTGCCGCGCAGATACGGCCGCTCGTTCAGCTCGTCGCGAATCGTGTAGCCTGGACCACCCTCGCCGTCGCCCCGTGGATCACCGGCTTCTGCCACGAAATCGGGCACGATGCGGTGCCAGGCGAGCCCGTTGAAGAAGCCGCGGCGCACGAGGGCCACGAAGTTGGCCACGGTGCGGGGCGCATCGAGCACCGCCAGCTCGATGCGGATGTCGCCGCGCGACGTGCGCAGGTAGGCCTGCGGCGAATACGCCGGCGCCACCAGGGCCGGGCCATCGAGCGCGGGGTCGGCCGGCGCGGGCGCCGGACGCGCCGGCTGGGCGACGCTGCCGCGGTCGATGCCGTTCAGCAGCGTGGCCGCGCGCACCCGCATGGCCCAGTCCCCATCGGCGAGCGTCTCGCGCAGGAGCGGCGTGGTGGCGGCCGGGTCCACCGCCGCCAGTGCGGTCAGCAGTGCCGCGCGGGCAATGTAGGTCGAGTCCCGACGCGCGGCCTCGTAGGCGCGCCGCAGCGCATCGGAGGCGCCTGCAGGCTTCAGCGTGCCGAGGCCGTTGGCCGCAACCATGCGCAGTGCCGGATCGGGATCGGCCAGCGCGGCCAGCAACCGCTCTCCCGCCGTGGGTATCTTCAGCCGCGCCATGGCGCCGAGCGCCGCGGCCCGCACCTTCACATCCGGATCGCGCACCAGCTGTTCGAGCCGCGCCGCCGCCAGGTCGGGTGCGAACCCGCCCAGCGCGGTGGCCAGGGCTGCGCGCACGGACCACTCCGCGTCGATGTCGATGCCCGACAGGACGGTCATGAACATCTCGGCGTCGACCTTGGCCAGCGCCGCTTGTGCGGCCGCGCGCAGCGGCACCCAGTCGTCCTCCAGGTAGTCGACCAGCACTTCGGCCGTGACCGGATCGGCGGCTGCGCCAAGCGCAGTCATCGCCTCGAGCCGCAGCGTGGCCGGGGTCGTCTCGGCCAGCAGCGTCGTGAGCACCGGCGACGAGCGGCGATCGGCAATGGCGCCGAGCGCGCGCACCGACTGCACGCGCACCCCGAGCGTCTGACGGCCATCCTTGGCGAGCGCCTCGAGCATGACGCGCGACTCGCCGTCTTTGATGGCGCCGAGGCCGCGGGCGGCGAACGCGCGCGTCGTGGCGCCGCCGCGGCCGAGCCACGTGCGCAGGACCTGCGCGCTGGCGGGATCGGCGAGCCGCTGCACGGCAAAGGCCAGTGGCCACCAGTCGCTCACCGGCGCGCCATCGGCGCCGAGCACCACCGCGCGCAGAGGTTCGAACGCCGCGAGCCGCGTGAGCGCGTAGACCCCGAGCCGCACCGCTTCCACCGCCGGTGCCTGCGGATACGTTTCGTCGTGGGTCGCCACCGGCGTGAGCGCGCCGGCGCGCACGTGCGCCGCGGCCATGCCGGCAATCGCGCCAGCGCCGGCCGTATGAGCCATGAGGCCGAGGCCCTCGGCCGCGCGCCCTTGCACGCGAGCGTCGGGGTCGCCCAGAGCGGTGACGAGCGTCGAGGCCGCCGACGCGTCGCCTATCAGGCCGAGCGCAAACGCCGCCATCGCGCGTACTTCGGGTTCAGGATCGGTCGCGAGCAGCGTGGCCAGAGGGCCGACCCCTTCGACCACACCGGCCCGGCCCATGCCGAGCGCGGCTCGGCGGCGCACGCGCCCTTCCTCGTCAGCGAGCAGCGCCTGCAGATCGGTGGGCGAGGGCGCCGCGAGCGCCGGGTCGGCGAGCAGGCGGCGATCCTCGAGGTGCAGGATCGCGGCGATCTTCTGCTCGTAGGTGGGTTTGGGTGGCTTTACCACCGGCGCCGGCGTCGGCTTCGTGGCGCACGAGGCCGCCACGCAGACCGCCGCCAGGAGCGCCAGCGGCCGCATGCGAGCTAGTGTCCCGCCTGCCGCACCGCGGCGGCATCGAGCGAGACGTGCCGCAGCGTGGCGGCGTTGACCCGCTCGTCCACGATGGTCACGCCGATGCCCGGGCCGGTGGGCACGGGAATCGTGCCGTCGGGCGACACCTCGATGCCGGGCTCGATCAAATCAGGCACGAAGTAACGCTTGCTCGCGGCGATGTCGCCGGGCAGCGTGAAGTTGGGCAGGCTCGCCAGGTGGATGTTGTGAGCGCGGCCGATGCCCGATTCGAGCATGCCGCCATGCCAGACCGGAATGCCGTTGGCCTGACACAGGTCGTGGAGCTTGATCGACTCGCCGTGCCCGCCGACGCGGCCGGGCTTCACGTTGATGATCTTGCAGGCTTTCGCCGCAATCGCGTCGCGGGCGATCCGCACGGTGTGGATCGACTCGTCGAGGCAGATCGGCGTGGCAATCTCACGCTGCAACTGCACGTGGTCCATCACGTCTTCGTAGTCGAGCGGCTGCTCGATCATCATGAGATTGTAGGCGTCGAGCCTGGCCAGGTGCGCGCCGTCGGTCAGCACGTAGGCGGCGTTGGCGTCGACCATCAGGCGGATGTCCGGGAATTTCGCGCGCACGGCCTCGACGGCATTCACATCCCAGCCGGGCTTGATCTTGATCTTGATGCGGCGATAGCCCGCGGCCAGTTCCTTCTCGACCTTGGTCACGAGCTGGTCGAGCGAGTCCTGGATGCCAATCGACACGCCCGACTCGATGCGCTCGCGCGTGCCGCCGAGCACGGCCGCGAGCGGCTTGCCCAGGATGCGGGCGTAGAGGTCCCACGCCGCCATCTCGACGCCCGCCTTGGCCATGTTGTGGCCGCGCACGCGGGCCAGGGCCGGGTAGATGTCACGCGGATGCTCGAAGCTCTGCCCCACGACGCGCGCCGCCAGGAACTCCGTGATGATGTGCCACGTGGTTTCGGTGGTTTCGGAGCTGTAGTAGGGATGCGCTTCCGCCACGGCCTCGCCCCAGCCCACGTGGCCCTCGCCCTCGAGGCGAATCAACAGGAAGGTGCGGTCGTAGGAACGGCCGAAACTGGTTTCGAAGAAGTGGGCCAGCGGCAGGCGGAGCAGCCGCACGTCGAGACGGTCGATTTTCACAGGCGTTGACTCTCCGGGTTACCCTTCACATTACCACGCAGGCCGCGCCCGCGCCGCCGCCCGAATGGGGCTGCTATACTCGCCTCCCCGTGGCCTTCCGTTACCTCGCCATTGACGGCCCCATCGGCTCGGGCAAGACGAGGCTGGCCGAGCGCCTCGCCGCGAAACTCGAGGGCACGACCGTGCTCGAGCGGGCCGAGAACCCGTTCCTCGCCGACTTCTACGGCAACCGGCCGGGCGCCGCGCTGCAGGCGCAGCTCTTCTACCTGCTCAATCGCCACCGTCAGCTCTCGTCGCTCCGGCAGGCCGATCTGTTCCAGCAGACGACGGTGTGCGACTACGTCTTCGACAAGGACAAGATCTTCGCGTTCCTGAACCTCGACGACAACGAGCTCTTCATCTACCAGCGGCTGTTCGAGCTGCTGGGGAAAGACGTGCCGCCGCCCGATCTCGTCATCTACCTGCAGGTGCCCACCGACGTGCTGCTGGCCCGGGCCGCCGCCCGCGACCACGAGCCCGAAGACGACACGCCCCGGCCCGACGCCGAGTACCTGCGCGAGCTGAACGAAGCCTACCAGCACTACTTCTTCCACTACACCGCCACGCCCCTGCTGGTGGTCGAGACCTCGCAGTTCGATCCCGAGCACGACGACGAGGCCCTCGACGACCTGGTGAAACAGGTGCAGAGCCTCACCCACGGCACCCGCTACTACGTGCCTCGCACCCGCCGCTAGCCGCTGCTACACTGACGGGGTATGGCGTGGTTCAAGAAGGCCCGCAAGCCCATGGTGGCGTCCACGGCCTCCAGCCGGGTGCCCGAAGGGCTGTGGGTGAAGTGTCCGGAATGCGACACCGTCATCTACACGAAGGATCTGGTGAAGACGCTCAGTGTGTGCCCCAAGTGCGCGCACCACTTCCGTCTCACGGCCGCTGAGCGTCTGCGCACGCTGTTCGACGACGAGCACTGGGTGGAACACGACGCGGCCCTCTCCTCGAACGACCCGCTCACCTTCACCGACACCAAGCCCTACGCTGCGCGGCTCGCCGCCAGCCGCAAGTCCACCGGCATGAAGGACGCGCTGCTGGTCGGCGCCGGCGCCCTCGAAGGCATCCCCGTCGTCGTCGCCGCCATCGAATACGGCTTCATCGGCGGCAGCATGGGCGTCGTCATGGGCGAGAAGCTGGTGCGAGCCATCGAGCATGCGCTCGAGCGCCGCATCGGCGTCATCATCGTGTCGTGTTCGGGCGGCGCCCGCATGATGGAAGGCGCGCTGTCGCTCATGCAGATGGCCAAGGTGTCGGCGGCCCTCGCCCGTCTCGACCGCGCGCAGCTCCCCTACCTGTCAGTGCTCACCGACCCGACGACCGGCGGCGTCACGGCCAGCTTCGCGATGCTCGGCGACTGCATCATCGCCGAGCCCAAGGCCCTCATCGGCTTTGCCGGGCCGCGCATCATCGAACAGACGATCCGCCAGAAACTGCCGCCGGGGTTCCAGCGCAGCGAGTTCCTGCTCGAGCGCGGGCAGCTCGACCTCGTGGTCGATCGCCGCGACTTGAAGGGCACCATCGCGCGCCTGCTGCGTTTCATGGGCCCCGACCACGCGGCCACCGCAAACTGATCCGGATTCGTGCCGATGACGACCGTTGAGCGGCTCTTCGCCCTCGAGCATTTCGGCATCAAGCTCGGACTCGCGGCCATGCACACGCTGCTGGCCGAGCTGGGCCAGCCGCACCGCGCCTGGCCCTCGCTGCACGTCGCAGGAACCAACGGTAAGGGCTCGGTGAGCGTCATGACCAGCGCCGCACTCAGCCGCGCCGGCCTGCGCGTGGGGCGCTACACCTCGCCGCACCTGTTCCGCGTGGAAGAGCGCATCGCGCTCGACGGCGAGGCCGTGAGTGAGGCCGTGCTCTCGGCGGCCCTCGGTCGGGTGTTCGGCGCGGCCGACGCGCTGATTGCCCGCGGCGAGCTGGCCGAGATGCCCACCTTCTTCGAGGTCTTGACGGCCGCGGCGTTCGTAATCTTCACCGGTGCCCACGTGGACGTGGCGGTTGTCGAGGTCGGCCTCGGCGGCCGACTCGACGCCACCAACGTCATTACTCCCGTGGCGGCCGCCATCACCACCATCGATTTCGATCACGAACGCCACCTCGGCACGACCCTCGGGGCGATCGCCGGCGAGAAGGCCGGCATCGCCAAGTTCAGCGTGCCGCTCGTCGTGGGCGACGTGCCCGACGAAGCCCTGCAGGTGATCGAGGGCATGGCGCGTCAGGCCGGCGCGCCCGTGACCCGCGCGCGCCACGACGCCACCGTGGCCGCCGCGCTCGACGGGGGCCACGCGCGCCTCACGGTGAAGACACCCGCGGGCCACTACGGGCCCGTGCGGCTGGGCCTGGCCGGCGCGCATCAGGCCGGCAACGCGCTCGTGGCCATCCGGCTGCTCGAGGCGTTCGCGGCCGTGACCGGTGTGCGCGTGCCAGCCGAGGCGGTCTCCGGTGCGCTCGCCGACGTGCGCTGGCCGGCCCGGCTGGAATGGCTGCGGCATCCGGCGAGCGGCGCCCGCGTGCTGGTTGACGCCGCCCACAATCCCGCCGGCGCCCGCGCGCTGGCCGACTACCTGGTGACGACCGGCACGTCTGGGCTCACGCTCGTCACCTCGGTGATGGCCGACAAGAATGTGGCCGGCGTGGTCGGTCCACTGCTGCCGTTCGTCGATCGCGTGGTGGTCACCGCTGCCGTTCTGCCCAGGGCCACCGACCCCGCCGTGCTGGCGGCGCAGGTGACGGCACTCGGCCCGGCGCATCTCGTCGTGGAGATCGTGGCGGACCCGGCCCGCGCCGTGGCCCGGGCGCTGGCACTGCCGGCGCCGGTGCTGCTCACGGGTTCGATCTACCTGGTCGGCCCGCTGCGCGCCGCGCTCGTTGCCAGCGGCTTCGAGGGCGCGTGATATTCTTCGACTCTCGCCGCGCCGTGGCCACCGCATGACGCCCCGCCTGCTCGTCTGCACCGCGCTTTTCGCCGCCCTGCACGCCGCGGCCGCGTCGGCGCAGGTGCCCGGCTACGACAGCAAGCAGATGCGCATGGAACAGATCGATGCCGTCCACTGGCGTCTCACCGGCCAGGTGGAGAGCGAGAACCTCGAGGCCAAGGGGCAGAAGTTCTACGCCAACGTCATCGACATCTACACCGATACGCACCGGCTCGAAGCCAGCGGCAACGTGCTCTACGAAACGCCCACGGCCCGCATTGCCGCCGAGCGCGTGGTGTTCGACACGCGCACCGGCACCGGCACGTTCTACACCGCGTCGGGACTCGCGTCGATCGGCGAGCGGACCGACAAGAGCATGTTCGGCGCGCTCGAGCCCGACGTCTATTTCTACGGCGACCTGCTCGAGAAGGTGGGCGAGGACAAATACAAGGTCACCAAGGGCGGCTTCACCACGTGCGTGCAGCCGACGCCGCGTTGGGAGATGGTGGCCGGCTCCATCACCATCAACGTGGGCGACTACGCGGTGCTCAGGAACGTCGTGATGCGGGTGAAGGACGTGCCGGTCTTCTACCTGCCCATTCTTTACTACCCGATTCAGGACGACGACCGGGCCACTGGCTTCCTGTTGCCCACCTACGGACGCTCGACCCTTCAGGGCCAGTCGGTGAGCAACGCCTTCTTCTGGGCGATCTCGCGCAGCCAGGACCTGAGCGTGATGCACGACTGGTACACCGCCACCGGTCAGGGCTACGGCACCGATTACCGGTGGGTCAGCACGCCCACGTCGAACGGCAACCTGCGGGCCTATCGTCTGAGCCAGAAGGCCGCAACGGTGGGCGGTTTCGACTTGCCCGAGCAGAAGAGCGTGCTCGTCAACGGATCGGTCAACCAGGACCTGCCGTTCAATCTGAAGGGCCGCGCGCTCGTGGACCACTCCTCGAGCTTCCAGGTCAATCAGCTCTACAGCCGCGACATCTACAACGCCACGCAGAGCATCAGCCGGATCAATGGCAGCGTCACCGGCTCGTGGAACTTCCTCAACGCGTCTCTGAACGCCAACCGCGAGCAGCAGTTCTTCGGGGTGTCGCAGTCGGTCATCAGCGGCTCGCTGCCGAGCATCACGGCCGCCGTGTCGAACCGGCGCCTCGGCCGCCTGCCGGTGTACTTCGCGCTGCAATCCGAGGCCTCGCGCCAGATCTACGTGCAGAAGAACGGCCAGCAGGAAATCGACAGCAGCATGTCGAAGATCGACGTGACGCCCACGCTGCGCGCGCCGATCAGCACCTTGCCGTTCCTGACCGCCAACCTGAACCTGTCGTACCGCACCACCCGCTACAGCGAGAGCCTGGTCGATCGCGTGCAGGTGAACGTGCCCTACACCCGCCGCTACGCCGACCTGCGCGCCGACTTCCTGGGGCCGGTCTTCAGCAAGGTCTATACGCCCAACAACTTCCTGGCCGATCGGCTGAAGCACGTGATCGAGCCGGCCTTCTCGGTGCAGCGCATCACCGCCATCGATGGCGAGGACCGGATCGTGTTGCTCGGCAGCTCGTATGACCGCGTGGTGGGCGGGGTGACGCGCTTGACCTACGGCCTGACCAATCGCGTGCTCGTGCGCAAGGCGCCGAAGGAGCCGAGCGCCTCGACGCTCGCCAGCGCGCCGCGCGAGCTGCTCACCGCCAGCATCACGCAGACCTACTACACCGACCAGCGCGCCAGTCAATTCGACCAGAACTACTCGTCGAGCTTCATCGACGCCGGCACCGTCCGGCCCGCGAGCAACTACTCGCCCGTGTCGCTGCAAGTGCGCGCGCAGCCCACGCAGTTGGTCGGCGCCTCGGTGCAGACCCAGTACGACTACTCGACCAGGAAGGTGCTCTCGCTGTCGTCAGGAGGCGACTTCACGACGCCCACGACGCAGCTCCGGCTGTCGTGGAGCAAGACGCTGTCGACGGTCTTTCCGACCAACTCGCTGAACGGGTCGACGCGGCTGAACCTCATGGGCGGACGGCTGGGCGGCGACTACTCGATCAACTGGGACATCGAGCGCGAGGTGGTGATCCAGCAGCGCATCACCGCCTTCTACAACGCCCAGTGCTGCGGCATCATCCTCGAGTACCAGCAGTACAACCCGGGCGGCTTCACTGGCTCCGCGCTGCCGCAGGATCGGCGCTTCAACCTCGGCTTCACGCTCGCTGGCATCGGCACGTTCTCGAACTTCTTCGGGAACATGGGCGGGAGAAACTACTAGCGTGGCCGGCGGCGCAGTGCTCGTCACCGGCGCGGCCGGCTTCGTCGGCCGCCACCTGCTGCGCGCGCTGACGCCGGCCGGACCGGTCGTGGGCTGGCATCGGCCCGGCACCAGTCATCCCGACGTGGCGGGTCTGACCTGGGCCGCCGTGGAGCTGCTCGACCGCTCCGCCGTTGCCGCCGCGCTCGCCGCGGCCGCGCCCACGGCGATCTACCACTTGGCCGGCGTGGCGCACGTGGGCGACTCGTGGACTCACGCCGAAGAGACGTTCGCGGGCAACGTCGTCGGCACCTCGCACCTGTTCGACGCCGTGCAGACGCTCGGATGGCCGTGCCGTGTGCTCGTCACCGGGTCGGCCACGATCTATCAGCCGTCCACCGACGCGCTGACCGAAGAGTCGGCGATTGCGCCGAACACGCCCTATGGCACGAGCAAGCTCGCGCAAGAGATGGTGGCCCTCGCCGCCTGGCGCGACCACGGCATCCCGGCGCTTGTGACGCGCTCGTTCAATCACATCGGTCCCGGGCAGTCGCCAGCGTTTGCCGCCTCCGGCTTCGCGCATCAGCTCGCGCGCATCGAGGCCGGCCTGGCGCCGCCGGTGTTGTCGGTGGGCAACCTCGAGGCGCAGCGCGACATCAGCGACGTGCGCGACACCGTGCGCGCCTACGTGGCGCTGATGGCGTCGGGACGCGCCGGGCACCGCTACAACGTGTGCGCCGGCCGCACGGTCGCAATCCGCCAGGTGCTCGATGGACTCGTGGCGCGCGTGTCCATCCCGGTCACCGTGGCGACGGATCCAGCACGCATGCGTCCGGCCGACACGCCGGTTGTGCTCGGCAGCCACGCCAAGCTCACGGCCGACACCGGCTGGACGCCCGTGCTCACGCTCGATGACACGCTCGATGCGCTGCTCGGCTACTGGCGCGGCGAAGTTCGAGCGAGCGTAGGCTAGTGCCAGTGCTAGCCGGAGCACCGGCCGCGCGCATGTCGCCGCAATTGACATGGCGAACATACAGCGAAATAGTGCGACTGCATGGTTTCGCACCCATCGTCGGACCGCTTCGGAGCGCCCGAAGCCGCCCCCACCGCCAGCGACATCGCCCGGCTCGTGAAGGCCAGCGGCGTGGCCGCGACTAGCGCGGCCGGGCCGGTAGCACGCCCTCGGGCGAGAGCAGCCGCGCGATCAACGCGGCGAGCAGCGCCGTGCGCGGGATGAGCGGCCTCAGCTCGACGTGCTCGTGCAGCGCGTGCGCGCCGTCGCCCACGGCGCCCAGGCCGTCGAGCGTGGGCACGCCCAGCGCAGCCGTGAAGTTGCCGTCCGAGCCGCCACCCGTGCCGCCCTCCTGCACCGTCTGCCCGAGCGACGCGGCCGCCGCCTGCGCGTGGGCGTAGAGCGCGGCTACCCCGGCCGACCGCTCCATCGGCGGCCGCTCGAATCCGCCGGTGATGGCCAGCCGCGCGCCCGGCAGGATCGGCCGCAGGGCGCGGAACGCGGCATCGACACGCGCGGCAGCGTCGAGCGACGGCGCGCGCACGTCGACCACCGCATGCGCCTCTTCGGCTACCACGTTGGGTCGCGTGCCGCCACCAACGACGCCGACGTTGACCGACACGCCTCGGTCGAGGTCGTGCAGCGCCTCGAGCGCCAGTATCTGCCGCGCCAGCTCGCGAATCGCGCTCACGCCCTTGCGCGGGTCGACGCCGGCGTGCGCCGCCACGCCAGTGACCGCGAGATGGTACTGCCCGATGCCCTTGCGGCTGGTCTTGAGCGGGCCCCCTGCCAGCGCCGGCTCCAGCACCAGCACCGCGTCACTGGCGAGCGCCTCGGCTTCAATCAGCGCGCGCGAGGTGTCGCTGCCCGTCTCTTCGTCGGAGGTCACGAGCATGGCGACCCGTCCTGCGCCCGGCCGCAGCGTCTCGAACACGGCGCGCGTGGCCAGCAGGCCCATGGACACGCCCACCTTCATGTCGAGCGTGCCCGGCCCCCAGAGCTTGCCGTCGCGCCGTTCGAGCGGCATGCGCGCGATCTGGCCGTGCGGCCACACCGTGTCGACATGGCCCACGAGCAGGATACGCGGGCCACCCTCGCCGATCTCGGCCACGGTGTGGTCGCCGGCGTCGGGGCGCGGTTCGATGCGCACGCGCAAGCCCGCGGCCGAGGCCCGAGCGCGAAACTCCGTGCCGCAGCGATCGACGGCCGCCTTGTCGTCGGTGGGCGATTCAATCGACACCAGCGCGTCGATGACCTCGTGGAGCCAGGCTTCGTGGGCCTGGCAGAACTGCTCGAGTGGCTGCGACATGCGGGTTCTATAATACGGGCATGGCTCAGCACACGCGGCGCACCAGACTCGTCACGCTGCTGGCGGCCTGCGCCGGAGCAGTCGTGAGCGCACAGACGCCGCAGCCGTTTCCACAGCCGGGCCAGCCGGCCTCCGCGCCTCGCCAGGTTCCGGCGCAACGGCCGCCCGCCGTCGTCGCTCCGGCGCCCACGGCTCCAGCGCCAGTGCAGCCCTCGGCCACGCCCGGCACCGAGGTGGCCCCCACCGAAGCACAGCTCGGCTTTCCCATCTATCCTACGGCGGTCTTCCTGCGCTCGTACGACGCGGGACGCGGCCAGCGCTACTACATCTACGGAGTGGGCTCGCCGTTTGCGGAGATGGTGAACTACTACCGCAACGTGCTGAAGGAGAAGGGCAACCTGGTGTTCGAGATGCCGCCGACCCATGTGTTCGAGATCGGCCGCTTCCGGGAAGAGACGATGGCGTTTCCGCCGGGCGTGACGGTGAAGGACTACACCTTCGGCGGATCGGCGGGCTATCCCAATCCGCGGCCAGGGCAGCAGCCCGAGCGCTTTCCGACGCTGATTCAGATCGTGCCGCTCCCGGCCGCGACCGCGCCTGGGCGCTAGTCGCCGCCAGGAGCGCGCGGGTTACTGGCGCGGCGCGGCGGGGCGCGCGGGGCTGATCATGATATGCGCGCCGGCCGTGCCGGGGTCCATCAGCCAAGGCACGCCAGGCGCGCCCTTCAAGGGAAGCCCGGTCGACGCGCCCGTGGCGTGGGGCACGTAGAGCACCCAGCGCGTGTAGGCCTCGGCTACTTCGCCGGTGACGGAATCGAATGACTTGCCGGTCGTGACCGCGAGCGTTCGGGCCTCCTTGGGCATGGCGAGCTTGCCGGCGTCGATCTCCTTCCACCGTGTGCCGTCGCGTTCCTGGTCTTCGGTGATGCCCTGCGCCGTCAGTTCACGGCCGCGGGCCATGAAGGGGTCGAGCTCCTTGTGGTAGCAGGCCACGTTGAAGCCTTCGGCCTTCGGGTTGTCGGCCACGCACACCTGATCGTTGGTGCCCTCGCGCAGCGTCACGATCTTCCCAGCCGCGTCCCAGCCCACTACCTTCGCGCCGGCGCGCCGATCCTCAGGCGCCGCCTGCACGGCACCGGCGATCTGCGTGGCGGGCGGCGGCACACTCTGCGCCGAGGCGGCTGACGCCACCAGGAACAACATTCCAACCATACAGCCAGACATTTTCACGGGTCATCCTCCTCAGCCGGGGTGTTCCGGCCGTCACGCGCCCGGCCATGCCGGATGCCGATGGAAAGTATAACAAGGAACGAGGGGGTCAGCCCTTCGCGGCAACGTAGATCTCACCCTGCTGGCGGAACTCGTCGCTCTTGTCGGCCATGCCTTGCGCCGCTTCGCGCCGGAGCTGCTGCGTGATCTCCATGCTGCAGAACTTGGGGCCGCACATCGAGCAGAAGTGCGCCACCTTGGCGCCGTGGGCCGGCAGCGTGGCGTCGTGATAGGCGCGGGCCGTCACGGGATCCATCGCCAGGTTGAACTGGTCTTCCCAGCGGAAGTCGAAGCGCGCCTTGCTGAGCGCGTCGTCCCACACCTGCGCGCGCGGATGCCCCTTGGCGATATCAGCGGCGTGCGCCGCGATCTTGTAGGCGATGACGCCGGCCTTCACGTCGTCCTTGTTGGGCAGGCCGAGGTGCTCCTTGGGCGTGACGTAGCACAGCATCGCCGTGCCGTACCAGCCGATCATCGCCGCGCCGATCGCCGAGGTGATGTGGTCGTAGCCGGGCGCCACGTCGGTCGTGAGCGGGCCCAGCGTGTAGAACGGCGCCTCGTGGCACCACTCCAACTGCTTCTCCATGTTCTCTTTGATGAGATGCATGGGCACATGGCCGGGGCCCTCGTTCATCACCTGCACGTCGTAGTCCCACGCGATCGAGGTGAGCTCGCCCTGCGTCTTCAACTCGGCGAACTGCGCTTCGTCGTTGGCATCGGCGATCGAGCCGGGCCGTAGCCCGTCGCCGAGCGAGAAACTTACGTCGTAGGCGCGCATGATCTCGCAGATCTCGCGGAAGCGCGTGTAGAGGAAGCTCTCCTGGTGGTGCGCCAGGCACCACTTGGCCATGATCGAGCCGCCGCGCGACACGATGCCGGTCATGCGGTTGGTGGTCATCGGGATGTAGCGCAGCAGCACACCGGCGTGCACGGTGAAGTAATCCACGCCCTGCTCGGCCTGCTCCACCAGCGTGTCGCGGTAGACCTCCCAGGTGAGATCTTCAGGCCGTCCGCCGACCTTCTCGAGCGCCTGGTAGATCGGCACGGTGCCAATCGGCACCGGCGAATTGCGCAGGATCCACTCGCGCGTTTCGTGGATGTTCTTGCCGGTCGAGAGGTCCATCACCGTGTCGGCGCCCCAGAGCGTCGCCCAGCGCAGCTTCTCGACCTCTTCCTCGATCGACGACGACACGGCGGAGTTGCCGATGTTCGCGTTGATCTTCACCAGGAAGTTGCGACCGATAACCATCGGCTCGAGTTCGGTGTGATTGACGTTCGCCGGGATGATGGCACGGCCGCGCTTCACTTCATCGCGCACGAACTCGGCCGGCAGGCCCTCGCGCACGGCGATGAAGGCCATCTCGGGCGTGATCTCGCCGGCGCGCGCATAGGCCAGCTGTGTCGGCGATGCCGTGCCTCGGCGGGCCGCCACCCAAGGCTCGCGCAGCTTCGGCAGGCCGACGCGGAGATCGGTCACGCGCGGACCGCTCGTGTCGTAGAGCCGCAGCGGCGGCTCGCCGCCGGCAAGGCGCACCTCGCGCATCGGCACGCGCACCGGCACGACGCCGTGCGGCGTCGCCAGCGACGACTCGTCGTGCACGCGGAAGCTGTTGGGGTAGGCGTCGGCGTAGTCGCCGGACGCAGTGGTGGTGTCTGCTGGTGCGCTCATCTGCCGCTCTCCCTACGCCGGTGTGAACCGGATCAGGTTCCAAGGGTGCTGTCTCAATCCGCCTTCGCGCCTCAGGCGCTGCGGCGGATGCCCCTGACGGACCTCTGTCTGGAACTATACCGCGATCGCAGCAGGGCAGCCGATTCGAAACCCACGCGTTTGCAGCAACCCATCGTTGAATCTCGTCATACGTCGATCGCGCCGACGCTCTGGCCCGCCAGCGCCCCGCGATTCGCCGCGCTGATGCGAGAATCCAGCCATGGCATCGCCGTGGACGCCCGGCCAGCTCTGCGATGATTTGCGCCGCCTGGGCATCGAGCAAGGCGAGGTCGTGATGGTGCACGCCTCGCTGCGCGCGATTGGCCCGGTCGACGGCGGCGCTGCGGGCGTCGTGGCGGCGCTCGACGAGGCGGTGGGCCCCTCGGGCACGCTGCTGATGACGCTCGGGGCCCGCGACGACTGGTCTTGGGTGAACGAGCACGCAGAGGACGCGCGCGAGGCGCTGCTCGCCGGCGAGTTCACCCGCGACGTGCCGTGGGACGACTACTACGGGCCGGGCTCGCCGCTCGAGCGGCTCGTCGAGGCCCACGGGAAGGTGCTGAGCCTGGGCGCCGACGAGAACACCCTCACCCACATCCACTACGCGGAGTTACGTCGCAGACGTCGCCGACAAGCATCGCGTGGACACGCGGCCAGCGAGATCCTGGACGGGCGCGCGCTCGTCAGGCTCGCGGCACGGTGGATGACGGAACACCTCCCCGGCTGAACCCGCCGACCAACGGGGCGCTACTGCGCAAAGCAGTAGAAGCGTCCGGCGCCGCCGCGCGGGGCCGTGTCCGCGCAGTTCTGGGCGGTGTGTGCGGCGTTCCACGAGGCCAGGGCACCGGCCGTGTTCTGGTTGGGGCCCAGACCGTCGGCGTGTCCCACCTGCGCCGTGACGCTCGCCGAGTCCGACGTCCAGTCGTTACAGGTGAGACCCGTCGCCACCGTGCCCTCCGCATTCGATCCGGTGAGAACGTCGTGCTGATTCGGCGTGGGTGAGTCGGTCCACTGCCCGTTGATACGCTGTCCGCGCTCCTCGAGAAACACCGCGGCGTCACCGGTGCGCGTGTGCAGCTCGCTGGCGGTGCTAGCGACCAGCGTAAGGCTCACGTTGTACCAGGGGCCGGTGCCGATACGGTCCTTCGCGTGCGTGGGCTGCCCGTTCACGCCGCGCTCCACGCTGAGATACGCACGCCACCTACGGCTGCCGTGACCGGCCGTGGCCGCCAGGCGCTGACACGTGGCGCCGTGGGTGTGGATTTCTCACTGCACGCCTGGAACGCAAAGGGCGCGCACGACGACAAGCACGTTGGATCTCATAGGCGTCCGCCTTTCTGAACTGGCGACGCCGTGGCGCGGCGGCCCCGATCCGTCCTGACAGCGGGGACCTGCAGTCTAATTCGGCGAATGCATGTGCGCTACTTCACCACGCGCGCCAGACCGGCCGACGCGCGGTCGACCTGCTCGGCCAGACTCGTGATGGCGGCGGCCACCTTGGTGACGCCCTGACGGGCTTCGTCCCACTGCCCTTCCTCGAGGCCCTCGCGGATCTGCGGCAGCGTCTTCACGCCGTAGCCGGTGTAGTAGCCGGGCGCGTAGATCTGGTGGCGGAACCAGTCGCGGCGCGGCAGGCCCGCGTCGTTCCCGAGCCGGCGCTCCGACGAGAACACGAGCTGGTTCACGATCGTGAGCGCTTCCTCCTGCGTCTGAAGGGCCTTCGCACTCGCCGCCGGCACCACCGCGTGCGCCTTCTCGAACCCGAGCGACGCCTTCGACAGCGCGGCCACGGCCGCCGTCAGCGGCGCGAAGTCGATGGCCGGCGCGTCTTTCTTGCCGGCATGCAGCTTCTGCACGTCGGCCACGTAGCGCGCGAGCGTGTCGCTCATGTCGGTGAAGCGGAACGGCAGCACCGCCGCTTCGGACAGGCGCAACACGGCCGTGCCGGTCAGCTGCGCGAGCGTACGGCCGTAGACGAAATCGCTGTCGCTCCACTTGGTGTACCACTCGAACGAGTCGTAGACCGAGTGATACACGCCGCCCGGGCTCTCGCCACCGAAGCCGAGATTGAGCGACGCCAGCGTGAGGTGCTGCAGAAAGGGCGTGAAGTCGGAGCCCGAGCCGAGCGGCGCGATGCGGATGTTCGGATCATTCGCGGCCTCGGCGCGTTCGGCTTCAGGCAGCGCCTCGATGGCCTTGGTGCGGGCCACCTCGCGCACCGGCTTGCCGGTGCGCGGATCGTTCACGTCGCGCGCCACCTCGCTGATGAACTGCTGCAGCGAGTGCGAGCCGCCGGCGCCGAGCCAGCCCTTGCCGTTGCCGTCGGTGTTGATGTAGACCACGCCCTTGCCGTTCAGCTCGGCACGATGCGCCTCGGCCCATTCCGTGGACCCGAGCAGGCCCCACTCTTCGCCGTCCCACAGCGCCAGCACGATCGTGCGCTTCGGCCGCCAGCCCGACTTCAGCAGCTCGCCGAGCCCGCGGGCCATTTCCATGAGCGACACCGCACCGCTGATCGGATCGTCGGCGCCGTTGACCCAGGCGTCGTGGTGGTTGCCGAACATCACCCACTCGTCGGGCAGCGTGGCGCCAGGGATGCGCACGACCACGTTGTAGAGCGGCCGCGACTTCCAGTCGAACGCGAGCTTCAGCCGCACCCTCGCCGGACCCGCGCCCAGGCGATAGGTCACCGGCAGCGCGCCGCGCCAGGCTTCCGGAGCCACCGGTCCCTTCATGGACTGGAACAGCGGCAGCGCATCGCCCCAGGCAATCGGCATGACCGGGATCTTCAGGATCGTCTTGGCCTCGGACGGCGCGAGCTTGCGGCCGCCGGCCGTGGCGCCCCAGCCGGGCGTGAGCGGATCGCCGGTGTGAACCGGCATGTCCATCACGCTGCCGCGCTGCACGCCGAACTCGGGCCGGTAGGGCCCGTCGGGATAGACCTCGCCCTGGAAGAACCCGTCGTCCTTGGGGTCGGAGTAGATCAGGCAGCCGATGGCGCCGTGCTCGTAGGCCACCTTCGGCTTGATGCCGCGCCAACTGCCGCCGTAGCGCGCCAGCGCGATCTTGCCCTTCACGCTCACGCCGATCTTCTCGAGTTGCTCGTAGTCGGCGGGCACGCCGTAGTTGACGTAGACCACCTCACCGGTGACGTCGCCGTCGGCCGAGTAGGCGTTGAAGGTCGGCGTCTGATCGTTGTCGGTGGAATCCGGATCGCCCGGCACCGGCGGCTCCTGGATCACGAACGTGCGGCCGGTCGGCCCGACCATCTCGAGCCGGCGCTCGGTGGGCCAGGGCATGTAGGCTTCGTACTCTTCGAGGGCGGCGTTCAACCCGAAGGATTTGAATTGGGCGAGCGCGTAGTCGGCCACCACCTTCGACCCGGGCCGGCCGGCGACATGCGGTTCGGCAGCCATCACCCTCATGTGCTCGCGCAGGCGGGCGGCATCGGGCACGGCGCGGAAGCGTTGCTCGAGTGCCCGCTGGGCGGCGAGCGCGTCGCTCGTGAAGCCCCGTATCGCCGGCGCCTGGCCCGACACTGTGAGCTGGGCGAGGCTGGCGACCACGAGAGTGAACAGGGCGACCTTCAGGACTCGAGACATCCGCCGAGGGTATCCGCCCGAGGCCGGCCGCGCAAGGCCGGTTGCGCACCTTCCGTCAGCGCTTGTCGACGAAGGCCTCGCCGCGCTCGAACATGGCCAGGCGCAGCGCGATGTCCTGCTCGAGCGGGCCGCCGGCCACGGCGAGTGCCTCGCGGGCCACTCGCACCGCCTCGTCGAAGCGGCCGCTGGCGGCGTAGGCCACGGCGAGCGTGTCGAGCACGCGCGGGTCGCCACGGCCAGTGAGCTGGGCGGCGCGCTCGGCCAGCTGCGCGGCCTCGAACGGCGCGCGCACGTCGCGCTCGGCCGTGGTGGCCAGCAGCCAGGCTGCGGAAATCGAGGCCACGACCCAGTCGGGCTTGAGTGCTGCGGCGCGGCGGAAGTGCGGAGCGGCCGCGCGCGCCCCGTCGATGAGCAACGCCACGTGGCCGAGATTGAAGTACGCCTCGGCGTAGTCGGGCCGCAGGGCCAGCGCGCGCTGCAGCTCACGTTCGGCGCGCGCTACATCGCCGCGCTTCCACAGCGCGGCCCCCAGGTTGTTGTGGGCCTCGGGCAGCGCCGGATCGGCCGCCACCGCGGCTTCGTAGCGGCGCACGGCCTCCTGATCGCGGCCGAGCATCACGAGCGTGTCGCCCAGGTTGCTGAGCGCCACGGCGTAGTCCGGCCGCAGCGCGAGCGCCTTCTCGTAGCTGGCCACGGCGTCATCGAGCAGCCCGGCGGAGGTGAGCGCGGTGCCAAGGTTGTAGTGCGCAGCCGCGAGCGTGGGGCGCAGGGTGGCGGTGGCGCGGAAGTGGCCGACCGCCACGACCGGGCGGCCGAGCAGCAGAGCCAGCACCCCGGCGTCGTCGTGCAACTCGGTGTCGTCGGGACTCGACAGGAGCATCGTGTCGAGCCCGATCAGATCCTCCGTGGTCATCTTCGTCTGCACTTCGCTCCCGAGGCGCGCGCGGTCTTCCGGCGATTCGGTGGCGAGCTGGAACCACAGGTCGCCCATCTCGTCGAACGAGCGCTGCCCCCAGCGCACCCGGGCAGGCGGCGTCTGCGGGTTGCGCGGATTGGTCGGTGCGTTGTCGTAGACGTAGCGCATGGCCAGCGTGGTGCCGCGCGGCAGCCGGATCGGCTCGGTGTAGCGATAGACGTGCTGCCAGCGGAAGTCCCAGGCGCCGATGTGGATGAGCGTGCGCGTGGTGCCGTCGGGGAAGGTGGCGGTGCCGGTGACGTCAACGGCCCGGTAGTGCGCATGCGGCTGCACGGCCAGCAACGTGGTGTCGACCGGCAGCGTGTAGCGATCGGCCACGAGGTAGCGGCCATCGCCGGGCGCGATGTCGATGCCCTGCGACCCGAGGCGCAGAATCGAGGGCGTGCGCGTCGGCGGTCGATCGCCGAAGTAGAAGCCCACGCTCGGCCGCACGGCTTCGGGCTTGCCGCTCGCCTGCATGTGGAGCTGCACGACCAGGTCGGTGCCCGGGTCGAGCCGCCACGCCAGATCGCCGTCGACGAGCGGTGCGATCTGCCCGGGCGTCCAGCCCAGGAAGTGGCCGTCGGGATACTCGGCCGACCGCGCCATCAGGCCGTCGTAGCCCGGTGCGGGGTCCGCCTGGTCGAGGCGACGCGATCCGTCACTGCGGTCGATACGGATGTTGGCGTGGTGCACCACCGCGGCATTGCCCGGATGGAACTCGATGCCGCGCACGTAGCGGGTGCTGCTCACGGGTAGCGGCACTGCGAAGATCCGGAAGACGTCGCTCGGTTCGCCGGGCAGGGTGTAGCCGGCCGGCAGCGTCACCACGAGGTCGGGCGGGCCCAGATACCAGCCCTGAGGCCAGATCGGCGGCACAGGCGCCGTGCCGGGGCCCTCGACCGGCGCCTTGGCCCACTGGGCAAAGACCGCGACGTCGGCGGGCGTGAGCCGCGGCTGCGCCACGAACTCGCCGGGGTGGCCGTCGGCCTTCCACGGCGGCATGAA